>Ga0210394_10003189_pt1 | contig 21068 bp, 16 predicted proteins | sample IncBWC12MmetaG_FD_160121 | JGI IMG/M metagenome (GOLD analysis project Ga0210394, IMG submission 160121) | Forest soil microbial communities from Barre Woods Harvard Forest LTER site, Petersham, Massachusetts, United States - Inc-BW-C-12-M | ecosystem: Environmental > Terrestrial > Soil >...
TTGCGGCGAACCTGGCCCTCGTCGCTGCCAATCACGTGAAATTTCATGAAGTTCGTTGTGCCTCCCACGAAGAGCGGCGTGCCCGCCACGATCCCCACGACGTCGCCGGGATGAACCAGGCGCTCTTCGAGCAGACGCTTTTCCGCGGACTGAACCAGCTCTTCGATATCCTGCACCTTGCCGATGGTGCGCGGGAGCACGCCCCAGAACAGCGACAACCGGCGGCGCGTCTCCTGAATCGTTGAAAACGCGATGATCGGCCGGCGCGGGCGGTGCTTGGAAACGAGGCGCGCCGTCGAACCGGTCTCCGTAAATACCGCGATCACTTTCATGTGCAATTCCTCCGAGGCGTGGCAAATCAGCTCGGACGCCGTTTCGGCGATGTTGAATTGTGAGGGCTTCGGGCGCAGGACATTCGCATTGTTCGCCTCCGCTTCCCGGATGATGCGATCCATCATCTGCACAGCTTCGAGAGGATAGTTGCCCGAGGCAGTCTCAGCGGACAGCATCAGTGCGTCGCTGCCGTCGAACACGGCGTTTGCCACGTCGGAAGCTTCCGCCCGGGTGGGGCGCGGGTTCATGGTCATCGATTCCAGCATCTGCGTCGCCGTGATCACGGGCCGGCGCGTCTGGCAGGCCATGTTGATGATGTGTTTCTGCACGACGGGAACTTTTTCCGGACTCATTTCCACGCCGAGGTCACCCCGCGCCACCATCACGCCGTCCGAGACGTGAAGAATTTCCTCCAGGTGGTCGATCGCCTCTGGTTTCTCGAGCTTGGCAATCACCGGGACATCTTGTTTCAGGTGGGAAATGGCCTTCTTGGCCTGCAAGACGTCCTTGGCGGTCCGCACGAAACTCACGGCCACGAAATTCGCGCCCTGCTCCAGCGCGAACACAAGATCCTCGTGATCCTTTTCCGTCACGGCGGGGATCTTCAGTTTCACTCCGGGCAAATTGATGCCCTTGTGCTCGCCGAGCATCCCGCCGTTCACGACCTTGCACAGTACCGAAGTCGAGGTGGTCGAAAGCACCTGCAATTCGATCGAGCCGTCAGCCAGCAGGATGCGGTCGCCCTTCGAGACTTCGCGCGGCATCCGCTTGTACGTTGTGCTGACGCCCTCGCTCGTTCCGAGAATCGATTGAATCGTGATCGTGAAGCGCTGCCCGGCCGTCAGTTTCACGATCTGCTTGTCCTTGAGAGGGCCGGTGCGGATTTTGGGCCCCTGCAAATCGGCCAGAATTCCGATCGGCCTGGACAGACGCGCGGAAGCTTCCCGCAGCCGCTGGATCGTTCTCGCGTGGTCTTCGTGGGTTCCGTGCGAGAAGTTGAGGCGCGCCACATCCATCCCGGCGCGCATCAGCTTTACGATCATTTCGGAGGAATTGCTGGCAGGGCCGAGCGTGCACACAATTTTAGCGCTGCGAAAATTCATGGTTTTGGGTTCCGATCCCATTCTGCCTGGAAGGGGTACTAGGTTTCTTCGGCCTACTTCGTGGAGGCGAAGTCGCTCACGACATGATATAGGAACGCTACCCCTTTGTGGAAACTATCGACGGGAATTCGCTCGTCGTCCGAATGCACCCGCGAGCTGTCGGACTCGATCATGGGGAAAGGCTCGAGTCCGTACGCCTGAACCTTGTGCAAACGCAGGGCGGCGGAATCCGTGGCGCCCGTGCCCATCATCGGCACGGTGATGGCGCCCGGAAATTCCTGGGCCGTCAGCCGCTCGATCGTTTTATACAACGGCGTCGTCAGTTCGGACGGCGGGGCGTTCTCGCCGGAATCGGGCGCAAGCTGAAATTTGATCTGAGGGTCGTTTACGATTTTGGTGAATTGCCCCACCAACTCTTCGATGGAGTGTCCCGGAAGCATTCGGATGTTCAAATTCGCGGTTGCCTCGGACGGCACCACGTTCACGCGAACACCGGCCTGCAGCATGGTCGGCGCGATCGTATCGCGCAGCATCGAATTCCACATCGGGCTTTCATCGGCGAGATGCCGGACGGCGAGATCCTGGCGCTCGGGCTGTTCGAGCGCGCGCATCCATTTCGCGATGTCGTCGTCTTCGATTTTGGAGAGTTGCTCGAAATAACGCAGCGTGATCGTGCTCGGCTGCGCCGGCACCTGATACGTGCCCAGCTTCGCGACAGCCGCCGCTAAATGGACGACGGCGTTGTCCGGTTTGGGGAGGGAGCCGTGCCCCGATTGTCCCGTCGCCGTCACCGTGACGTTATACGCCACCTTTTCGCTGGCCTGCACGCCGACGTATTGCACCTTGCCGTCTTTCGCCATCACGCGGCCGCCTTCGTTGAGAGCGTAAGCGCAGGCGATCTTGTCCCAATATTTTTGAATCGTCACTTTGATGCTGGCTGAACCACCTTGTTCTTCGTCATCGGTGCCGAGAAACAGCACGTCGCGAGCGAGGCGCGCGTTCGTGCGCTTCAGCTCCACCATCGTAGCGAGGTTGGCAGTGAGCATGGCTTTGTCGTCGATCGAGCCGCGGCCCCACAAGTAGCCGTCGCGAATCGTCGCGGCAAACGGATCGGCCGCCCACTTCGAAGTGTCCACTCCGACCGTATCCTGGTGCGCGACGAGCAGCAGCGCATTCGCCGGATCGGGCAGCGGGCCGGCCTGGAGCCGCGCCACTACAATGCTCCGGCCGGGGGCCATCTCGATTACTTCGTTTGGGATGCCTTCCTTCTGAAAAATGGCGGAAATATATTTTGCGACTACGGTTTCATTTCCCGGGGGATTTACGGTGTTGATTTTCACCAGATCGCTGAGCCAGCCCTGAGCTTCATCGGCCAGCTTGTCGAGATCTGGTTTCACCTTCGGCGCTTGCGCGCGGGCGCCCTGGGCGAGAAGCGCGGTCCACCCGATGATGAGAATGATTCGCCCTGCACGATGCCACATTGCGCGTTCCTCCGATCGAAATTTCAGCCATGCTCGCATCGAATTCATCGTAACATGCGCGTTGAGAATTCAAGGCCGGGCATCGGCCGCGTTGTGCCGCGAAGAAAACCATGCAGCTCGAAAAAACCGGCGCCATTTTGAAGACCCTCCTGTCCCGGCCTGTTGGCGTGTGCTTCCCTTAAATGTTTGAACATCCTCAGCGTTCGTGGCAGCATCGAAAGGGCAGGGCCGGTTTGGTCTGAATTCGAGGCTGGGCACGCAGCGATTCCAAGAGGCTTGATACGCTATGCCAACGCACGTGATCCGAAAATTCACTATGAGTTTGCTGGTGCTCACGCTCCTCGTTCCCCCAAGCGAAATCTCCGCCTGGGCGCAGGACAAAAAGGGGAAGGACAAGGGTGCGCAGGGCAACGACCAGCAGGCGCCGCCGCCCCAGTCGAATCCCGGTTATTCGATTTCCGTGACCGTACCGGTGGTGAGCGTGGACGCGGTCATCACGGACAATAACGGAAATTATCTAACGGACCTCAAGAAAGAGAATTTCCGGCTCACCGAGGACGGCACGGTGCAGACCATCACGAATTTCGCGCCCTCCGAAGCTCCGATTACGATTGTCCTGCTGGTGGAATTCAGCAAGCTCGGCTATCAATTTTTTACCTATAACGCGGTGAACTGGGCCGCCGGGTTTCTGGGGAATCTGAAGGCCAATGACTGGGTGGCGCTCGAGACGTTCAACATGCGCGAGAACGTGGAAGTCGATTTCACGCACAACCGCGACGAGCTGCTGCACGGTCTGTCTTCGCTTTACTATCCCCCGTTCAGCGAATCGAACATTTTCGACGCCGTGTGCGACGTCCTCGACCGCATCAAGGACGTGAAAGGAAAGAAAGCCATCCTCGTGCTTGCTTCGGGCATCGACACGTTCAGCCGCGCGACTCTCGATCAGACCCTCAAGCGAATCCGTGAAACCGACGCCACGATTTTTACCGTCGGAGTGGCCGAGCAATTTTTCATCGCGCAAGCCCCAGGGGCATTCGGCCAGCAGCTCACCTATATCCAGGCGCAGAATCAACTGAAGACGTTTGCAGCCATGACCGGGGGCCGTTCGTGGCTGCCGCGCTTTGACGGCGAAGTTCCCGACATCATGCACGAAGTCGCCGCCAGCCTGCGCAATCAATACAGCATGGCATACACGCCGTCGAACGAAGCGCTCGACGGCAAATACCGCAAAATCAAACTGGAACTGGTCGCCCCCGATGGCGGCCCGCTCACCGTGCTCGACCAAAAGGGCAAGAAAGTGAAATTCCAGGTCTATGCCCGCCAAGGCTACACCGCCCCCAAAACCAGCGTCGATCCAATCAAGTAGGACAGCCACTCCTGGCTGTTCGCCGGATCTTCCCGACGCCAGAAATTTCTCCGCGAACTGCGACCGCGGCATTTTGATTTTCCCGGCCAGCTTGGCTATGCTCGCCTCACGACGGCCGCTGGCCCGCGCTCCCGATGGATCTTCCCACCATCCCGGCTTCCTCAAATGCGATAGCGGCTGCCGGATCGCGCCCCTCGTTTTTCCGATCTAAATTTTTCTGGATGGTCCTGACTTCGATTTTCGTGATTGCCACGGGCATCTGGTCGCTTCGCTACGAGCTGCGCAGCTACGCCTTTCTCGCTCAATTCCTGAACCCGAGCGCCAGCGATCCCGTCGTGCGCCTGGAACGGCATGGCGTGGACACGCAAGAGGTCGCTCTCGCAACGACCGCGGGCTCGGTGCGTGGCCGGCTCTACGTCCCGCGCGGTGTCGCGCACTCGCGCGGTATGCTCCTCGTCCACGGGATACATCATCTGGGGATAGACGAGCCGCGGCTCATGAATTTCGCGCGCGCCGCCGCGAGCAGCGGATTTTCCGTGCTGACTCCGGAGATCGCGGCCCTGGCGGACTATCATGTCGACGGTGCGTCGATTGGGACGATCGGAGACTCCGCCGTGTGGCTCGACGAGCGGCTCGGCACTGGCCCCATCACGATCGTTGGCGTGAGCTTTGCTGGCGGGCTTTCGCTTCTCGCCGCGCGCGATCCGCGCTACGCGCCGCACATTCGCGAGCTCGTCCTGATGGGCGCGTATAGCAATCTCGCGCGCGTCTGCCGGTTTCTCGCTACGAGTCAGGCCGAATTGCCGGATGGCCGCATCGAGCCGTACGCCGCGCACGACTACGGCGCCGCCGTTTTCGTGTACTCCAACCTCAACCAGTTTTTTCCCGCGAGAGACTTGCCCGTCGCGCACGACGCCCTGCGCGACTGGCTCTGGGAGCGCCCCGCCGACGCGCAGGCGCTCCTGCCGCAACTGAGCCCTTCGTCGGGCGAAACGATTGAAATTCTGATGGCGCGGCAAATCGACCGCCTGCGTCCGAAATTGTTGGAAGTGATTCAATCCGAGAAACCGCAACTGGCCGCAATTTCTCCCGAAGGAAAACTCGCTGATCTACGCACGCCAGTTTTCGTCCTCCACGGCGCGACCGACGACATCATTCCTTCGACGGAAAGCCTCTGGCTGGAGAAGGAAATTCCGCAAGCGGAGCTGCGAGAGGCGCTGATCACCCCCGCGTTTTCACATGTCGATCCCGATAAGCATGCCGCGTGGACGGACGAGCTGCGCCTGGTCGAATTCCTGGCGCGCGTCTTGCGCAACGCGGACTAGACGATCGCGCCCGGTCGAAATAGCTAATTTCAAATTTCAAATGTGAAATTTCGAATTTGAAATCCAACGTGAGATCGAATAACTAAATGCCGGGAATCGAGACGAAGGGCCGGATTTGAAATCGAAGACCTGAAATTTGAGGTTACTGCTGCGCGGGCACGCCCAACGCAGGCGCCGGCCGCCGCTCGTAGAGCGCCGCCGCCGTTTTCATCATTTCGTCCCGATCCGAAGCCAGCAGATACCCTGCGGCAATCAATTTGTCGAGCGAACCCGCGTACAGCTTCAAATAATTCGCTTCACTCCCGTAGCGCTTCGTAAGCTCCTCCGCGGAAAACTGCTGCCAGCCGCCCAGGTTTCCGCATGTCGCGTCGATCGAGGTCGTTACAACGGGCGGAACTGATGGGGGAACCGCCCGGCCCACCGGATACTCAGCGTCCGGAAATCGAACGCCGCCGAGCGGCTGATCGTTCTCGTCGGTCACGGGCACCGAAAGGCGCACTCCCGGCAGCGGATTGAAGTTCGGCGTGTTCGACGACGCGGGCGTCAGCGTGAAGAGCGTCGTGGGTGGCAGCAGTGGCGCCTGGCGCGCCGAGGGAACGCCGAGTTCGCGCTCGAGCTCGAGCGTTACCGCGCGCAAGTATGCGGCGTGCGGAATGGGATTGAGGTCCACGATCACGCCGCCGTTGCAGCGGCCGGCGCGCGCGCTACCACCGCTCTGACCGATTGGCATGGGCGCATGCGCGCTCGGCCAGTCATAGCGGCGCATGCGCGGATTTTTCGGTGCGACGTCCGTAAGGCTCGCGCGCAGGCGATAAAAATCCGTGTAGTTCGCGATGTCAATATAGAAAGGATCGCTCGCGTGCCCGCCTAAAATGTCCGTGGCGCGCAGCGGCTTTCCGTCCGGCACGACGTAAGGGAATTGCTTTGAGCCCGCTTGTGCCGCAAGTTCATTCAAGGCGAGCCAGTTGCCCGTCCCGTCCACTGCGATCGCACCCTGGTAGACAACTCCGCCATCGCCCGGATCGGTATTAAAACCCTCCGCGAGAAATGTATCGATGAAAAAGCCGCTCAGGCTGACGCCGCCCAGGATGAGCGTGTGGTAAGTCCCAAAATCCACAGGCGGCTTGGCGTCCAGTCGTGTGCGCCCGTTCAGCATGCGTCCAAAATCGCGGATGATGACCTCGCCCACGCCCTCAACGTTCCCCGGCACGCTCGCGGCGACTCCCGTCTGCCATTGCACCCGCGCGTAAGACGTTCCGTGCGCGAAAAGAAACCCGTTCCCGGGATTTCCTCCGCCTGCGGTCGCCGAAGGCGGACCCGTCACGGCGGTCTCGTGCACCTGGTTGAGGAAAACCGGCGTGCCGCGATTCTCCGCCTCGACGAGAATTACGGAATTCGCGCCCGGCTTCTCCGGCGCGATGACTTCAAATTCGGACTGGTACGGGTAGTTGCCGTCCGCGTCGAGCGGCAGTTGATCGAACCCGCGCAGCGTATCTCGCGGCGAGACGACTCCGGCCACAGTTCCCCAGGTTCTGAGGTACGCAACACCGCCAAACGTTCCCGCGGGCCCGGAACCAGTAACGGTAACGCCCGTGATCTTCGATTGCTCGTCCGACCCTGACATTTCTGCTGGTGTATTTGCTGGTGGTAACTTCCTGGAAGGCAACGCAAGAATCTGTGAAGCGCAGATGAGCGCGCCAAGAACTACGCATGCCAGACGGTTCCCCTTGAAGCGCTGGACGGACACTGATCCTCCCTCCAATCTGCCCGGTACTTCGGAGTATGGAGTGGATTGAAGCGCGAGTCCATATCAGTTTGACTCGATTGCAACGTATAGCGCGGAACGAATACGGTATTGGATTCTGCACTGCGACACACGCGAGATTTGCTCTCTTCCTGTAACCTCGTTACAATGAAGCTTCACTCCGCATCCGCTCATTCCGACCTGTCTATCGAGAAAGGCACCATGGCTTCCAGAACCGTCTGGCATTTTGCGTATGGCAGTAACATGAACCGCGCCCAGATGCTGTCGCGTGCGGGGAAAATTTTGGAAGAGCACAACGCCTCCCTTCCGAATTACGAAGTGCGCTTCAACAAGAAAGTTCGCGGTGGCACGGCTGGGGCAAACATTCAGCCCTCGTCGGGAAAGACGGTTCACGGCGTGCTCTACAAGATCGAAGAGGGAGCGATGCGATCGCTCGATCGCTACGAAGGCGTTCCCGAACACTACCGCCGCATCGAAGTGCAGGTCACGCCTGAAGGCGGGCAAACTGTTCCGGCGCAGATCTACATTGCATCCAGGATCGAAAAGGGTTTGCGTCCTTCGCCGAATTATTTGCAGGCGATTCTGGACGGCGCGGGTGAACACAATCTGCCGGCTTCATATATCGGAGAGCTTAAGACCGCAGCCGGCGCGGCCTGATCGCCGCTGCCGGATCGCTTGGGTTTCTGCTTCGTACTGGAGGGACCATGGCTACTACCTCGTTGCCGCGGGCCGCGTCTCGCGGAGGCAGTTTCCTTATCGACTCGTGCGCTCCGGAAGATATTTTTTCCCCAGCCGATCTCACCGACGACCAGAAACTGATCGGCCAGACTGCGGAAGAATTCGTCCGCAACGAAGTGGTTCGCGCGATTCCCGATCTCGAGCAGCACAAGTCCGGCTTGATGGCACAGCTCCTGAAGAAAGCCGGCGAAATCGGCCTACTCGGCGGCGGTGTGCCGGATGAGTACGGCGGCGCCGGCCTCGATAAAGTCGCAACTGTTCAACTGGCCGAAAAACTATCGGCGTATGCATCGTTTGGGGTAAGCCACGGCGGCCACTCCGGCATCGGCACGCTGCCCATCGTGTTCTTTGGCACCGAAGAGCAGAAGAAAAAATACCTGCCCGTGCTCGCGACGGGCGAAAAGCTCGCCGCCTACTGCCTCTCCGAGCCGCAAGCCGGCTCCGACGCTCAGAATTCCCGCACGCGCGCCGTGCTCTCTCTCGACGGGCGCTCTTGGATCCTGAACGGCCAGAAAATGTGGATCACCAACGGCGGCTTTGCCGACGTCTACATCGTCTTCGCCAAAGTCGACGGAGAGAAATTTTCCTGCTTCATCGTCGAGCGCAGCTTTCCCGGCTTTTCCGCCGGCGCGGAAGAAAAAAAGATGGGCCTGAAAGGCAGCTCGACCACGGCCATCTTTTTTGAGAATTGCCAGGTGCCCAAAGAAAACCTGCTGCATGAAGTCGGGCGCGGCCATATCGTCGCCTTCAACATCTTGAACGCCGGACGGTTCAGCCTCGGCGCGTACTGCACGGGCGGCTCCAAAGGCACGCTCGAAATTGCGTCCAAATACGCCAAGGAGCGGACTGCGTTCGGCAAACCGATTGCAGATTTCGGCCTGATCCGGGAAAAGCTGGCGGAGATGGCCGTCCGGATTTTCGCCGTCGAGTCGATGATCTATCGCTCGGCGGGACTGATGGATCGCGCGATTGCCGCGGCGGGCGATGGGGCGGACAAATCGCAGCAGTCGATGAAAGTGTTCGAGGAATACGCGATCGAAAGCTCGATCAGCAAGGTGTACGGCTCCGAACTCCTCGATTTCGTTGTCGACGAGGCCGTGCAGATTTTCGGCGGCTACGGGTTTCACGAAGACTATCCCGTCGCGCGCTCCTACCGCGACTCGCGCGTCAACCGCATCTTCGAGGGCACCAACGAAATCAACCGCATGCTCATCATCCAGATGCTGATGAAGCGCGCGACCTCGGGCGTCCTCCCGCTCATGCAGGCGGGCGCGAAGTTGCGCGACGAGATCATGGCCGGGCCGTCGTTCGACGAGCCGGAAGGCGGCGAATGGGCCGCCGAGGAACGCATCCTCGCCGGATTAAAGAAGTCGTTTCTGCTCGTGGCGGGCGCGGCGCTTGAAAAATATCGCGAACGCCTCGCCGACCAGCAGGAAATCGTCGCCGCGCTCTCCGATATCGTGATGGACTGCTATGCCGTCGAATCCTCTCTGCGTCGCGTGCAAAAGGCGGAGCAGGCGCGCGGCGTCGCGGCCACCTCCGTGATGGCCGATGCAGCGCGCGTCTACCTGCACGATGCCGCCGATCGCATCGAGATCGGGGCCCGCCGTGCCCTGGCTGCCGTGCTCGAGGGTGACATGCTGCGCACGCAGCTCGCCGTGCTGCGCCGCTTCCTGAAGCGCGATCCCGCGGACACCGTCGCCATGCGCCAGCGCATCAGCGCTGCCGTGCAGGCGGGCGATCGCTATCCGTTCGAGAGCCGTTGAGCCCGGTGCGGCAGGCAATCGCTCGGACCGGTTGCACTTACTCACGCAAATTTTTTATTCAAACGCTGGCGCGGCTTGTGCGCAGCGGCCTCGTCACAAAGCTTCGAGATGGGAAAACCGAAACGAGACCATCGTCAATTCCGGCTGCTATGGAAAATGCAACAATGTGCTCCTATTTCCTGTAGAACTTCTCTAAATCCCTTCTAGTACGTCTATAGCCGAAGTTCCACGGCCAATCGCGCCCACGTACCATATGAAAGAGAGCGGCTTACGATTTATTCTGCCCTTGCGTCATCTGGGCGGCGAATTGCATCTAAAGCTGTGTTGGGATTACCGGGGGTCATCGTCGTGAAGGTAAGCAAGGTGTTCAGCGAGCGGAAAGCTCGCAAATGGCTGTGGATCGGTCTGATCGCTTTCGTGGCGCTGCAAGTCTATTTCGTTCAGGAAATGGTTGCGGCGTTGATGCTGTTTACCGGCGTGTTCATCATTTGCGCCCTTGTCGCTCTGGTTCTCTATCTGATTGACCGGGCGAGCCGCTGGGGCCTAGGTATAGCGGAGCAGCAGGCCAAGCGCGCCCTGGTGGCGGCCGAGGAAATCAGTAAAAAGCAGCTCCGCCGTCCACATTCAGAGCCTGCCCCGTAATCGCGCTGGCCTGTTCGGAGCACAAGAACAGCGCGGCGGCCGCAATTTCATTTGCGGTTTGGCCGCGCCCCTGCAAGATCGTATTCAGGAAACCCTGTAGCTGTTCCTCTTTCGAAACTCCGAGGCGCTCGGCAAGCGTTTGGCCTAAATCCTTTGACATTCTTGTTTCCGTTACGGGGCCGGGGCAGAGCGCGTTCACGCGGACGCCTTTGCGGGCGGCCTCGGCCGCGACCACGCGGGTCAGTCCCAACATGCCCGCTTTCGCTGCGGCGTAAGGCGAGCCCCAGGCAAATGCCGATTTAGCGGAGAGGCTCGAAATATTCAGGATGACGCCCGAGCCGCGCGCGTACATTCCGGGCAGGACCAATCGAGTCAGCAGGTACGCGCCGCGGAGATGCACCGCGATCACGCGATCCCACTCGGCTGGGCTGATTTCCTCCACCGGCTTTACCGGTCCGTACTCTCCCGCGTTGTTCACCAAAATATCGACCCTGCCGAATTGCCGGATGGCGTCGCGGATCAGGCGCTCGCACTGATCTTCGCCGGAAACATCCGCGGAAACGGCTTCCGCGCGCGCGCCCGCTTCGCGGATCTCCTGCGCGACCGATTCGATTTCCGACTTTGTGCGCGCCGCGACCACCACCGCCGAGCCCTCCGCGGCGAATTTCAAAGCGATGGCGCGGCCGATTCCGCGACCGCCTCCCGTAATCACCGCGACTTTATCCGTCAGCAACATTGCCCGGTCCTCCCAAGTGAGGTGGCAGGATACCATCGGCACGCCGCCGGCCAAAGCGCGCCCACTGTCATAATTCGTGTCTTTTCTTTATTGGCACACGTTTAGGAGTGCTATGATCCCGTCGTGCTGCGCCGCCTTGCATGCCGGGTAACTGTGCAGGCCGGCTTGTCCAAGCCGGCACTGCTCGGCGCCAGCCTCCTTTTTTTGACCGCCGCGCCCGCCCATTCGCAGACCGGCAACCGCGGCGAGACTCAAGTGCCTCGCGACCTCGGCGATCACTACCTAATGCTCGTGAACACGGCTAGAGCGAGCCAACTGGATTCACTGAAACTCGCGCAGTTCGACCGCTCCCCCTACGATGGCCTGGCAGTTTCGTTTGAGGACGCGTATGGCACTTCGCCGGTTCTTCCGCCGGTTCTGATGCAATTGCAGATCACGAACTGGAAGCGAGCCACCAGCAAAACCATCTGGCCGTGGGTGTATCTGAACCGGATGATCGGCGCCAACATCGAGGAAGGGAATCCACTCACGACGGTCCCGTACTTCGAGCGCTTTCAGGGACTCGACCTCGACGGCAGAGCCGGCGCGCAGGGCGATTTTCTTCAGATTTGGCGAAACGACTTGCAGCTCGCCAAAGCGACCGGCGTTCCCGGCATTGTTTGCGATCTTGAGTTCTACAACAATTACAAAGCGTACGATTTGGATGAACTCGCGCGCATGACGTCCGAGACGCAGGACCAAGCTCTCGGCCAATTGAGGCAACTCGGCGCGAAGATGGCCGAAATCGCCGCGCGCGAATATCCGGGCGCGACGCTCTGGTTCTTATTCACCGGCTTTACCCGCCCGGACTATAAAGTGATCGGCGTGAAACCGTACTATCTCGCTGCCACGTATATTGTAGAAGGGCTGCTCGACGAAATTCAGCGGAACCATCTTCCGCTCCACATCCTTTCGGGCGGCGAAGTGGGCCTCGGATATTGCCACACGTCCGTCGACGATCTCCGCGATGCCATCGAGAAACGTGCCGCCGTCTTCGCGCCTCTCCTGCGGAAATACAGCGGCATTCTGGAACTCGCAGGCACGATGACGCTATGGAGCGACCGGTCAGCCAAAAAGAATTGGGTCGCAAACGGAGCGTGCGGCGCCTCGACGGCCGCCACCGTCGAGGACCTCATCCCGTACATGGAAGTTTTATTCCGTTCCTACCGCTACAACTGGATTTACGGTTCGCCCAACGGCGGTTATTTCGCGTTTCAGCCCACCAGCGCGCCCCGCTTTGACGCAGCGATTACCCAAGCGAAAATCCGCGCGTACGCAGCTGCGGGGGAGCGGCCCGGGCTTTGAGATTGAGGTCCGCGTACAGGTTCTCGGTTTTGGTAGCGGCAGGTTCCGTTGGAAGATTGACTGATAGCGGAAATCACAGATGTTGGTGTGACCGTCAGTCGAGAGATTCAGGCCGAGTGCAATCATTCATGCCGTGAATCTCGATGCCGTTCCCTTGAGATTTCCACCAAGCTACCCACCTCTGATGCACGTTGCTTGCGGACTGAGGAGCTGTCACATCAGCCCATTGATTTCCCTCGAATGCGACGCGATGTGTAAGCAACGAAAGGCCACTTACCGCAGTTTGGCGTATGCTCGAATCGGAATCGAGCAGCAATCCGATTAGAATTGGGACGGCTTCGCGTGCGTGGGTGTGTTCGACTCCATTTGCTCCAACTTGTCGCGTCTGCACATCGGCGCTTGAAAGTAGGACTTTAATTGCTGGAACCGCTGTGGCGCCGGCTAAATCGGCTGCAGCTTCAGCGGCAGCGCCTTGAATCTGTATGTCAGTCGATTTCATTAACTGCAGCAATGCTGGAAGATACGTCCCGTCACTCGTGCGGCCCAGATTGCGAATGGCTTCAACACGAAAAATCTGGTTGCCACTATCGGTCGCAATCCGAGCCAATGCATCACGCGTCTTCTGTGAGTCGACCTTTCTCAACGCAGTCATTGCTGCGAAGCCATAGTTCGTTTTCGCCAAATCAATCAGCACGTCTCCCAAGAATGGTGGGGCCGTTTCTATGATTGCCGCTGCTGCCTCCCCGCGTCTGTTGAGGTCGGTGCTGGATAGGTCTTCAACAATGGGACGAAATGCCGCCTGAAGCTGTTCCTCAACGCCAGCTTGCACTTCCATGTTCAGATTGTCTGAAACTTTGTACTCGTCAAGAGGCGGAGAACTCCATAGATTCTGGCTGCGAACGGTGATTGTGGTGTAGGCGCGAACGACATATGTCCCTGGACGTTCCAAGCGAAATTCTCGGTTCAACAACTGTCTTAGTGCGGTGGTTTTTCCTGGGGCGACTTCCCATAAGCTACTTCCGCAACTCGCGGCAACTCCACAGCCCCATTGCTCACGCGCCAAATCCGGCCCGGGCACTTCGATATGAAAGTTTTGACAAAGAATATCGGTGGGCCCGAAACCCACCCAAATCGGGTCCTTACTCCTGTTGCTGACCGAAAAGACTACGTAGACTGGTTCACCTATGAGGTAAGCTGATTTCTCCATTGTGAACCGAGCTTCGACGTCTTGCGCGGACAGCGTTGCAGCCGTCAGAGAGGCTAGCAACAAGAGCAAGAGAAGTTTGTTCAGCACAACGCAACCTTCGTGGAGTTTGATCTACTTCCTTGGAATGCGGCAAACCACTTTAGGTTGTCAGGGGCGAGCACATTAATCTCGGGCAACTGCGCCCCACTCCCGATAGGCGCAGTCTTGTCGGAAACTGACCCACTACCTCGGCTTTTGAATGCTGCTCGTTTTGAAGCTATCCTGAACTCGCACATCGATTCGTTTACAGATCCAACATCGGGAGGTCCCATGTCGAATCCTGACCGCCGTGAATTCTTGAAGAGCTCGATGGTTCTGGCGCTCGCGCCTACCGCTGGCAATGCGCTGAGCGCGCGCGACCTGCTAGGTGAGCCTGCGTCTCCACAACAGCCGCGCGAGGAATTTTTCAAAGGGTTTCAGACTGAAGAGATCAAGACGTCCGGCACAACGATCCACACCGTGTACGGAGGCAACCGCAACGGCCCACCGTTGCTGCTGCTGCACGGCATCCCGGAGACGCATGTGCTGTGGCGCAAAGTCGCTCCCGCTCTGGCTCAGGATTATTTCATCGTGATGCCGGACCTTCGCGGCTATGGCGACAGCGGAAAACCTCCTGGAGGAGGCGATCATTTCGCATACTCCAAGCGCGCCATGGCACAGGACCAGGTGGAAGTCATGCAGCATCTCGGATTTGGGAAGTTTGCCCTGGTCGGGCACGATCGCGGCGGCCGCGCCGCGCATCGGATGGCTCTGGATCATCCGGAGGCGCTCACGAAGCTGGTGATTCTCGACATCGTGCCGACGTATCTGCTCTATCAAAACATTACTCAGGAGTTCGCCACGATTTTTTACCATTGGTTTCTTCTCGTGCAGCCGACTCCGTTTCCCGAAACGATGGTCGCCAACAGCGCCGAATATTTTCTGAAGTGCACGCTGCTTTGGCTTGGGGGACATTCTCTCAACGAGCCGGTCCCGGATTTCGTCGGGCCGGATGTGTTTCGCGAATATCTACGCACCTTCCAGCAACCGGAAACGATCCATGCGATTTGCGAGGACTACCGAGCGGCCGCGAGCATCGATTTGGCACACGACAAAGCAGACCTCGACAAAAAAATCCAATGTCCGCTCCTCGTCTTGTGGTCCGAAAAGGGCCCCTTTCATCGCATGTACAATGTTTTGCAAACCTGGCAAGACCGCGCCGTCGAGGCGCATGGGCATGCGATGCCGACCGGCCATTTTCTCCCAGAGCAGATGTCGGAGGAATTGACGCAAGAACTTCGCTCCTTTCTGCGTCCATGAGCGCCGTTTCAGTCGTTTCGCTGTGGCCCTCTGTCTGCTCTGTGGTGAAGCGCTTTGCTCGCTGCTGCCATCACACACCTCTCATCAAAGAGGGCACACAGAACACGGGGGCAGGCCGCGTGTGGCGCTTGCGCCGGTAGGAGTTGCATGGCGCGTCCGGGTGGTATAAAAGGACTTCCGTCTAACGAAGGAATTGCAATCCGTTCTAGCGAGGCGAGGGAGGATTTGTGAGCCAGTCCACGAGCGCGACGAACCTGCTGGAAACCGCTTCCAGTCGTAAGACCTCCAACGCCACCATCGCGTACGCCATTCTGCGATTGTCGTTCGGCGCCAATATTTGCCTTCACGGACTGAGCCGCCTTCTAAATGGGCGGGCTGCGTTTCTTGCGTACCTGAGCCATTACTTCGAGCACTCACATCTGATCCCGCCGGGGATGCTTCCGGTGTTCGGCGCGGTGCTGCCTTGGGTGGAGACGGCGCTTGGGCTCCTACTGATGCTCGGCCTCTTCTCGCGATTCACACTGATTGCCGGGGCGTTGGTGATGACGGGCCTGGTGATCGGAACGAACCTGGCGCAGGACTGGCTCGTTTCCGGCTTGCAGCTGATCTACAGTTTCATTTATTACTACTTGTTGCTCCACCTCGAGCAGAACGGATACTCGATGGACGCCTGGATGGGCATGGGCGAACGCTGAGCGAAGATGCAACCCGCACCCTCGAAATCGGCAAGCGACAGCCTTGCCTATCGGAGTCCCGCTGTGATCCCGGCGACGTCCCGCTCCAATCTCAACAAATTGAGTCAGTTTCCTTGGTGGCGCAACGTGTATTGCGCTTGGAGAAACTCGCTTTGCGGCGCGGTTTGCGGGCGTATCCAGCGGCATGTTAACTTTTCATGCTGGGTGAATTTCCAGCCTCCGTTTGCATGCCGATTCAGAGACCACCGATCGCGCCTCCACGCCAGAAGACCTCGCACGTCGAGATCGTCTGGAAAACTGTCACTTACCGCACCGTGATGGTGTACCTGCTTCTGCTTCTCGCCGTAGGGACGGGCGTTTTATACCTGATTTTCCCGGAGGCATTTAGCGCGGCGATGTCCAAGGTTTCCGCGGCGATCGGCGCCAGAGCCGCCGCCACCGCCGAGTTGACCGCCAAGCAAGCCAAGTTCGTAAACCTTGACGGCCGCGTGCAAGTCAAAAAAGTGAATTCCGTCCAATGGGTCACGGGCGATTACCGCATGGCGCTCGACAAGGGAGACTTGATTCAGACGGGCGGAGACGGCGCGGCGCGCATCACGTTCGCCGACGGCACAACGTATACTGTGCAGTCGGACACGCTCGTCACGGTGGAGGAAAATTCCGTCGGCCGCGACAGCGAAACACGCGTAGCCATGCACATCACCTCCGGCGCGGTCGACCTAACCACCGGCACATGGGATTCTCCGAAATCCAAGGCCGAAGTTTCGTTCTCCAATGCCGTGGCCTCCGTCCAGCAGAACAGCCGCGCGGCCGTCCGCAGCGATCCGACGACGAGCCAAACGGAAGTCACCGTATCGGCCGGTACCGCGGAACTCTCGACCACGGATGGCCGCCAGCATGTCGAAATCGGCCGCTGGGAGCGTGTAACCGTCCCGCAGAGCGGTGGCGGCGCCGTCGTCAAGACCAACGTGCTTGCGCCGCCCGATCTTTCGCAACCTCTGAATCTGCAACCACTGATCGTTCCGGACCCCAAGCACGCCCCGGTGCGTTTCGAATGGAAACCTGTGCCGGAAGCGGTCGGCTATGAGCTTCGCATCAGCACCACTTCGATGTTCTCGCGGATCGTGGAGGACCGAAAGCTGACGGCAACCTCCGTCGAGATTACGGGATTCGACCAAGGCGACTACTTCTGGGACGTTCTGGCGACCGACTCGGAGAAGCGAGTGAGCGCCCCGAGCGATACCTTCAAGTTTACGCTCGCGACACAAGGCAAGGGTCAGGAGATGCTCCTGGAAGTCGGGAGCACCGAGTTGCATGGTAACGTGGTGGAGATCACCGGGCGCACAGAGCCGGGCGCGGCGCTCATCATCAACGGAGAGCAAGTTGCCGATGTACAAGGTGACGGCGCGTTCAAATATTTTACGGCCCCTCTCACCCGCGGCCCGCAGACCATCGTCCTGACCGGACAGAATCGGCGGGGCGGGACGGCGATCAAGCGCATCGAGATTGTGGTCCCCTAATCGGACGAGTCCGGCCGGGATCGGCCGGGACCCGCCGGGAGGAATTCGAGAAGGGGCAGCCGGGCGGCGATTTACCGAAGGCGGCATTCGCAGGTCGCTGGAGCGGCCCGGCGCTGAGGGAATCATGTTGAATAACGGTTACAACCTTCGCTCGATCTTCAGTTTATTTTCTTCCGACCTGGCCATCGATCTGGGGACGGCCAACACCCTGGTCTACGCCAAGACCAAAGGCATTGTTGTGAACGAGCCCTCCATCGTCGCCATTAACAAAAACAGCGGGGAAGTCGTGGCTGTGGGCAAGGAAGCCAAGGAAATGCTCGGGCGCACTCCGGGCAACGTGGTCGCCATCAAGCCCATGAAGGACGGCGTCATCGCCGACTTCAAGGTGACCGAAAAAATGCTCACCTACTTCATCCAGAAGGCGCACAACCGACGCATGCTGGTGCACCCTCGAATCGTAATCGGCGTGCCCAGCGAAATCACGCCGGTGGAAAAGCGCGCCGTGCAGGACTCGGCGTATCGGGCGCGCGCCAGCGAAGTGTATCTCGTGGAGCAGGCCATGGCCGCGGCGATCGGCGCGGGCCTGCCCATCGAGGAGCCTTCCGGAAACATGGTCGTGGACATCGGCGGCGGAACAACCGACATTGCCGTCATTTCCATGAGCGGCATCGTCTATTCGCGCTCGGTGCGCGTCGCGGGAAACGAAATGGACGAAGCCGTGATGCAATATCTGAAGCGTAAATATAACCTGCTGGTGGGCGAGCGCACGGCGGAACAGATCAAGATGGAAATTGGCTCGGCGTATCCACTGGAAAAGCCGCTCACGATGGAAGTGAAAGGGCGCAACCTGATTGAAGGCGTGCCGCGGACGGTCACGATTGATGACAGCGAAATTCGAGAGGCGCTTTCCGAATGTGTTGCCACGATTTTGAACGCCTGCCGCGTGGCGCTCGAGCGCACCCCGCCCGAGCTTTCCGCCGACATCAGCGACCGCGGCATTGTGCTCACCGGCGGCGGCGCGCTGCTCAAGAATCTGGACAAGCGCATTCGCGAGGAAACCGGCTTGCCGGTTTCGATCGCCGATGATCCGCTGGCGTCGGTGGTGCTCGGAACCGGCAAAATGCTGAGCGATTTCCGGCTGCTGCGCCTTGTCTCGATTGATTGAACGCGCCTTAATTTTGAAGGTCGAATGTCTCCTCCCATGATCGCAATACCCTCGCGGCACAAATCCCTGACGCTGTTGGCGACTGTCGTGGTCGCGCAGGTGTTGCTGCTGGCGGTGCAGATCAAGCGTGAGCGGCAGGTTCGGCTGATCCGCGTCTGGGCCGTGGAATTGATTTCGCCGCTGCAGCGCATCGGTTCGTGGACGATCCACGGTGCCCAGCACGGATGGGGCGGATACATCGGCCTGCGCCGCGCGCAACAAGAGAACGACGCCATGCGCGCCGAGCTCGACCGCTTGAAAGTGCGCAACGCGGAGCTCGAGGGCCGCGCCCTCGAGGCTGATCGGTTGGCGGCGCTTCTGAATTTCCGTACTTCTCATCAGGAAGTGCCAATGATCGCCGCGAGCGTCATCGGCGCCAGCCCCGATTCCGGCAGCCAGGTGATCTACATCAACAAGGGATCGCGCGATGGCATTCGCCGCGATATGGGTGTGATCACGCCCGATGGCGTGGTCGGAAAGATTCTTGCAGTATTTCCGGACACTTCCCAGGTGCTGCGCCTCGATGACAAGGAAAGCGGAGTCGGCGCTCTCCTCGCGGGTACCCGTACCCAAGGACCGGTAAAAGGGACGGGCGCGCCGCTGCTTTCGCTCGACTACATCAGCAACGATGAAAAGGTAGCGGAGGGACAAACGGTGCTGACTTCCGGGCAGGACCGTATTTTTCCAAAGGATCTGCCCGTGGGCACAGTGGTTGATTTTGTCTCCGACCCGAAAACTCCGTTCATGAGAATCCGCGTGCGACCGGCCGCTCACCTGGATCGCCTGGAAGAAGTGCTCGTGCTCGAATCGAGGCAGGAGCTAAATTTGAAAAAGGAAGCGGACGCTGACGGTGCAGCGCCCGCGAAATCAGCAGTGGCGCAGGCTGCGCCCCCCAAAAAATCGGCGGACTCGCACTGATCGCCTTCACATCGCGTTGAGCGGGAGACCATGGAAAGCACGGAAATCTACACCGGGCCAGAGCCCCACATAGAAGTACACAAGTATTACGGCGGCGTTGTGTCTGTCGTGGTGCTCCTGGCCCTGGTGCTGCAGGCGTTTTTCCCGGTCTACATCCGCTCCGCGAACTATCTCGAACTGCCGTTGCTCGTGACCCTCTATTTCGCGCTCAGCAAGCGCAATCCTTCTTCAGGACTTCTGCTGGGAATGGTTGTGGGACTGCTGCAGGACAGCCTGAGCCGCACGCCGGTCGGCCTGTATGGAATCGCGAAAACGCTCGTGGGCTATCTCGGCTCCTCGCTGGGCGCGCGAATCGACACCGAGCATCCCATCGCCCGCTTCCTGCTGACGGCGATTTTCTATTTGTTCCATCACGCCGTCTTCACGCTGACGACCCGAACTCTCCTCGCGCAAAAGAATGAGATCTACTTCTCGGGCCCGATCCTAATCGCGTCGATCGTCAATTCTTTTATCGCCATTGGCCTCTTTCCTCTGCTCGACCGCCTGCGCAAACCATCCTGAAACCTGTTATCGGATACGTCGCTCCCGTTCTTGCGGACACTTGGTGCAAGTGCTAGTGTGAGCGATGGTTAGGTGTGGAGAAAACCCATAGGGTGTGCGGGTCTGAGGGCCGCACGGAGTCGATTTGGCCATCTCTTTAACGAACGATAAGCGGCTGCCGACGGAGCGGCTGGCCGTCGTTTCCTATGTAATCGTAGGGACGATTGCTCTGCTGCTTTTCGGTTTCTGGAAGCTGCAGATTATTGATTCGGACCGTTACGCGCAGATGGCGGAACGCAATCGTGTGCGGTCGATTCCGATCATCGCTCCCCGCGGCTCGATGCTCGATCGCGAAGGCCGCGTCCTCGTCGACAACTATCCCTCCTTCAGCGTCTTGCTCTTGCGCGACGCCCCCGACCAGGTCGAAAAACTTTTACCCCAGATTGCGGACGGCCTAGGCATGACGCTCGACGATGTGAAGCAAGAGATCGAAGCTTCGCGCGCCATGCCGAAGTTTCAGCCGATTGTCATCAAGCCGGAAGCCAGCCCGTCCGACATCGCGTTCATCGAATCGCATCGCGTCGATATTCCCGTCATCGAAATGCTGATGGTCCACCGCCGCCGGTATCCGCACGGTGATATGCTCGCGAACGCGGTCGGCTACGTGGGCGAAGTGAGCGCGGAACAAGTCGAGGCTTCCGATTCCAGCCTGAAGCCCGGCGACATCGTCGGGAAATCGGGCCTCGAGCGGCAGTACAACGAGACGCTAATGGGCACGGACGGCTTGCGCCGCGTGATCGTCAACAGCATTGGCAAGGAAGTCGGCCGCCTGGAACAGAAGGACGCGATTCCCGGCAAGCCCATCCAGCTCACGATTGACTACGACTTGCAAAATATTGCGGACACGTACATGGCGGACAGGGAAGGCGCCGTCGTCGCCTTGGACGCGCGTACCGGCGAAGTTCTCGCGATGGTCAGCCGGCCCACGTTCGATCCGAACGATTTCGCGATCCGAATTCCCTCCGCGGAATGGCAGTCTCTCAATAC
>Ga0210394_10003190_pt1 | contig 21063 bp, 12 predicted proteins | sample IncBWC12MmetaG_FD_160121 | JGI IMG/M metagenome (GOLD analysis project Ga0210394, IMG submission 160121) | Forest soil microbial communities from Barre Woods Harvard Forest LTER site, Petersham, Massachusetts, United States - Inc-BW-C-12-M | ecosystem: Environmental > Terrestrial > Soil >...
GCCGACCGGGTTGACGACGGAGAGCTCTAACGCGCCTCCTTCGCGGGCGATGAAGTCCCAGGCGGCGCGCTCGGCCAGGGTTTTGGATTTCACGTAGGGGCTGACGTCGGCTCCTCCGGTTAGATCGGTCCAGTCCTCCTCGTTGAACGGGCGGTCGGTGGGATTGTGGCCGTAGCCAATGGCGGCGAACGAGGAGGTCAGCACGACTCGCTTGACGCGGGCATCGCGGGCGGCACGCAATAGACGAAGCGCGCCTTCGCGGGCGGGAATGATCAGTTCATTCTCGTCTTTTGGGACTTTGAGAGGGAAGGGGGAAGCGACGTGCAGCACATAGTCGCAGCCGGCGGCGGCTTCGGGCCAGCCTTTATCCGACATGAGGTCGGCGGCCGTGAAGCTGAGGCGGTCTCCACCGCCCTTGAGCATGGCGCGGACGCCTGGCTCGCGATCGAGGGATCGAACGGTAGTGCGGACGCGATAGCCTGCGTCCAGAAGCTGGAGGATGCAGTGTGCGCCGATGAATCCGGAACCCCCAGTAACGAGGATCAATGTTGATTGCACAGATTCATTATGCGACGTGGCGTACGCACTCGTGCGTGCCGCGTCGAGACTCGTCTCGACGCAGGCTGGCGTGAAAATTAAGCCACCCAGACTTTGGCAGCGGCGGTGGTTCCTAACTGGACCGGCTTGCCGGCGACTTTCAGAGTCAGCGTGTCGTCGTAGTTGCGAGTCACCATTTGCAGTTCGGCGGACGGGCGGATGCCTAGGGTGTCGAGGTATTCGAGTAACGAACGGTCTCGTTCGAAAACGCTCATTACTTTGGCTGTCGCGCCGGCGGAGATTTCATCTAAGGGCTTCCAGCCGCGTCCGCGGCGGTCTTGAGGGCGGTCGACGCCGGCGTGGTTGCCGTGGGGGCAGGCTTGGCTTTGGCCGAGTCTTTCGATCAAGCGGCGTTCGAAGTCGGCGGAGACGGCGTGCTCCAGTTGCTCGGCTTCTTCGTGGACTTTGTACCACTCCATGCCGAAGATTTCGGTGAGCATGCGTTCGATCAGGTGGTGGCGCTGAAGGACCCGGTCGGCGATTTCGCGGCCTGCTTTCCTCAGGGTGATCGCGCCGGCGGCGCTGACGTGGATGAGGCCGTCGCGCTTCAGGCGGCGGATGGCCATGGTGACGGCGGGGGCGGAGACTTTCAGCCAGCGGGCCAGCGTTGCGGCGATGACGGTTTCGCCTTCCCCCTCGGCTTCGGCGATGGCTTTCAGGTAGTTCTCTTTAGAGATGGTGATTCGCACGCGTTCCCATACCGAATTGTAATATGCTCACATGAATATGCGTTTTACGGTGCTTCTTCTTTGTGCGATCGTCCTCCGGGCGGAGGACAAGGCGGACCTGGCGGTGGTGAACAAGATTCGCGCCGAGGCGTTTCAGAATTCGAAGATCATGGAGACGCTGTTTTATCTGACCGATGTCAACGGGCCCCGGGTGACCAATTCGACGGGGTTCAATTCGGCGGCGGATTGGGCGGTAGGGGAGTTGAAGAGTTACGGGCTGGTCAATGTGAATAAGGAGCCTTGGGGAAAGTTCGGGCGAAGCTGGAATTATTCGCACTACGAAGGTCACATGACGGAGCCGGCGTATTCGCCGCTCATCGGGTATCCGCTGGCGTGGACTGCGGGCACCGATGGTGTGGTAAAGGGCGATGCGATTTATGCGCCGATGTCAACCATGGCCGATCTCGAGAAGTACAAAGGCAAGTTGCGCGGGAAGATCGTGCTGACGGCTCCGCCGAAGGATTTGCAGCTGTCGATGACACCTCAGGCGCACCGGTTGACGGATGAGGAATTGCAGCAGCGAATGGTGTTCGTGCCGGGATCTGGAAGGGGAGGTTTCATACCGGTGGCGCCGCCCGTTGCGAATCCGGCGGAAGTCCGCCGGTTTCGGGATGCACTGGCGGCGTTTTTAATTGCCGAGAAGCCCGCGGTGACGTTGATTCCGACGACGCAGAATTCTGATGGAGGGACGGTGTTCGGGACCAGCGGAGGGTCGTACAAATTCGGCGATCCGGTGCCGCCTCCGGGAGTGGTGCTGACGCCGGAGCATTACGCCCGCATCGTGCGACTGCTGGAACACGGGATTCCGGTGAAGCTGGAGTTCGATATTCGGGCCAAGTTTGGGGATCGGGAGGAAGAGTCCTTTAATATTGTCGGCGAGATTCCGGGCGGGTCGAAAAAAGATGAAGTGGTCATGATCGGAGGGCACTTCGATAGCTGGCACGGAGCGACGGGCGCGACGGACAACGGCACCGGGTCCGCCGTGGCGATCGAGGCGATGCGGATTTTGAAGTCGCTGAACGTCACGATGGATCGGACGGTGCGGATCGCGCTGTGGAGCGGGGAGGAAGAGGGGTTGCTGGGATCGATCGCGTATGTGAAGAATCATTTCGCCGATCGCGCGGATATGAAGACCAAGCCGGAGTACTCGCAGCTCGTCGCGTATTTCAACAGCGATTCCGGCACCGGGAAATTCCGAGGGATCGGCGTGGGAGGGAACGATGCTTTGATGCCGATCTTTACTGCCTGGTTGAAACCGTTCGCGGATTTGGGCGCGACGGTGGTTGCGGGCGCGAGCGCGCCTCCGAACGGGGCTCCGGCGGGGACGGATCATACATCGTTTGCATACGCGGGGCTGGACGGGATCGGGTTCATGCAGGAGCCGATGGAGTATGGGACGCGGACGCATCATTCGAACATGGATTTTTACGACCGGGTGCAGAAGGGCGATGTGATGCAGAACGCGGCGATTATGGCGTCGTTCGCGTATCACACGGCGATGCGGGCGGAGGCGCTGCCCAGGATGCCGAAGCCGAAGGCTCAGGCGTGGGCGGCACGATGAACACCATGAAGAAGATGTATTGGCCGCTGATGAACGCGGATGAACGCGGATGGAAGACAAGGAATTTATTTATGCGATCGCTCGGTTTCATTTGTCTTTGCGCGATGCTGGCTCCGGCGGAGGAGAAGGTCGATTTGTCCGTGCTGCATCGGATTAAGGATGAGGCGTTTCAGAATTCCAAGGTGATGGAGACGGAATTCTATTTGACCGATGTGAACGGACCTCGGCTCGCGAATTCGCCGGGGTATTTCAAGGCCGCTGACTGGGTGGTGAAGCAGTTGACGGACTGGGGCATCAGCGCGCATCAGGAAAAATGGGGACCGTTCGGCAAGGGATGGGAGGTCACGCATTTCGCCGGTGGAATGGTCGAGCCGCAGTACATGCCTCTTATCGGATATCCGACGGCTTGGACGGGGAGCACGAATGGAACCGTGACGGGTGAAGCGATTCAGGTGGAAGCTCTGGCTACTGAAGCGGATCTGGAAAAGGTGAAGGGCAAGTTGAAGGGCAAGGTGCTGCTGATCGGCCCGCTTCGCGATCTGGCGATGCATTCGACGCCTCGGGGATCTCGGTTAACGGAGGCGCAGTTGATGGAATTGGAGAAAGCTCCGGATCCGACGGCGGGTGGACGCGGTGGTAGGGGAGGAGGCGGGCGCGGGGGATTTCAGGATCGGCTGGATGCTTTTTTGCGAGAGGAACAGCCGCTGGTGGTGATGCGCAGCGGTGCTGGATTCAGCGATGGAGGGACGTATATCGCGGGGCGCGGAGGATCGTACGATGCGAAGGCCTCGCCGGCAGTGCCGTCGGTAGTGGTGACGCCGGAACATTACAATCGCATCTGCCGGCTGCTGGCACACCAGATTCCCGTGAAGCTGGAGTTCAATATTCAGACGAAATTTTATGACGGCCGGCTGGATTCGGTAAATGTCGTCGGCGAGATTCCGGGGTCGGGTCCGCACAAGGATCAGATTGTGATGATTGGAGGGCATCTCGATAGCTGGCATGCCGGCACGGGCGCGACGGATAATGCGGCGGGCAGTGCGGTCATGATCGAGGTTTTGAGGATTTTGAAATCGCTGAACGTGCCGATGGATCGGACGGTTCGCATGGGGTTGTGGGGAGGGGAAGAGGAAGGGCTGCTGGGGTCGCGCGCTTATGTGAAGGAGCACTTCGCCGATCCGGCGACGATGAAGCCTACGGCCGAGCATGCGAAGCTGGCCGGATATTTCAACATCGACAATGGGACCGGCAAAGTGCGCGGGATTTATCTGCAGGGCAACGACATGGTGCGGCCGATTTTCGAGCAGTGGTTCGCGCCGTTGAAAGATCTGACCGAGGGCAAGATCACGATTCGCAACACGGGCGGGACGGATCATCAATCGTTCGACGGAGTGGGGCTGCCGGGCTTCCAGTTCATTCAGGATCCGCTGGAGTACGAGACGTTCACGCATCATTCGAACATGGATGTTTATGACCGGATCCAGAAGGCCGACATGATGCAGATTTCGGCGATTGTCGCGTCGTTTGTGTATAACGCGGCGAATCGAGAAGAGATGCTGCCCAGGAAGCCGCTGCCGAAGCCAAGACAGGAGCCAAGACAGGAGCCAGGAGCCAGAAGCCAGGAGCCAGAATAGAGCCCCGCGTGCTGGCAGGCTGTCTTTATTCTGGCTCCTGGCTCCTTCTTCTTCAGGCTCCGGAGATTGCACTGGCCAGTTGCTCCAGTTTTCGATGGAAGCTGTCCGCGGGGGCGCCGGCGGCTTGGTCGATGACTCCGGCTGTGGCCTGCACCGCGACCTTTTGCGATTGGCCGTTTTCCTGCACGGCGTAGCTTCCGGAGAGCTTCGCGGCGGCCTCGGCGGAAAGAGAGATGGCCCGGGCGGCAGGAACGTCGACGACGGCGACGAACTGGTCATGGCTCCAGCGTCCGATAACGGCGTCTTCGCCGGCGAGGGCGGCGAAACGGCCGACCAGGGCCTTCAGCGTCCCTTCGGCGACCGTGCGCGAATACTGCGTGTCAAGCCGCTTAAGATTGCGCACCCAAACCAGCAGCAGACAGAACGGCTGGTTCTGGCGCAGCAGGTTATCGATATGGGCATCGATTTTCTGGCGGTTCCAGGCGCCGGATGCGCGGTCGGTATAGAGGACTTTGCGCTCCTGCTCGATTTGCTGGTGGAGCACGCGGATCTCGTCCTGAAACTGGGCGACAACCAGTTTATTGCCGTGCTGCATCTGTGCGATGCTGGACTGGATTCCGGCGACGGCGGCGCCGATGCCGCCGCGAACTTCTTCGATGCGATCCTTCTTCGCCGTTGCTTCCAGATCCTGAAGCTTGGCGCGGACTTCCTGTTCGTGATTTTCGCCGTTGGAGGCGACGGCCTCGGCGAAGACCATCATCGCGGCGGTGGCGTTTTCCATCTCCTGGCGCAATTTCTTTAATTGGTCATTGGACTTGTCGCGATACTCGCGGAGTTCGCCGCGGAAAGACGCTTGTGCGTGACGCAGTTGATCCACCGAGGTGGCCCCGCGGCTCTGATCCTCAATCACTTTGAGGTGCTGCCGGAACTCGACTGCGAGCGAGGGGTCTACTACCACGGCGTAGTGAGATGCGGAATCGATCGCCAGGGCGTAACAGTCAACGAAACAGGCAAGGAGGTCGTTAGAGAGGGTATTCCGCTTCTCGGCTTCGTCGAGACGGTCCAGATGGTTAAACGACTTGAGAATTGAGATCAAGATATGTCCCCTGAGCCGCTCATCGGCAAAGGATTGATCAACTTGAGTGAAAACTCATGCCGGCGAAGCTGACCACGCTCTGCTCGTCGATATTCCACTGTTGATAGCGCAACAGGCGGCCCCGGGCGTCAGGAACCGCCTTGAGGAAGGTGTAAATGGGGGCGGAGCCGCACCACTTCAGATCGTCATGATTCTGTTGAATAAGATCCCAAAAACCGCGGGCGTCGCCCGATTCCATACGCTCCATGCGGGCGCGGTCGCGGAGAGCGACCTTCGCCATTTCGTCGCGTTCGGCGATGGCGGAGAAAGGATCGCCATAACGGCGGCCCATGTGGGCCATATCGATGCCGAGGACCCATAGGAGGCGATCGCCTTCGCGGGCTGAAATCTCGCCTAATGCCCCGAGCATGCGATTCACATGGTCGTTAGCCTCCGGCGCGCCGCCGTTGTAGATGCTGTTGGCGTAGGAGCCGCACAGGATGGGGACGATGCGGATGTTCGGTCCGAACAGGTGTTGCAGGAAGACCACCTGGAATTCAATGGAGTGCTCAATGGCGTGGCAGTAGTCCTCCATCGCCGCGGCGTCGCCGGATTTGGCCTCGATTTCGTTGATGAGCGCCGTATCGGGGATGGTTTCGCCGTACGGAGTTACAAAAGGCTTGCGGGTGAGGCCGAGGCGGTCCGGGGCGCCGTAATGGGAGGTGCCGAGGATGACGAAAGTGCGGTCGGCGTCGGAGGGAGAGAGGGCGGAATAGGCGGCGCGATAGGCGTCGACGCCTCCGAAGGGACTGACGTGGGGAGCGGCGATGGCTGAGACTTTCCGTCTGTCCGCTTCCTTACGGTCGCGGCTCAGGTATTCGTCGAAGGTGCGGGTTAGTTCGGATTTTTCGTCCGGGTAGCCGGATCCGGCGTGGGAAGGCTCGCGGACGGGCGCTTCGGCGAAAGCGCGCTCGGCTTGCTGCTTGCGGCGATCGAAGGCTTCGTCTTCGAGGAAGCCGGCGGCGCTCAACGTTTCGGTGAGATGATGTTCGATCTCGCCGACTTCGAGATCGCCTGTGGCGCGGACGAGATACTCGCGGAGGTCGAGGCTGGAGTGCTCGCCGTCGAAGAATTCGAGGCAGGAAACCAAGCCCGGAGGCACGATCAGTGTGGCGTCGGAGTAATGAAACGGGTCGCGGATCACCAGGCCGGGGCGGTCGGGGACGGGTGACGGGAGGAAGTCGAGATTACTGCGGAGGCGCGGGAGCATGTTCAGCGTCCGGTGAGAAAGGCGTCGACGACGCCGGGTTGTTGGATCACGGAGTTTTTAGTTTAGCGGGAAGACGAGCCGCCTTAGAGGCGGCTGCAGCCTATGAGGCTGCCCCACTAGACTGAAGTGTGTCTCCTGTTGAAGTGTATCGGGTGCGGTTGAATACGTGGAGCGAAAGGCTCGCGCGCGCGCAGAGGCGCTATAACCAGCTGGGCAACGCGCGCCTGGCTACGGGAATTGCGGCGGTGGTGATCGCCGGATTTTCGATCGGGGTGTCGATGATCCCGGCGTGGTGGCTGATTGCGCCGTTGGTGATTTTCGTGGCGCTGGCGATTGCGCTGAGTCGATTGGATGAAGAAAGGCAGGCGGCGACGCGGGGGGTCGCTTATTACGAGCGGGCGATTGGGCGCATCGAGGACCGATGGATCGGAACGGGGAGCCAGGGCGAGCGGTTTCGAGACGCGAAGCATGTCTACGCCGACGATCTCGATCTGTTCGGACGAGGGTCGTTGTTCGAATTATTGTCGACGGCGCGGACGGGCGCGGGCGAGAGGACTTTAGCGGACTGGCTGCTGGCTGCGGGCGAACGCGAGGAAGTGGAGGCGCGGCAGGCGGCGGTTGCGGAGCTTGCGCCGCGCATCGATCTGCGGGAAGAGATTGCGTTGATGGGCGAGGATATTCGCGCGGCGGTGGATGCGCGAACCCTGGCGATGTGGGGCGAGGCGCTGGCGGTCGGATTTTTCAGGGGAGCCCGGGTGGTTGCTTTCGTGTTGGCCTGCGCGGCGGTGGTGACGCTGGTTGGATTTTTTGCGCAGCGGTTCGCGGCCGCTCCGTTTTTATTCGTGGTGCTGGCGGAGATGATGTTCAGTTTCACGATCCGTCCCCGGGTGGGCCAGGTGGCGGAGGCGGTATCGGCGCCGGCGCACGATTTGCGGATGCTGGCGCTGCTGCTCGAAAGGCTGGAGGGGGAACAGTTCACGTCGGCCCGGCTGAGGCGGCTGGCGGAGGAAATGCGAGTCGCGGGAACCAGGGCTTCGCAGAGCATCAAACGGCTGACGCGGCTGATCGAATTGATGGATTCGTCGGAGAACATGTTTTTTCGGCCGGTGGCCGCGATGCTGCTGTGGAACGCGCAGTTCGCGATGGCGCTGGAGGCATGGCGCAACGTCTGTGGTCCGCATATCGGGAAATGGATCGCGGCGGTCGGAGAGTTCGAGGCGCTGTGTTCCCTTTCCGCGTATGCGTTTGAGCGTCCAGATGCGACGTTTCCGCGGCTGGAACGGGAGGGGCCGCTGTTCGATGCCGATACGCTGCGGCATCCTCTGATTCCTGCGGCCGTGGCTGTTGCCAACGATGTACGGCTAGGAAAAGAGACGAGTCTCTGGATTGTCAGCGGATCGAATATGAGCGGGAAGAGCACTCTCATGCGCGCGGTGGGGTTGAACGCGGTGCTGGCCTGGGCCGGAGCGCCGGTGGCGTGCGCGAGACTGAATATTTCTCCCCTGCTGATTGGGGCGTCGATGAGCACGCATGATTCGCTGGCTGACAATCGGTCGCGATTTTATGCGGAGATCAGCCGGCTGCGGGATGTGGTGGAACTGGCGCGGACGGGGCATCCGACGTTGTTTCTTTTAGACGAGCTGCTGAGCGGGACCAATTCGCACGACCGGCGGATTGGCGCGGAGGCTGTGGTGCGGGGGCTGGTCGAGCGAGGCGCGATTGGCCTGGTATCGACGCACGACCTGGCGTTGGCGGAGATCGCGTCGACGCTGGATGGTCGGGCGGCGAACGTTCATTTTGAGGATCATCTGGAGGGAGGGGAGATCCGTTTCGATTATCGTCTGCGGGCGGGAGTGGTGACCCGCAGCAATGCGCTCGAGTTGATGCGGGCGGTGGGGCTGGATGTTTGAAGAAGTAGCCAGTAGCCAGAAGGAGATAATGGTCGGGTATGAGCGTTTTAATTACTGGGGCCAGCGGAGGCGTGGGGACTGCGGTTTCTCGGGCGTTTGAGGACGCGGGGAGGAGCGTCATTGGGGTGGCGCGCTCGTGGACGGAGGCGATGCCGTTTTTGACGCTTTCTGTGGATCTGACTACGGCGGAGGGGTGCGACTCCATGGTCGCGCAGGCGCTGGAGCATGGGCCGATTGAGGCGCTGGTGCACATCCTGGGCGGATTTGGCGGCGGGCAGCCGATCGCGGAGACTAGCGATAAAACGTGGGACGGCATGATGACGCTGAATCTGCGCGCGGCGTTTTGCGCGATGCGGGCGGTATTGAAACCGATGACGGCGGCGAAATATGGAAGGATCGTCGCGGTGGGGTCGCGGGCCGCGGTTGAGGCTTTGCCGAACTTCGCGGCGTACTCGGTGTCGAAGGCGGGACTGGTCGCGCTGGTAAAGAATGTCGCGGCCGAGGGCAAGGATTTGGGGATCACTGCGAACGTGGTTCTGCCGAGCATCATTGATACACCGGCGAACCGGCAGGCGATGCCGAAGTCCGATTTTTCGCGATGGGTTCAGCCGGAGTCGATCGCAATGACGTTGGTGTTTCTGGCGTCGAAAGAGGCGGGCGATGTTAGCGGCGCGGTGATTCCTATATATGGGAGGGCGTAATGAAAAAGATGGATGAGGCGGCGGTTGCGGCTAAAGTTTCGGAGATGGCGGGATGGCAAGTGAAAGAGGGGAAGCTGCATCGGGAATATAAATTCGCCGATTTTCCGCATGCGTTCGGAATGATGGCGACGGCGGCTCCGGCGATTGAGAAGATGAATCATCATCCGGAGTGGTCGAACGTCTACAACCGGGTGACGGTGGATTTGTCGACGCACGATGCGGGGGGGATCACGCAGAAAGATTTCGATCTGGCCGTGTTGCTCGAAGGGATTGCTAAGAAACTGGCATGAGGAATGGAGAGTTGAGGACGGGGCGAAAGCCGGGACAGACCACTCTGTCCACGCGGCGCGGAGGCGTCCGGGCGTTTGCGCGGGAGATGGTGGCGCCTTGGGACAGAGTCGTCAGTCCCGGTTTTCGCGCTCTGGTGCTGCTGCTCGCATGCGCGGGTATTAGCGCGGCGCAGGAGACGTTTCCAGGGTCCGACGCGCTGGACGCGGTGGTGAGCGAAGCGGTTCAAAGTGGGTTGATCCCGGGAGCGGTGCTGATTGTCGGGCATGACGGAAAGATTCTGCACCGCAAGGCGTATGGAAGCCGGGCGCTGGTGCCGCAGCGCGAGGCGATGACGCTGGATACGATTTTCGACCTCGCGTCGCTGACCAAAGTTGTCGCGACTACGTCGGCGGTAATGAAGGTTTTCGAGGACGGGAAGCTGCGGCTATGGGACAAGGTCACCGATTATCTGCCGGAGTTTCAGGGCGGCAAGAGCGACATCACCATTCGCGACCTGATGACGCACTTTTCGGGGTTCAAGCCGGATTTCGATCTCGATCCGCCGTTCAGCGGGTATGAAGCTGGAATACATCGCGCGCTGATTGAGAAGCCGCAGAATCCGCCGGGAGTGCGATTCGTTTATAGCGACACGAATTTCATTCTGATGGGCGAGATTGTGCATCGCAAGACTGGAAAAATGCTGGATGAGTTGACGCAGGAGGAAGTTTTTAAGCCGCTGGGGATGACGGATACGCAGTTTAAGCCACCAGCTTCGCTGCGCGGGAGAATCGCTCCGACGGAGATCGATGCCGCTACGGGGCAGCCGTTTCGAGGGGTCGTTCACGATCCGCGAGCCCGTCTGATGGGCGGCGTCGCGGGGCACGCGGGGCTGTTTTCGACGGCGTCCGATTTGTCGCGCTTCGCGGAGATGATGCTCGGGATGGGGACGCGCGACGGCGTGCGCGTGTTTTCGCCGCTTACCGTCAGGAAATTTACTTCGCCCGAGACGCCGCAGGATCAGCCGGTGTTGCGCGGACTCGGCTGGGATATCGATTCTACTTATTCGTCGAATCGAGGGGAGCTGTTTCCCATCGGTTCTTATGGACACACGGGATTCACGGGGACGTCGATCTGGACCGATCCGTCGACCAATTCCTACGTCATTCTGCTGACGAATTTTGTGCATCCGAAGGCGGGGAAGAGTCTCACCGGGCTGAGGGCGCGCGTGGCGACGATTGCCGCGGCGGCTATTGGCGTGGACGCGCCGGGCGTCAGTGTGGTCGGGTTCAACGAAACGATGGCGGGTGCGGGAGTCCGGCGGATGATCGCTCCGAATCATCGCGTGCTGACGGGGCTCGACGTGCTGGAGCAGGATAAATTCGCGGTGCTGAAGGGGAAGAAGATCGGGCTGATCACGAATCATACGGGGCTCGACCAGAGCGGGCGGCGTAACATCGATGCGATGCGGGATGCGGGCGTGCAGTTGACCGCGCTGTTTTCGCCGGAGCATGGAATCACCGGGAAAGAGGATCGCAAGGACGTGGCCGACGCGAAGGACGCTGCGACCGGCCTTCCCCTCTGGAGCCTGCACTACAACGGGCGATACCGGATGACGCCGGAGATGTTGAAAGACGTCGACACGCTGGTCTTCGATATTCAGGACGTCGGGGCGAGGTTCTACACTTATTCCTGCACGATGCTGTACGCGCTCGAAGAGTCGTCGAAGGCGGGGCTGCCGTTCTATCTTCTCGACCGGCCGAATCCGGTGACGGGGACGCATATCGAGGGACCGCTCCTGGACGACGAGTTGCAGAGTTTTGTCGGATGCTATTCCATGCCCATCCGCCACGGGCTGACGCTGGGCGAATTGGCGACGATGGCCAACGGCGAGCGGAGGCTTTCCGCCGATCTCCACATTATTAAGATGAAGAACTGGTCGCGCGGCGACTGGTTCGATTCGACGGGCTTGAGCTGGATCGATCCGTCGCCCAATATGCGCAGTTTGAACGGGGCGACGCTCTACTTCGGCCTGGCGATGATCGAGTACGCGAAGGAGTATTCGGTGGGCCGGAATACGGATGCGCCGTTCGAGCAGATCGGCGCGGAATGGATTCGCGGCGGAGAGTTAGCCCGGTTCCTGAATGACCGGCAAGTGCCCGGCGTGCGGGCTTATGCGACGCGATTTACGCCCGGCGGTCCACCTTTAAAGGATAAGCCGATCGAAGGAGTCCGCTTCGTTATTGTAAATCGCGAGCAGTTTTCTTCGGTGCGGCTGGGCCTGGAAGTGGTTTACGCGCTGGGAAAATTGTATCCAGGCAAAGTGGATCTGGAGGCCTGCCGGAGGCTGATTGGTAACAGGAAGGTAATAGAATCGATGAAATCGGGCGAGGATCCGCGGGCCATCGAACAGGGGATCGAGGGCCAATTGCGGACCTTCGAGGAGCGCCGCCGCGCGTATCTACTCTACTAGTTTGCACGAACAGCGTTAAGTAGATTAACCACGTTATATTCATAAACAGTTGCAATTTCAATAACATTACTGATCAAACCCCTTGACACTCTGTCGCCCCTTGAGTCACAATTGCCTAGTTTTGCTTTGCGAGACACTACTGCTTAGTCGCAGAAGGGGACTTGATAACTATGAAGCGTTTGCTGCAACTCTGTCTGTTGCTGGGGATAGCCCTGTTGATTGCTGGTTCGCTCAGCCGGCCGGTGTTCGCCCAGGCTCCAGTCGGAACGATTTCGGGCGTGGTCGCCGACGAGAGCGGCGCCGTAATCCCAAATGCCGCGGTAAAGATTCGCAACAAGGCGACCGACGCCGAGCGCGCCCTGATGTCCGGCGCGGACGGCACTTTCAGCGCTCCAGCCCTTCCAGCAGGCGTTTATGAAGTGCGAGTGGAGTTGAAGGGGTTCCGCACGGTAGTTCGCGAGGCGACAGTGGAAACCGGGCTTACGACGACGGCCGATATCCGGCTGCCTGTCGGGCAAACTTCGGAAGTCGTGAACGTAGAAGCGGCCACCGCGCAGATCGAATATGAACGGCATTCGATCGATGGAGTGGTGCAGAGGCAGCAGATTCAGGATCTTCCGTTGAATGGACGGAGCTTCATGCAACTGGCTTCGATCGAGCCTGGTGTGACCGTCGGAGCCGGAACAACGTCGCAATATAACGCTTTGTCGACCGTTACAGTGTTGGGGGGCGACTCGGGCAAAACGGCGATCAGCGTGGACGGCGGCGCCATCCGCGACACCATTGAGGGGACCGGCTCGGCGATGAATTTTTCGCAGGAAGTGGTGCAAGAGTTCCAGGTTTCCTCAGTAAATTTCGATTTGTCGACAGATATCACCAGCGTGGGTTCGGTGAACGTCGTGACGCGAACAGGTTCGAATCAGTTTCACGGGGCGGGATACTTTTATTTCCGCGACCACAACATGGCTGCGTATCCCGGCTTGGTGCGCAATCCGTTAGCGCTCGATCCTTTTTTTGCGCGCCGCAATCCTGGATTCTGGGTAGGCGGGCCGGTCGTGAAGGACAAGCTTTTTTTCTTCTTTAATTATGAATACATGAACCAGGTGCAGAACTTCAGCGTAGTGCCGAATCTGCCCTCGGTGGCCGGTCTCGTAGGCAACTATGGAAGTCCGTACATCGGCAAGACGCTGAGTTTGCGTCTGGACTACCGTCTGAATTCCAAGACCACCTTGTTTGCGCGTTACTCTCATGACGGCAACGGGGGATTCGGCCCCCCCGGTTCCACCCCGAACCCTCCCTCCAATTGGCTTAGAAACACGAATTGGAGCGATCAGAGCATACTCGGTGTGACCTCGGCGTTCAAGCCGACCTTGGTGAACGATTTCCGGTTCAGCTACCAGTTCTGGAGCAATCGCAACTTGTTCCCGACATCCTCGGATTGTCCAGGTTGCCTGGGTCTGGATGGCCCGCAGATTACCTATTACGGCGCAGGAAGCAATCTGACGATCGGCGACACCAGCAACGCCACTCAGGGCCGCGATCTGCGGAAGTTTACCTGGCAGGATAGCATGACATGGCAGAAAGGTAGCCATCGCATGAAGTTCGGCGGGTTATTCGAACACGACCCTGGCACCGGATTCTGGGGCTATTGCGATCCAGCTTGCGACGTGGTCTTCGATCCCGAATATGTGAGAGGCGCGTTAGGGCCGCTTGTCGGACTCTTTTATCCGAACCTCCCGACGACCGTCAAGACAAACGCCGATCTTTTGAACCTTCCCTTCCTGGCGAGCACGTCGGCTGGGGTCGGCTTAGGCGACCCGAGTCAGCCGCCGCCATACAATATCGGCACGGCGAAGGTGAACGACCGCTCCCGCGTCTACTTCCAGGACACCTGGAAGCTGTCGCCGAGTTTTACTTTGAATTACGGCCTCAGTTGGGAGTACGAGAGCAATCTGTTCAATGAGGACATGAAGAAGCCAGCGTACCTGGCACCCCTTTACGGGAGCGATTTGAGCGCCACGCATCACGTTGGCGGACATTTTTCGCCCTTAGTCGGCTTTGCGTGGAAAGTTGGCCACGATAATAAGACGGTCATTCGCGGCGGCGGGGGCCTGTATTACGACACGCAGTATTTGTATCAGCGTTTACAGGAACGTTCCGAGATTGGCCCGCTTGGTAACGGACGCACGCTGGTTCCGCCCACTGCTTTTACGAATATTTTTCCGGGAATTGTGAACGTGGGTGCTACGGCGGCGACCGGCAAAACGGTGTTGGTACCGGTCGGCGCCAACCTTCCGGCGAACGCCCTAACGACCATGACTCTCGGCCAGTTTGAGCAGATTCAAGCACAGGAAGCCCCCGGGATTTTAGCGAGCTTGAGTACGCCGATTCCAGGAATAACTCCTATTGCCGTTCAGAAGTCCGGCGCGGATCTTTATCCCCTGAATTCGCCGGTTCAGCGGTCCTATCATATGTCGCTGGGTGTCCAACGGGAGTTGCGCAAGGATATGGTGGTGACCGCCGATTTCGTTCGGCGCGTGTTCCTGAACCTGCAATATGGCGCCATCGATATAAATCGCGCGAATCGCTATATTGGTGCTCAAGTTAATGGTACTCCAGTACCTACACCCGTCATTCCGACTTGTACCCCTGCGCAGCAACTCGATCCGACGGCGGAATGCTCGACCGGAGGCATCACGTTCTGGGAGGCTGGCGCGCGCGGCACTTATACCGCTTTGCTGGTGAAGGTCGACAAGCGTTTCGCACAACGCTACCAGTTCACCGCATCTTACGCCCTTCAGTCGCAGAGGGGACTAAACGGCATCGAGAACCTGGACAATTATGATTCCACCTGGGGTCCTCAGGGTTCGCTCCAGATTCTACATATTGCGGGTACCGTGCAGTTGCCGTGGGGATTCTCACTTGGCTTGATATCTTCGACTTCGAGCGTGGGCGCATTCATGCCGGTGGTTAGCGGGATCGACATCAGCGGCAGCGGAGCCGGGTCTACGCCTCTCCCGGGCCTAGCCTACAATTGCTTAAACCGCGGATGCGGAGTATCGGACCTGAATGCAGCGATTACGAACTGGAATACGACATATGCCGGTAAGCTGGATGCGACGGGCAAAAAGATTCCCGTACTCACGCTGCCTTCGAATTTCAGCTTGGGGCGTCCATTCAACTCCCAGGATGCGCGACTGACGAAGACATTCACTTTCCGCGAGCGCTATAAGTTGAGCCTGTTCGGAGAGATGTTCAACATATTCAACTATTCCAACTACAGCGGGTACAGCACCGACCCCAGCAACTCCACGGGTTTCCAAATCGCGACGCAGCGCGTCTCGCAAGTGTTCGGATCCGGCGGCGCCCGCGCCGTGCAGGTTGGCGGGCGAGTAACGTTCTAGCTAACTCACAGGCTGAAGCCTGTGCCACCCTCTGGCAATGGGTGGCACAGACTTTAGTCTGTGTTTCAGACAATATTCATCCGCTTCGCCACTCGGGTGAGAATCTCGATCGAACGCTCGAGAATCTGACGCGAGTGGGTTGCGGTAACAATTGTCCGTACACGCGCTTTTCCTTCGGGTACGGTTGGGAATCCGATGCCGGTCGCGAAAAGTCCGTCTTCAAACAGCGCCCGTGAAAACGAGTGGGCCGTGGCTGCTTCGCCGACCATGATGGGAGTGATGGGCGTCTGGCTGCCGCCAATCGAAAATCCATTCGAGCGCAAGCCCGCCTGAAAGAACCGGGTGTTGGTCCAGAGCCGTTCAATCCGCTCCGGCTCCCGTTCCATAATGTCGAAAGCGGCGAGGCAGGCCGCGGGAACGGCGGGCGGATGCGACGTCGAGAACAGGAACGGACGCGCGCGATGGTGGAGAAAATCGATCAGGTCGCGGCTTCCGCAAACGTAGCCGCCGAGCACGCCCACGGCTTTCGAAAGCGTCCCGACCTGCACGTCGACGCGCCCATGCAGATGAAAATGATCCACCGTGCCGCGGCCGTTGCGTCCTAAAACGCCGGAGGAGTGTGCGTCGTCGACCATCATGATCGCGCCATGTTTTTCGGCGAGCTCGGTAAGCTGGTCGAGCGGCCCGATATCGCCGTCCATCGAAAAAACGCCGTCGGTGATCAGCAATTTGTGTCCGGTAACGCCATCGAGCGCGGCCAATTTTTCCTCCGCATGGGCGATATCGCGGTGACGGAAGACGTGAATTTTCGCGCGCGAGAGACGGCAGCCGTCGATGATGCTGGCGTGATTCAGCTCGTCGGAAATGATGTGGTCTTCCGGGCCGAGAATGGCGGAGACGGTTCCGGCATTGGCCGCGAATCCGGATTGAAACACGACGCACGCCTCGACATTTTTGAAGGCCGCGATGCGGCGCTCCAGTTCGACGTGCAAACTCATGGTGCCGGAGATCGTGCGCACCGCACCGGAGCCGGCTCCGTAGCGCTGCGTCGCCTGGATGGCTGCTTCCACGAGCTTGGGATGATTTGCGAGGCCAAGGTAGTTGTTGGACGCGAGGTTGATCACCTCCTTACCGTCAAAGCGCGAAATAGGCTCGCAGGGCGATTCGAGCTCGCGGAGGCGCTGAAATGTGCCGGCTTTACGCCAGCTCTCGAGTTGTTCCGTTAAGTACGCTAACGCGCGCGACATGGAAACCTCAGGATAAATCATCTGCTAAACTGCGGTCGAACGAATGCAGAGTATGGACACGCTCGACCCGCAGCACTTCATGACGGGCGAGTTCCTGTTTAACGACGTGAAAGCGTACTCCGCACTGGGCGAGCATCGTACCGGGGGCAAAGTGGATCGCGACACGTCAGCCTGGCTTGCCAAACAGCTTGAAGGTTTCGGTTTCACCTCGAAGCTGCTGCCCTTTCGAGTGCGGCAATTCCAGTTCGATTCGGCACGGCTGATGGCGAATGGCCGTGCGATTCCCTGCTTTCCCTTATGGATCCCTCGCGCGACACCGGCGCTGCACGCGGCGATCGCGCGCGCGTCCACGAGAGGTTGTGTGGCGATCGCGCGTTTTCCCAAGGGAGGCGCGATGACACCGGCGCACCGCGCGGTGATTCAACCCCTGATCGACGCGGGTGCGGCGGCGATTATCGGCGTTACTCCGAGCGATTCCGGCGAACTGGTCGCGCTCAATTCGACCGCAGATGCCGAGCCGTGGCCGGTGCCGATTCTGCTGGTGGGGCCGCCGGAGGAGATGAATCTGCGCGGCGCGACCGATGTGGCGATTTCGATTCAGGGCCGCGAGGAGCCGCGCGCCGAAGCGTTCGAGACGATCGGCGAAATAGGAACGGGTAACAAGCGCATCGTTATTTCGACGCCCTCCTCCGGATGGTTCCACTGCGCCGGCGAACGCGGCCCGGGCATTGCGATGTGGCTTGCGCTGGCGCGCTGGTCGAGCCATCGCGAATCGAACATTCGCTACACATTCGTCGCCTCTTCCGGGCACGAGTTGGGCGAACAGGGGATGCACAGTTTTCTGGCGGGACAAGCGCCGCGACCCGATGAAACGGGCGTTTGGCTGCACCTGGGCGCGAGCATCGCGGCGCGCGGGAGTACGCGGCGGCTGATGACGAATCGCAAGGCGTGGCTGGCGGTTCTTTCGCGCAACTTCGTTTCGATGGGGGACCTGCAACCCGAGGTAACGGACGCACCTCCGGGTGAACTGGCGCAGTTGGTGAAGCTCGGCTACCGATGTTTCGGCATCGCCGGCGGGCATACTTTGTTTCATTCGCCCGGCGATTTGCCGGTGACCACCAGCGCGGCAATGCTGGAACCGGTGGGACAGGCGCTGCTGCGCACGATCGCCGAGCTTGAGTCAAGTCTTTAGTTTCTCGTCTGTCCGCAGCAGCCCCACGCTGACGCATGGGGCTCATTAGTCCTGTCCGCATGCTGACGCATGGCGGTTCTCAAACGCCAGGCCCCTAGATTTCCAGCAGCCACGCTTGCGCCTGCATATTGGTGAGCTGGGCCCGCGCGAATGCGTACCACTGAAGCTGCCGCTCATATTGCGCGCGCTTATCTGGGGACGACGTGTCGGCGTCGGTTTTAAAATCGACAATCACCCACTGGCCGTCTTCGACGAACGCCAGATCGATGAATCCTTCCAGCACTCTGCCGTCCTCAAGGTTCAATACGAGCGGATACTCGCGGTGACAGCGCGCCGCGGCCTTCGCGCGTGCCACCAGCGGAGAGGCGAGGGCGCTTTCCACGGCTGCGACGGCTGCTTCGCGCTCTTCTGCCGGCGCTCCTAACATACGCGTGTTCCAGTCGACGAGTTGCACGATTGCGGAGCGGTCCGCATCGAGCGATACGTCGCGCATGACATTATGTACCAGCGTTCCGAATCGCCGCCCCGCCGCTCTCCGAGCGGATTTAGCGACCGCCGCGATTTGGACCATGATCGGATCGGGCGGAGCATCCAGCGCCTGGGTCGCGATGAAAACTTTGTGATCCGGCCGCGATCCCTGTTCGATGACGCGACCACGCGCGGCCTGCCATTCGCGATAAGCGGCGAGGCTCACGCCGCCGTCGTCGGCGAGGATTTCTTTCTGGTGAAGCCCCAGTCCTCCTTCGAAGTTCAACGCGAGCTTCGATGGGTCCCACCAGACGACCTCATGTTGGCCGCGCTCCGGGCGGATGAGGCCGGGCCTGACGGAGGACTCGCTTTCACGGTCATAATCGAGAGGCCGCTCGAGCACGCTGGCGGAGCCGAATTGCGGGCAGCCAAGCGCGGGCTGCGATTTGCGCCAGTCCGCGCGCGACGGATAAACGCCCTTGTTCAGCGGACTGAGCCAACCGCCCTGGGGAAACGGCTCGTCGCCGACGGCAGGAATCACCAGCAGATCGCGGGCGCGCGTCGCGGCGACGTAGGCGACTCGCACGCCCTCGGCCTGCTCCCGCTCGCTCTCCTGCACTTCGTGATCGACAAGTTCGCGCGGCGCGCAGCGGAGCAGGCGCACGGCGCAGAGGCGGCGCTCGCCGTCGACATATTGATCGGTGTCGCGCGCCGCGATATTCGCCGTCAGGTCGGCGAGGATCACCACCGGGAACTCAAGTCCCTTGGCTCCGTGCACCGTCATCAGGCGGACGCCGTCGGAGTCCTCTTCCAGCACCGGCGCTTCCGCGGCGTCTTCTTTTTCCGCTTGCGCGGCCAACTCCTCGACGAATCCTCGAAAGGAAATTCCGCCGGACATCTCGTAGGTGCGCGCGAGGTCGGCGACGCGCGCGACGTTGGCCAGGATCTGGTTGCCGCCGGGCCGCAATACGAATCCGGCGTGGGCGCGCGTCGCTTCGAGCAGCGCATTCACGGTAGCGGCGAACGGCCGCCGGTTTCGCGCGCGATGCAGCTCTGCCAGCAGCGTGAGCGCTTCTTGCACTGTGACGAAATCAGCGTCCGCAGCTTCGTCGCGCTTATGGAATGGATGGAGAGAACGGTGTACGTGCCGGTAACGCAGCAACACTTCGTCGCGAATCGCAAAGAGCGAGCCCTTCAACGTGGCGAATACGCTCAGCTCATCGTCGGGCCATTCGATGGCGGCGAGGCCTGCGCGCAGCGTTTCCACTTCCTCGCGCCGGTGAAACGATTTCGATCCGGCCAGCAAGTGCGACAATCCGCGACCTTCCAGAGCGCGCGCATATTCGCGCGTCAGGTCGACTCTTCCCTGCGTGCGGCGGCGGAACAACACGGCGATGTCGCGGGCGCGAAATCCCCATCCGCTGTGATTTACCAGCCAGGCGATGAATGCCGCAATGGCGTCCGGCAGGCACTTATTTACTGCTTCTTTCGCCAGGCGCGATTTATACGGACGCGGAACCGGCAGCACGATGACGCTGGGACGTCCATTGGCGTCGGGGCGATGTTCTTCGAGGGGCGCCCAATCCGCCTGTCCGCTATCTACATCGCCGGTCATTTCCGTTTCAAACGCGGCATTGACCAATTGTTGGATGTTTCGCACGGACCGGAAGCTCTGCGTCAGCTTCGCGAATCCCACGCCGCGATCGATCAGGGTATCGCGCACCTTGCGGTAGAGCACGATATCCGCGCGCCGGAACTTGTAGATGGATTGCTTCGGATCGCCCACCAGGAACAGCTTTCCCGCCTTAGGGATCACGCGGCGCCAGTCTGTTTCATACCGGTCATCGGAGGCCAATAGCAGCAGAATCTCCGCCTGCAACGGATCGGTATCCTGAAACTCGTCGATAAACAGATGCGTGAATCGATCTTGCAGGTAATGGCGAACCTCGGCATCATCGCGCACCAGGTCGCGGACAGAGATCAGCAGATCCACGAAGTCGAGCTTACCGGCGCGCTGCTTCCGGTCGTTGTATTCATCGACCAGGCCGCGCATTTCTTCGCGCAGTTCCACCGCCAGATCGGCGTCCGCGCGCCGCCGAAACTCCTCGATCCATCGGCGCAATTCATCGCAGCGAAGAACCAGATCCTCGCGCGCGACGCCTCCACCGTACTCGCCGGAGCCTTTTCTGAAATTGCGTCCCAGGTCGCGCCCGAGCTTCAGCAACAGACCTTCCAGCGCATCGTAATCACGGGCGCCGGCGCTCTCCGCCTTGTCGATCCACCCGGCCAGAGCGCGCGTGGGCGCAAGGCTGCGATGCAAATTGTCGGTGACGCGCCGAGGTTTCGCGCTCAGCTCCGCCAGTTCGCGCACCATGCGCACCAGTGTCTTGATTTCTTCATCGCGGGAAAATGACTCGCGCGACCAAGGTGCCGGATAGTCGCGCCATTCGACCAATTTTTTGCCGGCCCACTGCAACTGTTCGATGGGCAATGAATCGTCCCACGAATCGCGCCGCGCTAGCCTGGCGAACGCGCG
>Ga0210394_10003191_pt1 | contig 21051 bp, 19 predicted proteins | sample IncBWC12MmetaG_FD_160121 | JGI IMG/M metagenome (GOLD analysis project Ga0210394, IMG submission 160121) | Forest soil microbial communities from Barre Woods Harvard Forest LTER site, Petersham, Massachusetts, United States - Inc-BW-C-12-M | ecosystem: Environmental > Terrestrial > Soil >...
ACAAACACGCTGAAATAGTGCAGCACCGAGAAAGTGTCGTACATCCAGCCCGTGTCGCCGATCTTGTCGATGATTGAGGTCTCTTGGAGCCAACTCCAAAACGCCATCATAAAATACGCCTCCGTTCGGCTCTGCCGGCAGGGTCCTCCCAGGGTGCGCACATAGTGCCCCAACAACCCTCCAGCACATGTAAAATCGGCGTAAAACTTGTCCCCTTGGTTTGAAACTGATCCTCTGACGCATGCGTCTAAAAGATTATCCGGACAGCTCCGTGGCCGCTGATTTCAAGCGGAGCGCCTTTTCTTATACGAGGCAGCGCTTCGAATGAATGTAGCCTTCCAAGTTGGGATAAAGTATGTTATGCAGTTCCATCGCCAGACCGAATTTTGGAGGTAGGAGATGAAAAATACTTTCGCAAAGGTTCTGATCGCGGTTGCGGCTCTTCTCTCTTTGAGCGCCCCCATGCTCGCGCATCACGGGTCGCGCATCTCGTACGATTTGACCAAGATGGTCACGCTGACCGGGACTGTAACGGAGTTCCAGTGGCAGAATCCGCACGTCTACATCACGTTCGACGTCAAGGATGACGCCGGCAAGGTGACCAACTGGGGCGCCGAGACCTATTCGCCGGTCGTTATGGCCCGCGATGGCTGGGGACGTCACACGCTGAAGACCGGAGATAAAGTCACGGTCACGGTCTGGCCTTCGAAGATCGGAACGCCCCGAGGCTTCCTCGCGAAGCTCGTCGATCCGGACGGTCACGTCACCGACTTGTCCAGAGGCGCCGGCCCGGAGTAATTGACGGAAGCGGTCGCAGTCGGGCGCGGCGTGCTCTTGAATCACCGGAGCCGTGCCCGTCTTTTTTGCCGAATCTATCGGCTGAAATTTCACAGCACAAAAGGAGTTCAGCGATGCGCGCTCACCTGAATCGCCCAACGACGCTTAGTTCAGCTGTTGCACTGGTGGCCATGTTGGCCTTTTCGTCCGTTTCGTTTGCCCAAGCCGCGCAGCCCGCGCAGGGCGGCCAGATGCCGGCTCAGGGGCGCGGAAGAGGTGCGGCCGCCCCGTCTCCGACCGCCAGCCTCCCCTTTGATCCGCATGACTTTTCCGGAGTCTGGCGCTATGGCGGAACCGGCTTCACCACCAATAACGCTCCCCCAATGACTCCGTCGGCGCAGGCTAAGTACGATGCTGCCGTTCCCGGTTTAGGGGGCGCCGCCGGCAGAAACAAGCCTCTCGGCAACGATCCGATCATGTTTTGCGATCCCATCGGTTACCCGCGCGTCATGTCTTTCGGCGCCTATCCAATGGAGATGATTCAGGTTCCTGGCCGGATCATGCAGTTCTTCGATTTCTTTTACACGTATCGGACGATCTGGACCGACGGGCGCAAGCTCCCTGACGACCCCGAACCGACCTGGTACGGCTATGCGGTGGGCCATTGGGATGGAAACACCTTTGTCGTCGAGTCCACCGGCTTTAATGGCAGGGCTTGGGTGGCGAATGGTGGCTACCCGTACAGTGAAGATGCCAAGCTCGAAGAGCGCTATACGCGCGTGGACCACGACACGATCAATATCACTATGACCCTCGCCGACCCGACGTCGTATACCAAGCCCTGGGTAAGCGGAACCTCCACTCTGAAATGGAGCCCGAAGGAAACCATGCGTGAGGACGTGTGTGCGCCCTCGGATGAGAAAAAGTATCTGGATGAAATCCGGGAACCGGCGGGCCACAAGGGCGAGTAAGTGCCGGCGCTCACGCGCTTGAGGATCATCTTCCGATTCTCGGCTGCTTTGCTTTCGATCTGACGAGGGTTTTCCCGTAGCGGCTGTCGCAGCGGCCCTTCCCAGAGAGATGTTCGCCGCGGGCTATCATCTCGCCTAGGCTCCGGGTCTGCCTGCCCATTTCCGCAAGAACAGGGGGGTGCGATGCGGCGGTATCACTTTTGGAGGCGCATGGTCCTCGGTGCCACGGCGATGGCGGTCGTGTGCCTGCTGGGCGCTGCGTCGGCAAGCGGCCAGCTTCAGCCTAAGTTGGCCCCGCCCAACCCGCCGGCTGCCGGGCCCGCGGCGGCCTCGCCCGCGCAGAGAACGTTGATGGCCGAAGACGTATTCAAGAACGTTCAGGTGCTCAAAGGGATCCCTGTGGACGAATTCATGGACACGATGGGATTCTTTGCCGCTTCCCTGAGCTTGAATTGCACCAGCTGCCACGGACTCGAAAGTGCTAGCGACGCCACAAAGTTTGCCGACGACACCCCGCTCAAACAGACTGCCCGCAAGATGATTCTCATGGTGAGGGCTATTAACAGGGACCACTTCGGCGGAGCGCGCCTGATTACCTGCTACTCCTGCCATCGCGGCGGCGAAGCCCCCAAGGTCACGCCAAGTCTCGCCGAGCAGTACGGCGCCCCGCTTCCGGAGGACCCCAACGAATTCGTAGTCCCGCGGAACGTTACCGGCGGGCCTTCCGCCGATCGGATTTTCGATAAGTACATCCAGGCGCTCGGCGGCGCGCAGCAACTAGCCGGCTTGACCAGTTTTACCGCTAAAGGAACTTATGCGGGGTACGACACGGATCGCGACAAATATCCGGTAGAGATCTTCGCCAAGGCGCCGGATCAGCGCGCCATGATCGTGCACATTACCGGCGGAGACAAAATTGCCACCTACGACGGCCGCGCCGGTTGGGTCGCCGAGCCGGCCACGCCCGCGCCGTTGATGGAGCTGACGGGAGGAGATCTGGACGGCGCCAAAATGGATGCGATGCTGTTCTTCCCGGCGCAGGTCAAGCAGAGCCGCAACCAATGGCGCGCCGGCGCCACGACCATTGACGATGCCGACGTCGAAGTCCTTGAGGGAACCAGCGCCGGACAGACTCCCGTAAAGCTGTACTTCGACAAGGACTCCGGCCTGCTGGTGCGAGTGGTGCGTTTCTCCAGCACGCTCGTCGGCCAGGTTACCACCCAAGTGGACTACAGCGACTATCGCGCAGTGAACGGCATCAAGATGCCGTTCAAGTGGACCACGACCTGGGTGGACGGACAGTCAACCACCGAGCTGAGTGAGGTACAGCCGAATGTCCCGATTGATCCGGCTAGGTTTGCGAAACCGGCTGCTCCGAGGCCCGGAGCCAACCGCTGAACGAGGGTAAAAGCCAATTCTGACGCCAAGATCCTCTCGCCCGGAGGCGGCCCGGCGGGCCCTCTTAGTAATCGGTGAGTCCGTCTTCCTGCGCCGCCTGCTTAGCCCTTTTGTCGTCCGGGTACCAATAGTGCAGATGGCAAGCCTCGCAGGCTTTATCGATATCGTTCTCCGCCTTAAACAGGCCGTCCGTGTTCTTCTCATCGACCGCCTTCATGGCCACCGCAGCGGCATCCTGCAATCGCCGCGCGCGTTTAATAAAGGTCACACGGTCCCCGTCGATCAGCTTTTGAATTTGCGCTGGCGGAAGCTCGATGTCGGGATTCTGTGAAGTAGCATCCGGCGGCGCCACCTGCCGGCCGGGCATCACCAGCAGATTCGGCGCTTCGAGCAATACCATCAGGCGCAGGCGCACCGATTGCCAATTGTCCTTATCGTAGGCCGCATCAAGGCCCCCGGTGTTCAGGGTGTATGTATCGTCGCTCGGCGCGATCTTGCGTACACCGTGCTGATCCGCAACCTCTTCGACCGAGCTGAAAATGAAGTCGCCGCTCGGATCCACCATCGAATCCATGATGTCCTTGATAGTGCCGGGCCTCAACAGATCCGGAGCCTGAGCGGCAGCGGGCTGGGCTTTACTGCACCCCGCTGCAAGAAACAGCAAACTCGCGATCGCAACCCAATAGTAGCTTCTCATGCCTTCCTTCGCCCCTGCCCACAATTCCCGTGTCGCCGGCGCAACGGAACAGCCGTCGCGCCGGCGTCTTGGGACTATGGGCCCCAACAGCGTTTACGCGCTTAGAACGTTGTTCCGCCGAGGAGTTCGCTGCCCTTCACCGTGTCGCAGGTCTTGCCGGGAGCGGGCGGTACTTTCCAGGGGCACTTCGCCAGCGAGCTGGCGCCTACGCGAGATCCGAAATTGCTGCCGTCCCGCAGAGGGTTCATCTTGATGCTGAAGATCGTGCCTGCCGGAAACGCCGCTGCCGTGACGCCTTGCTGCGCCATCGCTGCTGCCCCGGCCATCTCCACGCCCCAATCCTGCAGTTTCCCGTCCTTGTCCTTGACCAGCTTGCCGTCCGGCCCGATCAAGTAGAAGTGCAGCTCGGCATGGTTGGCCTGTGCTACGAACTGGTAGGCCACGCCCGTGAGCGTTAGCGTTTTGGTCTGGTCGTACATGGCAAACGAGTGGTGCGACGACGCTGGTGCCACGAACAGCCCCAAGCACGCGAATGCGAGCAGGCCGGCAACCAGCATGGCCCGTGTGGATTGCTTGTTCATTATTGTCTTCTCCTGTGGGCTCCCATGAGAGAGAGCTTCGATGAAGGGGACTATACGCCGCGGGAAGCTCCGCGGGTGTAAAATCGATGTTAAGCTTTCTTAACCCCGATTTAATCCGGGACCCCGGCCGCATCCCCTCAACCCGCGAATTTATAACCTAGTCCCACCACCGTGAGGATGAATTGTGGATTCTTCGGATCGTCCTCGAGCTTCTGTCGCAGCCAGGCGACGTGAACGTCGACGGTCCGGGACGAAGGGACCGCGTCGTAACCCCACACCTCGCGCAGAAGTTCATCCCTCGAGAGCGTGGTTCCGCGGTGCTCCACGAAATATCGCAGCAGCAGAAACTCCTTGGCCGACAACGTGACTGGCTGGCCATCGCGTACGACTTCCGTGCGCCTCACATCGATCGAAACGTCCCCAAATTGGTGGCGGACCGCCGTCGCCGCCGCGGGCTGTGCGGCGCGCCTCAGCAGTGCCGCCACTCTGGCCAGCAACTCCGCCATCTGGAACGGTTTGGTAAGGTAATCGTCGGCTCCCGTCCTCAATCCCGCCACTTTGTCCGTAGTCTGCCGGCGCGCCGTCAGCATCAGGATCGGTGTGCTGGACCCGCTCTCCCGCAGCTTCTGGCACACGGTCAATCCGCTCTGCCCGGGCAGCATCAGGTCGAGGATGATCAGATCGAACGGTTTGTTGGCGGCCTGTTCCCACCCGGCGACGCCGTCTCGAGCGACGCTCACGGCGTAGCCCTCTTTTCGCAGCCGGTCCTTCAGCGTGGTCGCCAGACCGGCTTCATCTTCGACGATCAGTATCTTCGCATCCACGCCGGCCCATCCCATCGGCCGAAAAACCGGCCCGGCCTCTGCTGCGCCTCAGTGCTCTGCGGAACCCGCAACCGGAAAGTGCAAAGTAAAAAATGTCCCTCGCCCGAGCTCGCTCGCGACGCTCACTCGCCCGCCCATGCCTTCCATCAGCCGTTTCACCAGGTAAAGCCCCAGGCCCACGCCGCGAATCTGGCCGTCCCGAACCGCCCGGACGCGGTAGAACGGCTCGAAAATATTCGGCAGGTCCGCGGCCGGAATTCCGATTCCCTTGTCTTCCACGCTGATCTGCACCTCGGTCCGCGGCGTCGTCTTATCCACCCGCGCTCGGACCGCCACCCAACGGTTTGCGCCCGCGTATTTCACCGCGTTGCTGACCAGGTTTTCCACGCACTTGCTGACCGCCGCCGGGTCCGCGACCACCAGCGGCAAGCCCGCGCCGATCTCCTTTTCCACGGCGAAGCCCGCGTCGCGCAGCATCGGCTCCGACAAGGTCAGGCTCTGCGTGACGATCGGTGCGATCTCGATCGGGCGCAGGTCGTTTCCAGGCTGGCCGAATTTCCCGGCCGCGAACAGCAGTACCTCGTCCACCAGGCGCTCCAGCCGCCGTCCTTGATCGCGAATCATCTCTCCGTATTCCTGCATCTGCTGCGGGTTGTCTACCACCCCGTCCACCAGGTTTTCCGCTGCCGAGTTGATCACCGCCAGCGGCGTGCATAGTTCGTGCGATACGCCGGCGACAAACTCCATCTGCAGCCGGGCCAGCCGCTCGGCCCGCCGCGCCGCCGTGAAGATGAGAATCATGCTTCCGGCCAGAATGAAAAGCAGGCCGAGGCTGACGGTCAGATCGCGCCGCTGCTGGGCGGCCACGAACATCTCGAGAGAACCCGCCGGGTGCTGCACCACGAGTTGCCACTGTCGCGCCGCATCGCTGGGCTGCAAAGGCGGGCGGCCCCTTCGCCGCGCCTCTTCGCCAACCGACGCGAATAGATTGACCGTGGCGTCTGGCGCGGCGCCGGCGGCCGGCAGTGCCAGTTGAGACTGGTAGATTGTCTGGTAGGGCGGCTTGGCGCTGCGCACGGACACCGCGAAACCCAAAGTTCCAAAATAGCGCTCCACCAGATCGGGCAGGTACTGCCGCGTCAGGAAATCCCCGTTTAGATCGACCACCAGGAAGCCGACCGGTCGCACCTCTGCCCCCGGCTCGCCCCCGCCCGCGGCCATTTGAAAGAGCGGACGAACCAGAGCCGGCGTAGCTTCGTCAACCGTCCACGGATAATAGACTGCCTCCCGGTCGGAGACCGGTGACGGCATTTCCTCCACCTGCTGCACCAGAAACCCGCGCAGCGAGGCGAGGTGCGGAGGCCACGCCACTTCGCGGAAGCGGCCCTCGGCTGGGTTGAACGATTCCAGGGTACTCCCCCGAGTGCCCGCGGTCCTCCAGATATACAGGCCGCCCAGCAGGGGAGCCCGCGCGGTCTTGTTCATCCAATCGCCGTACTGGTGGAGAACCCGCGCATCGAGCGTCGAAGCCGGCGCTTCCGGATCGGCCTCAAAGCTCTCGCACAACTGCTGGAAGTCGTACGAAAATTCCTGATTGAAATTTCTGACGCTCGTTCCTAGCGCGGCCTTCAAGCGTGCCTGGTCGGTCCGGCTGATTTCGCCCGTCCACCGGTATTGCAGGATCGCCAGCGTCAGGACCACGCCCGTCATCACCGCGATCGCGATCAGTTCCATCGCCGACCTGCCGGTCAGCTTCACGCGATTGCGCGCGTGGGTTTTTCTCGTTTTCTGCGGGTCGTCCATCGCCGGAAAGCCTGGGCCGCCTACCTGTCGGGTTCCGAAATGTTGTCCTGGCAGACGTGCTCGCCCAGATGCCAGCTGGGCTTCAATTGGAAGATCTGTTGCCCGGTCCAGGGCTTGGTGTAGGCCCCCGAATCGGCAATCGTGAGATCGTCCTGCAACGTCTCGTGGTCGGTGCGCCGGATGCGCTCGGTCACGTGCAAAGCGGATGAGTGGGGATGGCCGACCATGTCGAGCCACGTCTTGTCGTTAAACCCGACGGTATCGACCACCAGCGTGTCCCCTTCCCACTTCCCGACCGAATCCCCCATCCACGTCGGACTCAGCTCCTTGGGATGTTGGCGCCCGTCTGTGTAGATGGACCGCACGAAGTGGTCGTACTCGAAGATCATGATCACCTCGCCCGGAACTTGCACGATCTGCATGGGAAAAGGCATCAACAGGATTCGTGGCACTCCTGGCGGCAGGCAGCTCAAAATCGGGTCCTCCGATTCCGCGCTCGCGTGCGGCCCGTATCCCGGCTTCGCGGACTGGAATCTCGCCGCCGCCCAGGGTTGCAAGGGCGGGTCATTCGCGCTGAAGGCCACGGTATCCCGCCGTTCCATCCACACTCCCGAAAGGTCGGCGTGGGTCGTACCTTGGGCTCCTGCCGTTTGGGCCCTTGCCGTCCCTTGGCTCGCCGGCTGGACGAATGCGAAGGGCGCCCACGCCAGCGCCGTGGCGGCAAAAATCGAACCGATCAAGCGCTTTCGCATTTTCAAACTCCTACGGCTGCGTCCGCCATCGCCCATCATCGCCCACCAGCAAAAGACGCTACTCGAAGTCACCGTTAACCCACGTACGCAATCCACCTTCCGGCGGCCACAATGCCGAACCAAAATAGAATCGAAAACATCCCCGCCAACTTGGCGCCCCACGGCGATACCGGGTCAAAATCCCACTTCGCCACCCGCTTGTAGATGGTCGTGTGAAATACCAGCGCGTTCACCCCGGCCAGCAGAATCAGCGCCATCTTGATGCGGAATGCGTCATCCTCGTAGCAGCGCGTCGCCTCCGACGAAAACAGCAGGAAACCCGACGTCACCTGCACCCCAAAACCCGACCACGCCCAGGGCAACAGCCGCCCCGCCAGCTTTGAGACCGGCTCCTCCTTGAACATCACGCCGAAAAAACGCAGGTCTAGAATCGAAGTGGATCCCACCAGCGACACGATGCCCAGCAAATGTACGATCTCGATGGTCGCAAACGCCCAGGTCGAATCGCGCACCCATATTCCCATCGGCGTGCGCTCCAGCCACTGGCAGAAAGTCAGAAATGTCGCCGCCATGCCTCTGGACCCCAAATCCGGGCTGACAAACTCGACCATGCCGCCGGCGCCAACCAAGATCGCGCGCCCGCAGCACCTCCATTTTTGCATCCTACCACGCATCCCGCCGCCCCTGCCATTCTTGCCCGCCCGACGATTCAAGCATTAAACGGTTGAAGTGGACTACTTGAACCAACCCCCGATGAGTGTATAGTGGCGCTACTTTGCCGGGAACCTTCCCCGACTGGCCAGAGCAAGCCAAGCATAGTATGGGAGATACATGAAAACTAATCTGATTACGCTGGCGGTGGCGCTCGCGGTATTCGTCTGGTTTGTGGTGCATGTCTGGGCGCAGCGGTGGACGCCGATGCGGATCGGGGGCGCAGTAATCGGGCTGCCGTCGTTCGCGCTCGTGATCTTGGCGCGAATCCAGCTTGGCGGATCGTTTTCAGTCGGTGCCAAGCCGCAGGCGCTCGTCACCCACGGCCTGTATTCGCGGATTCGGAACCCGATCTACATCTTCGGTGGGTTGACTATCGCGGGAGTATTTCTGTTCTTCGGTGTGTCGAAACTTCTTTGGGCACTGCTGGCGGCGGTCATTCCGTTCCAGATTTACCGTGCAAGAAGAGAAGAGCAGGTGCTCGCCGCGAGGTTCGGGGACGAATATCGGTCGTACAAGGTCCGGACGTGGTTCTGAGTTCCTCCGTTGGCATGATTACAGTTTGCCATCCCCAAAAGTGCAGAAAATTCAAAGTGGCCCACCACTTAGACGGTATTCACCTTTCGAGCGCGATCTCACGGTGGTAGTATCGCCCAAATGCCAAGTCCCGCCGGCGAACAACCATCGCGCCCAATGGATTTCTACCAGCGGCGAAGTCACGAGGTACGGATCGCATCCGATGAAGCTGTCCGAATCCAAGGGTTGTACCGCTGGGGCTTTGTTGTTCTTGGTTTATTCGTTTGTATCATTCTCTACGAATCGTTTGCTGCCAAATCCTTGCCTCCTTGGACTCCCGTCCTCGCGGTCCCCGTTGGCGCATACCTCTTAACGCAATCGCGCCGCCAGCAATACAACGCACTGAAACTCTTCCGGCTTTGTGATTACTACGATGCAGGAATTGCACGGCTCACTCGAAAATGGGACGTGCTCGACGAAGGGAAGGACTTTTTCGATCCCGTTCACTTTTATGCTACCGATCTCGACCTTTTCGGTCATGGTTCCCTCTTCCAGTTGGTGTGCTCCTCTCGGACGCAGGCCGGTCGTGAGACTTTGGCAGGCTGGATGAAAGCGCCGGCCAGTCGGGAAGAGGTGCTCGCCCGACACGATGCTGTCTCGGAACTTCTTGCGCGACAAGATTTGCGCGAAGCGCTGGCGGTTGCAGGTGCGATAAAGACGACCGATTGTCGCCCGGGGACGTTCCGTGCCTGGAAGGCCGAATCCCCGTCCACATTTCCATTCTGGCGTCGAGCCTTCGCCTTCATATTGCCGTTTTCTCCCCTCGTACTCTTAGTGCTCTATTGGCTTCGGCACATCAACATGCAGAGCTTGTGGCTGGATTTAACTCTGGTGTTTTTGGTTCAGACCATTTACGCGGCGCCCTTTTATCGCCGGGTGCGCTCCGTTCTAGAGGGCGTGGGGCCGATCTCGACTGAACTGCCGATCGTTAGCGAAATATTTCAAATCGTGGACCAAGAGAAGTTCTCCACTGCAAAACTGGTAGCCCTTGCAGAACGCATGAAACAGGGGAGTGCACCACTGCGCCGGCTGCGACGACTCATACGGCTCATGCAGCTGCTCAAGCAGACCCATGATCCCTGGTCAACTGTGCTGTCGTATGCGCTGTTGTGGGGTACGCAATTCACAATGGCCATCGATCAGTGGCACCGGCGTTACGGTAACCGCATGCTTGATTGGCTGGCCGCCCTGGGTGAGTTCGAGGCATTGAATTCCCTGGCCGCGTACACATTCGAGCATCCTCTGGACCCGTTTCCCGAGGTTTTGGAACAAGGCCCGCTGCTGGACGCCGAGGGATTGGGACATCCTCTTCTCGACGAAAACATTTGTGTCCGGAATGATGTGCGGCTCGGGAACGACGTACGGTTTTTGATTGTCAGCGGGTCCAACATGTCGGGCAAGAGCACGTTTGTCCGCGCCATCGGGCTCAACGCCGTGCTCACGTGGATGGGAGGCCCCGTGCGTTGTACGAAACTTCGCCTCTCGCCGCTCGCTATCGGTGCGGCAGTCCGGGTTCAAGATTCCCTGGTCGATGGCCAGTCACATTTCCTCGCGGAGATGCAGCGCCTGCGCCGCATGATCGACGTTGCCAGCGCGGAACCCCTGCTCTATTTGGCTGATGAAATCATGAGCGGCACGAACTCCCACGACCGCAGGATAGCGACGGAATGGGTCGTCCGGGCGCTGGTGCTGCGTGGCGCAATCGGCGTGATCACCACGCATGATCTGGCGTTGACCGAGATTGCTTCCAACGATCTTCCGGGACAGAACGTATATTTCGAGGATTCGGGCGAAGCAGGAAGCCTACATTTCGATTACAAGTTACGCTGCGGACTGTTGACCCATTCCAATGCGCTCAATATTGCCCACATGCTCGGGATCGACACCGCCGCAGTCGGGACAGCGAGCGCGAAGGGAAAATAGGATCGAACGCGCCGTAGGAGGGCGCGCCCTTGCAGTGGGTTTCGAACGTTATTTTCGCTTATCATTATCCGGACGAGACACATGAGCCTACCCATTCACACCCGGCGGCCCCACTGTACGCGGCTTTGGGCAAGGATGCTCGCGGCGATATTCCTTTTCGCTGGCGCCGCTTGGGCGCAGTCCTCGCCGGCGAAAGCGCCTGCCGGTGGCGGTGCCCCGCCGACGGTAGCGCAAGCAACTCGCTTCATCGAGCAGGCGGAGACGCGCCTCCTCGATCTCTGGATCAAGGAAAGCCAGGCGGAGTGGGTGGCGGACAATTTCATCACCGACGATACGGAAGCCCTTTCCGCCGACGCCGACCAGTCCGTCAAAGCGGCCACGGCGGATTTGGCGCACCAGGCGCGGCGTTTTGATGGTTTGAAGCTGCCGCCCGATGTGACAAATGGATGCCTCGGCCATCCTCGACTACTTTGCCCCGCTCAAAAAATGGCTGGACGAGCAAAACGCGGGTCACGCGGTTGGCTGGTATTGACGCATCATCTGTGAATCGGTGCAGCGCTGAGTCCTCGGAGAGAGGCTCAGTTGCCTGCGGGTTTTGCGGCTTCCGAGGGGGATGCCGGCGCCTTGGCGCCGCCGCTGGCTACTTCTTTTACCACCTCTGCCGCGAGGGCCTTGCTGGTCGCGCAGGAATCGTCGTTGATCCGGCATTGCGCGATGGTCATTTTGCAGCCACAAGTGCAACTCTCTTCGTTCAGCCGGTGCAACGCCAATTTTTTCTCTTCGGGCGTGAGGCCCTCGAAACTCACGCCGGGTAATTCCGTGGCATTCACGGCGTTTTTCAGGAGCACTTGGCCGGTGTCTTCAAACGTCTCGATGCGCGCGTCGGTGGGAAGGCCCAACAGCGAGCGAAATTCGCGGTTATACGCATCCACCGAATAAATGCCCGTATGCCTCTGCACCACACGGCCCTGCGTATCAATGACGAAGGAAGTGGGCAACGCCGGCACGCCGCCATAGGCGTCGGTCAACTCGGACGTGGCCATGACGATCGGATAGTTGATTCCCTGCCGCTGCGCGAACTGCAGGACTTTCGCGGGCGGGTCGTCATCTTCCGAAATACCGATGATCTGCAAGCGGTCCTTGTACTGCGTCTGCAAGGAAATCAACTCGGGAAGTTCCTCGCGGCAAGGCGCGCACCAGGATGCCCAAAAATTCAGCAGCACCACTTTCCCCTTCCAATCCGCCGCGGATAGAGCGTTGCCGGAGATATCGCGAGCCTGAAAGGGAGGCGCCGGCTCGGGGTCCTTCACGAAGCGGATGACGGCCGGATCGGAACTGCCGGACGATGCCGCATGAGCCACCGACTCGGCGCCGCGCGCGGCCCCTTTCGCGTGAATGATCGCGTAGTAGGTCCCGGCCACGACCAATACCACGGCCAGCAGCAACAAGCTTCTTTCGATGGTCAACTTTGGCATTGCGCTACGCTCTTATTGTGAAGCGTTCCGGAGCCAAGTACAAGTCCATGTACTCGTCCACATGATTAGTGACACTTTTGGATTTTGAGTTTGGATTTGTCATGGCGCTGCAGAAACTCTAACGGGGTGGCATAGCCCAGTGCTTGGTGTGGGCGGATGGTGTTGTAGGTGCGCTCCCAATTGAGCAGTTGGCGGTTCACCTCCAGCAGGTTCCAGCACCGCGGGGTGACCTCGTAGAATTCCTCGTTATGGGTGCGATGGGCGCGCTCGACATGACCATTGAGTTTGGGCGAGCGCGGCGGGAGCACAAAGAGCGGCAACCTGCGAGCCTGACAAGCTTGCTCAAATTCGGCGGCAAATTCGCTGCCGCCGTCCACTTGCACGGCGCGAATGGGGAAAGGCATGCGGCGCAACAGAGCTTCCAGGAAGGTGAGCGCGCTGCGAGCGTCGGCACGCGTGTGAGCTTGCAGCACGTCCCAGCGGGAGACCAGATCGCGCGCCGAGAAGTGCTGCAACACGACTCCGCGTGCCGGGCGCACCTGCTTCGTATCCAGGGCCACCAGATCGCCAGGCTCGCGCACCCGCCAAAAACGGGGCTTGCGTGTGGCCCAAGGGCGATGACGCAGCTTGCGGCGTTGTCGCACCAGCGCGGCGTTTCGCGGCGCTTCCACAAGCACGCCTCGGCGCTTCAGATCCGTGAGGATGCGCCCGATCATGGAAGTGGACAAGAAAAGGCCCTGTTTAAGAAGAAGGTGATGCAACTTGTCCTTGCCCCAGCGCGGGTACTGACGACGCAGGAGCAACACGCGGTGAGCTTGTTCAACCGACCAACTGGGGCGGCGGAGTTGGTGCGGGCGATGCGAATGCGCTTCTAGCGTGGTCAGATGGTGCGGATCATAGCGGCGCCACCAGCGGTAGAAGCATTGCCGGCTGATGCCGAAATGGCGACAGGTGAACGCTGCGTTACGTCCGTGATGCAGGTAGTGATTCATCCATTCAAGCCGCCGAATCGCGTCGCGGCTTAACTCCCACCCCGAGCGCGCAAGCCTGCGGACTCCGGGTGGCTTTCCCCATCGAATTTGCATGGCGACACTCTACTCCGAGCGTCACCAATCATTCTGAACGAGAACAACCTCGGCATCTGCGAGGGCCAAGCGACCATCCAGTGCAGGGTCTACCACGAGTTATAAGGCGTGCTTTCGAAGGACGAGACACCGCTAGCACTGGAGTGAACATCCGTCATCCCGCTTGAAGTTTGATCGACACTGAGCAGAGTGTCCTCGAAATCCGGGTGCCAATCGCGCGCGCGGGTGATCGGGTCAACCGGGATTCCGGTCAGGTAACCTGCCGCGACCAACTCGTCGAGGGACTGCGGCGCCTGTTGCTTATCGAGAGTGTATTGCTGTATGGCGCCGCGCATTGTTTGCAGATCCTGCTTGAGCACGGCTTCACGCGCGCGGACCACCGAACGCTCGTACCGCCCCGCCGCCATTCCAATCAGCACGAGGATGATGGCGATCACCACCATCAGTTCCATCATGGTGAAACCGCGCTTGCCACCGCGCGAAGGGCCGGATCGATTTGCCAGGCGCGCCGTCATTGTCTACCAGTCCGCATATTTGGTGTTGTCGAGACCTGTTCCGACCGAAAGCGAGTAGACGTCGAACACATCCCTGCCGCCCCAACTGCTGGAATCCGGATCGTCCTGTACGGCCCGCATTCCCCATTCGCTGTTGCCGGTCATCGGGTCAATGGGAATTCGCCGCAGGAACCGCACATGCTGAACAGCCGGTGCGCCCGCGCCGCTCGCGCTCGTCGCAGCGGAGCCGAACGGCGCGATGGTCTGGCCGCCTCCGAAAGCAGATTGGCCCGCAGGCGGAGCCCCACCCAAGGCCGACTGGATGCCGGCGCCGAGCGGCGTTCCCGCGCCGCCCTGCGCGACCACGTCAACGCCAGTGACCAGGGTTGCCAGGTCGGGCGGGTAGCCCTCGGTTCCGGCCTCGACGCGGATGCGGCCGCGGTCCGCGGCGTCTTTGTAGCGGTCAATGGCGTCGCGCATCTCGTGCAAATCGCGGTGCAGTTCGGCCTCTTTCTGCCGCTTCACCGTAAAGCGCGCCACGGGCATCGCCGCCGTTGCCAGCACCAGGAGAATCGCACAGGCGATAATCAACTCGAGAAGCGTCATGCCGGACTGCGCCCGCCGGGCCGTTCGGAACGATCGGATGGCCGAAAACATGGTCGTAACTCGCGCGAGTGTCACGGAGCGACGCGCACGCTCGCCTCGCTCGTGACCAGTTGCACCGGCCGCTGCTGCGAATCGCGCGCATTGACTTGCAAGACCGAGAGCGGCGAAGTGCCTGCGGCAACGCCGCGTACCACAACACCAAACAGAGTGCCAGTGCCGCTGACGCCTGGCGTATTGGGCATGCGCGTGGCCGACACAATCGCCTGGCCCCGCTCCTTGTCCACGCGCTGAACGATAGCGATCGGCTGCGTCCCGCCAGCAAGGAATCCGCCCTGCCGCACGTCCTCGACGGACAGAACGGCGGGGTCGTACTGCAACAGCAAAGGCACGGAAAATAGGTCCTGAACGTCCTGAACGACGATCCCGATCGTGGTGGTCTCGCCGGGCTTGAGCGAAACGCTCGCCGGCTCGAAGCGCAATTGCGCGGTCTGCCCTTGCGGCGCAGCCGGAGCAGCCGCGGCTGGCGCCGGTGCCGGCGCGGGAACTGCCGCCGCGGGTGCGGGTGCTGTTGCGGGAGCCGCGGGAACCACAGGCGGCGACAGCGTCGCGGTATCCAGCCGAATCTCGGCATTGGTGTCCGTGCCGGACGCAAGACTCCGCAGATTCTCCGAGGTGATGCCGGCCAGGCGAATGACGTGCGGGATGACCACGATGAGCACTTCCTGGTCCTCGGTTTGCAGTTGATTGTCAGCGGTGAAGTACTTCAGGAAAGGAATCTGCGAGAAGCCCGGCCAACCACTGGTGGATTTCGTCACTTGATTCTCAACCAAACCCCCCAGGATATTGACCTCGCCGTCTTGCAGGCGAACGTCGTGCTCGATCTTCCTCGTGCTAATTACGGGCTGGTTGATGCCCCCGATGCTTTGCGTCCCGGTCACCGATGACACCTCAACCGACAACTTCATGCTCACCGAGGAATCCGGATGAATGCGCGGCGTAACCTCCACAATGACCCCGACGTCGAGGTACGTAAATTGCGTGTTCACCAGCGGATTGATGACGCCCCCCGCCGTGCCCGTAGCGCCCACACCCACGCCCGCCTGAAAGCTGCCGGTGGCAATCGGAACGCGGTCGCCGATGCGCAGCTTGGCGTCTTGCCCGTCCACGATCCGAATCTGCGGATCATCGATGATTTGCGTCTGGCTGTCGGTGAGCAGCGCGGTTGCGGTGGCGCCGGGCAGGGTGACGCTGTAGTCGGCGGATCCCAGGCTCTTGATCTGGTTGAGCGCCAACGATGCAGCGGTCGAAGTAGTCGTCGAGGACGTCGTCGAGGACGTGCTGCTCGTTGTGGAAGGCGGCGTAAAGGCGAGCGCGGCCGTCGTGCCCGGGCTGATACCCAAATCGCGCATTCGGTCCCGTCGCGCCTGCAGCACCGCAAACTGAACGACGACCTCCGGCTTGGCCTTGTCTATGTCGTCGATAATTTTTTCCGCGAGCATGACTTTGTCCGGAGTGTCGCGGACGATGATAGCGTTCTGCCCGTTGAATGCCTGGACGCGCCGCAAGTCGAGTAATTGGCGCAAGGCATTCACGATCTCCGTCAAATCCTGCGGGAGAATCGTATTCTTCAGGTAGATCGTTTGCACAACTTCCTCTTCGTAGTCCCTCCGTTTTTGCGCCTGGTCGGGCGCTACGAAGATAATGTCATTCGTCACCGGCTTCCAGAACGCCTTGCCCTCGAGCGATACGATGTCCAGAGCTTGCCCGATCGTGACGTCCGTCAGTTCGATCGGAATTCGCCTCGTGGTGAAGTCCGGATCGAAGATCACAGTGAGGCCCGCAAGCTTCGCCACCGTGTCAAAAATCATCTTTACGTCACCGGTCATCTTCAAATTGATCGGCGCGCTGGACAATGGCTTCAGTTGGGGCGGCCCTTCCATCAGCTTGGGTTCTTCAGAGGTTGGCGCAGCCGGCCGCGGTGCGGACGCAGCTTGCTTGGCTGCGATAGCCTCGAGTGTGCTTTGCGTCTCTTGCTGAGCCACGGGGCTGGAGGGGTCGATCATGCCGGCCTTCTGAAACTCGGCCAGGGCCATTTGCAGGTCGCCGCTCTGGCGCAACTTCTGTCCCTGCTCGACGTGGTGCTGCGCCGCCTCGAAGCGCATCCGGTCCAGCTTCAGCTGATATCCGGTGTTCGTCGGATCGGCCTTCAGAGCGCGCTGGTAATACACTACCGCGCTATCGTAGTCCTGGATTGCCTCGGCCTTTTTTCCAGCGTCGAATTGCTGGTTTCCCGCCGAGCAGCCGGCAAGCGCAAGGCCTGCGCAGGCAAGCAGGAGGACGCCCTTACGTCTCGTCGGACACCTTGAGATGTTCATTTTGTCGGGACCTTTGCTCGCCGCGATGGGAAGGGCCTTCACCGCAATTCGACCCTAGCCATTTGAGAACGTCCGCATCCGCTGATTCATGGCGCCCGGTCGGGTTGGGCTTGTCTGTCAGCGGGACCTTTGCCTAATGCACCCAATGCGAAGCGGCATCTTAACACTCGCCTCGGAGATCGGGCAAGGCGACTTGCTCTACTTGCTATCGCCCGTTTAAGATAGCCGCAGTGGCGAAGCCGCACAAAAAACCCAGGAAAGAGGATGCATCTGGCGTACAAGTCGTTGCCCAAAACCGGGCGGCCTCCTATAACTACCATCTGCTGGAGAAGCTCGAGGCGGGCATGGCGTTGGCTGGAACCGAAGTAAAATCCTTGCGCGCAGGCAAGGCCAACCTGCGCGACGCCTACGCCGAGGTCCGCGGAACCAACATCTGGCTTGTCAACTGCCACATTCCGCAATACTTGCCTGGGGGTCCTTTCAACCACGAGCCGTTAACCAGGCGGCGGCTGCTCCTCCACAAACAGGAGATCGAACGCCTGCTCGGTAAGACGCAGCAAAAGGGATTGACCATCGTGCCCCTGCGCATCTACTTCCGGGACGGCATCGCCAAATGCGAGTTGGCCCTTGCGCGCGGCAAGAAAGAGTGGGATCGCCGCCAAAGCGAACGAGAGAAGGAGACGCGGCGCGAAGTCAACGATGCTTTGTACAAATACCGGAGGCGCTGAGCACAAATGGAGAAGGCTATGGAAATCACGTTGGACAATCGCCCGGCGGCTGCCGTGGAGGCCGAAGCCCTGGTCAGCTATGTGTTTGAGCCGGACAGCGAGACCGGAAAACCAGTGGACGGGGTCGTCGCTGAACTCGACAAAGTGGCTGGTGGCGCCTTCACTCGCCTCGCCGCGGCTGGGGAATTGACGGGCAAGATGCTGGAAACGACGCTCTTACACTTTGTACCGGGCCTGACGGCTCAACGTGTCCTTCTGGTCGGTGCAGGCAAGAAGGAAAAATTCGGCACGGCCGAACTGCGGCGGGTGGCTGCCGTTGCCGTGCGCTCTCTCAAGTCCCGTGCAGTGAAGCGTGTCGCTTTCCTGGCTCGGGAAACACACCGCGACGCCGTTCACGCGGAGGCCGTTACCGAAGGGCTGCTCCTCGGCAATTTCGACGGCGACAAGTATCGCACGGACAAGAAGAACGGCCCGGTCGAATCGGCGCTCCTTGTGGGCTTTGACGCCTCAGCTAAAACGGGCCTCGAGCGCGGACGCGTCATCGCCGAGTCGCAGAACTTCACGCGTGAATTGGGTAACGAACCGTCGAACCTCCTGACGCCAAGCCTGCTCGCAGAACGCGCCTCCGCGATGGCGCGCGAGGCGGGCCTGGAAATCGACATCCTCGATGAAAAACGCATCGCCGAGCTCAAGATGGGAGCGCTGTTGGGCGTGGCGCGCGGAAGCGTCGAGCCCCCGCGACTCATCGTGCTGACCTACACTCCCGAAAAGCCCGTGCCGGGCGGTCCTGTGCTCGGACTCGTGGGCAAGGCCATCACGTTCGATACCGGAGGGATTTCGATTAAGCCGGCCAACGATATGGAGAAGATGAAGTTCGACATGGCCGGCGGAGCGGCGATGCTGGGAGTCATGCGGACGCTCGCGGGACTGAAGCCGCGGATCAAAATCATCGCGGTCATTCCCTCCACGGAAAACATGCCTGGCGGGCGCGCCCAAAAGCCGGGTGACGTGCAGATCGCCATGTCCGGCAAATCGATCGAGGTCATCAACACCGATGCTGAAGGGCGCCTGATTCTTGCCGACGGAATCGCCTACGCCAAGCAACTCGGCGCCACGCACCTTGTGGATGCCGCGACGCTGACCGGAGCCATCGTCGTAGCGCTCGGCAGCGTGAACACGGGCGTATTCGGTACCGACGACGCGTTTACCCAACGGGTGCTGGCCAGCGCGAAGGCAGCCGGCGAAAAGATGTGGCACATGCCGCTCGATGATGACTACCGCGAGCAGATCAAAAGCACCATCGCCGACATTCAAAACGTTGGCGGCCGTGGCGCCGGTGCGTCCACTGCGGCGTGGTTTCTGCGGGAGTTCGCCGGCGATACGCCGTGGGTGCATCTCGACATCGCCGGCACGGCGTGGCTTGACGACGCCAAACCCTGGGCCGGCAAGGGCGGCACGGGCGTGGGCGTTCGCACGCTCGTTGATCTGGCGATGAACTTCGAGCTAACTTCGCCTAAGAAGCAGTAAAAAGCACTTTCGGTTCGGCGCGTATTTTCCGGCGGGGGCTGACGCGGAACTACATCTTGTCCGGCGCTTCAATGCCGAGTAGGTTCAGCGCTGCCACAAGCTGCCGTTCCACCAGCCGGCTCACGCGCAAAAGAAACACCTTTCGAGCCGGATCCGACTCCGAAAGAATGTGATGACGATGGTAAAACAGATTGAATGCCTGCGACAGTTCGAAGGCGTACTTGGCCATGAACGCGGGTTCTTGCGCGCCCACCGCAGCGGTAACTTCGAAATCAAGCGAACCCGCCAGCCTCACTAACTCCCATAAGCCGTCGCCCTCCGGCGCCTTCAGGAATTCGGCATCCGCGGCCGCGCTTCCCGACTCGTCTAGTTGCTCGATGCGGAAATTCGGCGCTTGTTCGGCAAGTTTGCGAAAAATGTTCCGCGCACGGACCACGGCGTACTGGCAATAAGGCCCGGTTTCCCCATCAAAGCTGAGAGCGTCGCGAAAATCGAAAGCGATGATGGCCGTGCGAGTGTACTTCAGCAGGAAGTAGCGCAGCGCGCCGATGGCGATCACATGCGCGATGCGCTTTCGCTCGGCGTCGGATGTTTCGGCGTGCCGCGCGTCCACCTCCGCGCGCGCAGCAGCTTCCAGGCGGTCGAGCAAATCATCCGCCTTCACGCCCAATCCTTTGCGTCCGCTCACTTCCACGTAGGGCTTGCGCGCATCCTCCTCCGACAGCGCGTAACCCATCTCGGCAGCGCATCGCGGAGACAGCGCCACGATTTCATAGGAGAAATGCACCGACCGCGCCGCCTCTGCTTCGAAGCCAAGGGCGCGCAGACCCGCGGCGACCACGTTTTGCAGGTACGCCTGACGCGTGTCGATCACGTTGAAGACGTAGGTGGCGTGTCCGAAAGATGGCGCCCCAGCCTCGCCCCCGCTGGAAGCGCTGGTCCAGACCATGTGTCCGTTTTCATACGTATGAAAGCGGCGGTAGGCAAAATCGCGGTCGAGAAGCCCGAATTTCCACAGTTGATATGCGATGTCCTTGCCGACGTAGGTCACCGTTCCGCTGGAGCGGACGATCACCTTGGCGTCATCGTCTCCGTCTCCCGCGGGTCCGCCCTCGGCAGCCGCAAGGTTCATCACCCAACAACCGGCATTCTTGCCGCTCGTCACCAGCCGAATCGCGCCGCGCTGTTTCAGTTGCGCGAACGCCCCATCCCAAAATTTCAACCGCAGGATTTCGCTCTCGCGCGGCAGCAAATCGTATTGAACCCCAAGCCGCTGCATCGTGTACAGGTGACACCGGGCAACAGCGACGGAGATAATTTCCGCCAGCTCGGCCGCTGTCCCATGCCCTTCTTCGATAGCCGCCAGCGTCTTGCCTCTCAGCGCCAGGCGCGCCTTGTCTTCCTCGTAGAATTGCGTCACGCGGGCGTACAGGTCCCAGCACACGTAGTCAAAGCGCGGCGCGGCGGCCAGCAAGCGCACCTCGTCGGGAGAGTTGCCCTCGATCTCTTGGAAGCCAACCACGACGTCGGCGACCTGCACCCCGGTGTTGTCGATGTAATTCTGAACCTCGACGCGGCGTCCCGCGCGGCGCAGCAATCGAACGAAGGCGTCGCCCAGCGCCGCATTCCTCAGGTGCCCGATATGCGCCGCCTTATTGGGGTTGATGTTGGTATGCTCGACCACGCATTTCGGCGCATCGGGCGAGGGGGCGCTGGGCGCCTGGCCGGCAACCACGATGGCGCCCGCC
>Ga0210394_10003192_pt1 | contig 21048 bp, 23 predicted proteins | sample IncBWC12MmetaG_FD_160121 | JGI IMG/M metagenome (GOLD analysis project Ga0210394, IMG submission 160121) | Forest soil microbial communities from Barre Woods Harvard Forest LTER site, Petersham, Massachusetts, United States - Inc-BW-C-12-M | ecosystem: Environmental > Terrestrial > Soil >...
GCTGAGCGCCAGCATGTCCTTGGGCGTCACGTCGATCCAGTCCGTGATCGAGAAGGTGCCGTGCTCGGAAAAGGCGCCGTTGTCAAAGGAGAGGATGAAGTGGCAGGGCTTGTCGCCGATGGTCTGGATCGAGTGACCGTGGCCCTTGGGGAAGAACCACAGATCGCCCGGCCCGTAGTTGTTGATCTCGCTCGCCCCTGACGGGACGAGAACCACCGTCTGGCAGCGGCCGTCGATGACATAGGCCCATTCGGCTGCGATGGCGTGCCAGTGCAGTTCGCGCGACGCGCCCGGATCGAGGAACATGTGAACGCCCGCGATCCCCTTGCTGATGGGGAACTGGTGGACGGTGGCCTCCTTCGCCCAGCCGCCCGACGTCACCTTCGGGCGGTTGCCGTCGAGCGAGAAGCGGAAATCGGGCATTTCTGCCACCTCTTTTGGATCGTGGTAAGCGACCTTGTCGCCCGGAGGCAGCTCCGTCGCTGCTCGCGCAAATCCCCCGTCCCCCGGCCTGGACTGGAACGGCCCGGATTGCGCGTTCGCAATTGTGGTTGTCGTCAAGAGGCCTCCGGCAGCGGTCACTGCCAGCATCTGGCGGCGTGAAATGGAATCCATGACTACTCTTCTTTCTCCTATGGTGTTCAATGGCGGCCTGCACGTCGCGATCAATCAGATAGTCGAGTTTGGAGTTGCCGCCGCTTCACTTGTGCGATCCGCCAGAAGGCGGTCGATAGAAAGAGGCCCAGATCCGCCCAAGACGAGGGCCGCCAGGCAAGCGAGGTAAAGGAGATCGGTTTCATAACCCGGCGGCCCGAACTGCGCGCCGGCGGCCGTTATTGCCTGAAGCTTGATCGAGCTGAAGCCGTAGGGAAGGTGCACGGTGAACATCGCGGTCAAAAGAACGATCGCCATCGGGATACTGGCGAGCGGCACCAGTGCACCGAGCAGCACAGCCAACCCGCCCAGGATCTCCACCGCGATGGTGAGCCAGCCCAGCAAATGAGGCGCGGGAAGGCCCATCGCCTGCAGGATGGCGGGGAATGCATCGAAGCCCCTCGCCGCCTTGGCGAAGCCGTGTTCCATGAAGCCGTAACCAACGATCAGGCGCAGCGGGATCGGAGCCCATTGGGCGATCGAGGGACAGCTCATGAGAAAATTGGGAAAATTGCGCCACGTTCCGGGCCTTCCTACAACGTAACTCATTGATTTCATGTTTCTAAATCCCGTTTTTGTTGTCGACGTCCGTTGCATGGCTAGAAATTAATGGAAGCCAAGCTTGACATCAAGACATCATGACGTCACGATGTCGTTATGTCGCCAATGCCCCTTTATGAAACTGTCGAGTCCGCTTTGGCCGCCAGCATCGCTGACGGCACCATGCCGCCCGAAACGCAATTGCCGCCCGAGGAAGGTCTGATTGAGCGGTTCAAAGTCAGTCGCACGACGGTGCGGAAGGCGATCCAGAATTTGATCGAGCGCGGCCTCGTCGAAGTAAGACGCGGAAAGGGCACTTTCGTCACCCGGCCGAAGATCACGCAGGAGCTGACCGAGCTAACCGGTTTCGTCGAGGACATGCAGGCGCTGGGGCGAAGACCGACCGCCCGCTTGCTCGACAAGCGCATCGTGGCAGCCGACGAAGCGGTCGCCCGCCAACTTGCATTAGCTCCCGGGACGCCAGTCTTCAGGCTCCGGCGTGTTCGCCTGGCCGACGGTGTGGCCATGTCGTTCGACGAAACTTACTTGCCTCGCGACTTGGGTGAGAAGGTTGCGGACAACGACCTTGAGGCCGAACCGGTTTTTGCGCTGCTGGAGGAGAAGTACGATACGCCCCTGGTCGAAGCTGAATACAAGCTGGAAGCGGCGGCGGCCGACCTTGTTGCTGCCGAGGCGCTTCAAGTGCCGACCGGCAGCCCGATCTTCCTGATCGAGCGCACGTCCTACACCACCGGCAATCGGCCCGTCGACTATGAGCGGCTACATTATCGCGGCGACCTGATCCGGTTCGTGACGCGCCTTGCCCGACGCCCGACGACCCCAACACAAACCGGAAATACCTGACATGGATGCAGGCTTCGGGTCCTGGCTGTTCCTCATGTCCGTCGGCGCGAGCGCGCTGGGCGGGATGCTCGGCATGGCCAGCGGCATCTTCATCGTGCCCATCCTTACCCTGTTCGGCGGTGTGGACCTTCGCACGGCCATCGGCGCAAGCATCGTCTCGGTGATAGCCTGCTCCTGCGGCAGCGCTGCATCCTTCCTTGAGGGAGGCCTCACCAACGTTCGCCTCGCGATCGTGCTGGAGACTGCGACGACGCTCGGGGCTCTCACGGGCGTGTTCTTTGTTGGGCTAGCTCCGGTGCGCTTCCTTTACGGCCTGTTCGCCGTTGTGTTGTTGGTATCGGCGCGTCAGATGCTCGCCCGGCGCAGCGATCCGGCCGGCACCAGCATTGCCGACCCGCCCGGCAATTGGGCGGACAGGCTTCGGCTCCAGGCGAGCTATCCCGACCACTTGCTCGGCCGCAGTGTTGCCTACCAGGTGCGACGACTGCCCAAGGGAATGTTCCTGATGTACGGCGCCGGCATGATCTCGGCGCTACTCGGGATTGGCAGCGGCGTGCTCAAGATTCCCGCCATGGACACAGCCCTCCGCCTGCCGATCAAGGTGTCCTCGGCAACCTCCAATTTCATGATTGGGGTGACCGCGGCTGCCAGCGCGGGGGCGTACTTTATACGGGGCGACATCGTTCCCTCTATAGCCGGTCCCGTTGCCCTGGGCTCGGTTCTGGGATCAGTCGTCGGAGCCCGCATCTTGATGCGAGTCTCAAATGAGAAAGTGAGGGTCCTGTTTGTAGTGGTGCTCATAGCCCTGGCGGCGCAGATGCTGCTCTCCGCTTTCCACATCGTGTTGTTTGGAAAAGCCGCATGATCACGGACGACAAAGCCGTTGACGATACCCACCGGATGAACCTGCTGCTTGCACGCCAACTCAGATACGGCATCTGGCTAGCGTCGAGCGTAACCGCGCTCGGGATGATCGTTGCCCTGTTCGGCCGATGGATCGTCCCGCATGGGCATACGATAACGCTCGGCACCAGCATCGTCGGAAAAGGCATCGCGCTCATCATTCTGCTGCCGATCCTGCGCGTTGTCTTGATGCTGATCGTGTTCTTGCGCGAGCGCAATTATCTCTTCGGGATGATCTCCTGCATCGTGCTCATGACGATTGCCGCAAGTGTAATGGCCGGCCTCTATGGCCCTACGATCCACTGACGCAATAACCGCGGGGCGCTCCAGTCCTTTCCTGGGCACCATTTGGCGCTGATTGGCGCGAAATGGTGCCGATCAGATCTGTCGTTGTTGGCAATTGGCGATGGATCGGCGCGTCGGGCCGCCGCAAGCCCGGCGCCCCCCGTAAAACGGCCCCTTGTCAAACAACCTGCTTACCGGCCTGATTCGCGACGGACCTCTGTACAAAGTACATTGCAATCAGCGACAGGACCGAGGTCGCAACGACGATGTATCCCAGCATGTCGAAATGCCGGAGCGAACCGTCCGCATTTTGCGCGATGATCGCGGCGGCCAGTACGGACCCAAGCCCGCCGGAGAGCTGTTGCAGGGACACGCTGATCGCACTGAACGAGCCGCGTTGACTGGGCACCGGGATCGCCGAAATCAGCGCCTGCGATGGGATCATGCGCGAAAAGATGCCGACGAACATCAAAACGTTGACGATGATCACGGTCATCAATGTCACCACGCCGAGGTGCGTGTAGATCAACACCATGATGATCGACACCGCGCTGCCGAAGACAAAGACGGGATACTTGCCGAAAGCGTCGCTGGCGCGACCAACGAGGGGGCCGGTGAAAATGCTGAACAAGCCAGAGATGAGATAGATCGTCGGAAGATGCACGATGTCGATGCCGAGATTGTTCACGGTGAAGGCGCTCCCGAACGGCATCAGCATGTATCCGCCGGTCGCGAGCAACGTCGTCACTCCGAACGCCAGCGTATAGCGCGGTTGTCCGACCGTCGCGATCAGGTGCCGAAAGGCGTTGCTGTCCTGCTTGAGCAGCAGATGACCGGTCACCGGCCGCATCACCAACAGGACGGCAGCCATCGCGGCGATCGACAAGCCGACCAGCGCGCCGAAAGCGACATGCCAGCTCCAGTGATTGGAAAGAAAAAGCCCGACCGGAACACCCAGCACCTGGCTTGCCGCGAACGCGGTCTGCACAAAGCCCATCACCCGGCCGCGCAGGTGTAATGCAAAGAGGTCAGTGACGATGGCCATAACGACGGAGCCGATCACGCCGCCGAACAATCCGGTCACGATCCTGCCGATCAGGAGAACATGATAGTTCGGCGCAAGCGCGCACAGCGCGGTTCCCGCGGTGAAGCCGAGATAGAAAAACAAAAGAAGGCGTTTGCGATCGAATCGATCGGCGAAGCCGGCCGCAAGGATGCCTGAAATCCCGGCGCTGAACGCTAGGCCGAGACCGCCACGCCGAACTGCCCGGCGGTAATATTCAGCGCGGGCATGATGATGGCGCCGAGTGGGGACATGATGATGAAGTCGAGAACGACCGTGAACTGGACGAGCGCCAATAACGCGATGAGGAGCGATTGGTAGCGTGAGAAGCCGTGTTTCTGTTGTTGCTGATCGTCGATCGGTGCGGCCAGGGTTTGTTCGGTCATGACACTCATTCAAGGGGAGAGGCAGAGCGGAGGGGACACACGCGCTGAGTGCGGACGGATGCCGCGGTTGCCGGCCAATATGGGGTAGGTCCGACGTGATTACACGACTTGATCCAGCAGAATTAAATTGCTGCGTCAGATTTCCGAATGGAGTTGATGTCTATCCATTTCGATGAGGTGACGAGAAGTTTCAACGCTTGTTCAGCGCGTTGCATTGGGACGAGGCTTCGATAGGTGCGCGCCAGCAGCAGCGCGCCTTCGAGCTGGCTGAGCACGGCCGTTGCGACCTGGTCGGCCTCGCCGGACATCATGCCGAAGCGCTCCAGCCCGCTTTTGATTTCGTTCTCCCATTTCTGGAAGGCGCCACGGGTCGCCGCGCCCAGCGCGTCGGATTGCGCGGCGGCTTCCAGCGCCGTGGTCGCGATCGGACAACCTTCGCTGAAATTGGATCTTTCCAGATCGGACGCCATGCCGCGCGCGATGCGCGTGAGAAACACCTCGGCATTCTCTGAGGTCGCGGCGGCGTGCGCGATGGCCTGACGTACGGCCTCGCCAGCGAGCGTGAGAGCGGCCTCGCCGATTTCCTCCTTGCCTTTCGGAAAATGGAAATAGAGCGACCCCCGCGGCGAGCCGCCAGCGGCCAGAATGTCGTGCAGAGCGGTACCGTGATAACCCTGCTGGCGAAATAAACGGGCCGCGGCGGCCAAGGTTTTCCCTTTGGAATCAGTAGCTTTTGCCATGCGTAAAAATATCAGTTGCAAATCAGTATGTCGACCTTCATAGTATGTAGGATGACATACATACTCTTTCTGGCCGCTGCGTTATCGATCCTGCCGCTTCAGAGCCGCGCGCAGGTCGACCGAATACCCGTCGGCATCGAGGAAAAAGCCATGACCGGCCTCACCGAGCAACAAGCCCGCGCCGCGATCGCGCCCTGGTACAGCCTCTTCAATGTGGCCGGTCGAGGTGACGTCAGGACCATCCAGGAACAAATCCTGACGGACGACTACGAATCCTGCGCCGGCTACTTGCCAGGCGAATGCTGGGGCCGTGAAACCTCGATCAAGGTGGTTTCGAATTTTGCCAACAGCATTCCCGACATGAAATTCGACATCAAGGAAGTGCTGGTCGCGGGCGATCGCGTAATCGTTCGGGGCGAGGTGACCGGCACGCCGTCAGGCGAATTGTTTGGCGTGCCGCATTCCGGCAAGAGCTTTCGCATCATGGCTGTCGACATTCAAACCATCCGGGAGGGCAGGATCGCAAAGACCTTCCACATGGAAAACTGGCTCAGCGCGATCGGGCAGCTTCGCGCCAAATAACGGCGGAGCCTGGAATTACGGCCGAAAAACCGCGGCTTTGGCGCCAATTTCTTGATATGAGCGGCCTGCCTGCCGCTCGCCTCTTTCGAATTTGAGCGGTAGTTTAGACCGCATCGATTCGACGAGGTTTGTAAACGCCATGACCGTACGCCTGCATCGCGGCGATCTGCCCGATCTCACCCGCTACACCGACTCGGTGGCGATCGATACCGAGACCATGGGGCTGCATCCGCATCGCGACCGGCTCTGCGTGGTGCAGATGTCGAACGGCGACGGCAGCGCCGATGTCGTCCAGATCCCAAGGGATCATGGCAAGGGTCTGGCCGACGCGCCGAATCTGAAGGCGCTTCTGGCCGATCCCAGGATCACAAAAATTTTTCACTTCGCGCGCTTCGATCTCGCCGCGCTCTACAACGCCTTCGGCGTGATGCCGCAGCCGGTGTACTGCACCAAGATCGCATCGCGGCTTAGTCGCACCTACACCGATCGCCATGGCCTCAAGGACCTGGTGCGCGAGGTGCTCAACATCGATCTGTCCAAGCAGCAGCAATCCAGTGACTGGGGTGCGCAGAGTCTGAGCGAAGCGCAACTGGCTTACGCCGCCTCCGACGTGCTGCATCTGCATGCCTTGCGCGAACGCCTCGACGCCATGCTGGCGCGCGAGGGCCGCATCGGGCTGGCGCAAGCCTGCTTCGAATTCCTGCCGACGCGGGCAAAGCTCGATCTGCAGGGCTGGGATGCTGAGGATATTTTCGCGCATTCGTGAGCCGGCAGGCGCCTTGGAGCGCCGTTCCAGCCGGATGTGCCCCGTTTCGGACACACTCCTGGCACGAGGTTCCGGCTGCGCGATCCGGCGATCCCGGGTAGAATGATCAGGTCTCGCCTCGGTCGAGCAGCTTCCCTTGGAGCAGTGGTGAATTCGGTACAGAATCCTGCCTATCAAGCCGGAATGGAGGCGCGCTTTGCGATCGCCGAGCGCCACAGCCGGATCGTGCGGGTGCTGCGCGTGGCGGTGCCGGCGGCGGTGATCCTGTCGTTGGCGGCTATCATCCTGGTGTCGATCTTCAATCCGTTCCGGATGCTGTTGCCCAAGCTGCCGCTCGAGATGGGAAACCTCGTCGTCTCCGGCACCAAGATCACCATGGAGTCGCCGCATCTGTCGGGCTACTCGCCGGATCGGCGGCCGTACGAAGTCTGGGCAAAAACCGCGACCCAGGACGTGACCGATCCCGATCACGTCGAGCTCAAGACGTTGCGGGCCAAAGTGTTGATGGTAGACCAGTCGACCGTCACGCTCGACGCGCTCACCGGGCTGATGGACACCAAGCAACAGCTGCTCGATTTGCACAAGGATATCTACGTGCAGACCACCACGGGCTATGAAGCGTGGCTAAGCCAGGCCTTTGTCGACATGGGCAAGGGCACGGTGACATCGGACGAACATGTCGATGTGAAATGGGCGGACGGAACGCTGTCGGCCGACAAGCTCAAGATCACCGGCGGCGGTGAAGTGGTGCGGTTCGACGGCCACGTCGTCATGAACATCGACAAGCTGCCGCCTGCGGAAGAGCAGGCCGCCGCGCCTGCGCCCGAGCCCGAGCCCGCGCCGCGTCCCGCGAGGCCGCGGTCGGCCTCCAGCAAGTCCTCCAACCTCAAATGATCCGATGAAGTTTTTTCCGCGCAGCACCCCGATACGGCGAATCGCGATTGGCGGCTGCGGTGCCGCCATCGCGCTCGGGTTGATCGCTGCCGGTCAAGCCACGGCGCAGAGCGCGGTGACCGGCGTTCCCAACGCAATGCAGGGTTTTTCGCAAAATCGCGACCAGCCGATCCAGATCGAATCCGCCACGCTCGAGATGCGCGACAAGAAAAAGGAAGCAACCTTCGCCGGCAATGTGAAGGTGGTGCAGGGCGATACCACCATGACGTCCAAGACGCTGGTGGTATTTTACGAATCGGCTCCGGCCGCCACAGCGCCCGCGGCCAATTCGAAGGCGGCGGCCAAATCGGCTCCGATGCAGTCGGCGACCCCCGGGCCCGGCGGCGCCTCGTCGATCAAGCGGCTGGAGGCGAGAGGCAATGTGGTCGTGACCCAGAAGGATCAGGTCGTGACCGGCGAGACCGCTGTGTTCGATACCAAGACCAACCTCGTCACCATGCTTGGCGGCGTGATCCTGACCCAGGGCAAGAACGTACTCCGCGGCGACCGGCTCATGGTGGACATGACCACCGGCGTGTCACGGGTGGAATCCGATTCGGGCCGTGTGCAGGGCCTGTTTCAATCCTCGGGCCAAGGTGGCCCCCTTCCCGGCCCTTCGCCGGCCCCGTCGCCAGGGTCGGCGGGTTCCAATAGTAAATCGAAATAATATCAACACCTTCCAAACTGGCCACCGTGGACATGGTTGAAGCCGGCGGGCCGAGGCTGTATCTGCGTCGTGACGCAAGAGGGATGCATGACCGCTTCGCCAAATGGCTGACACTTTGGCCGATCATGCACTGGCGCGGTGAACCGCCCTCGAATCGAGGGTGTTTCGCTGGGCAAGGGACATCCATTCCTTCATGTTGCGCGCATGCGCGAATCGCCGCGCCGGGCCGCGAAACACCGTGAAAGGCTGAGCGAAGCGGGAATGGTGGATTTACTCGGCATGTTCCGTCGCCGCCCGGCGAAGCGTAGTTCGCCGGGATTTGCGCGCACGCGCGTGGATATCACCGCGCTCGGCGAGGACATCGGCGAGATGCTGACGAGCCCGGTGCGCGACGCGCCGCCGCTGGCCCGTGCCGCACCGCTGCAAAAGCTTGATTTGCCGCAGGCCGAAAGGCCGCGTCCGCCTCCAGCCAAATCTCCAGTCAGAACCAACGCTGTGGCGGCACCTCGCCCGACGCCGCGGACGGGCTATCTCGCTGTGCATAGCGTGGAAAAGAGTTTCGGCACCCGTCAGGTCGTGCGCGGCGTCAGCATCTACGTCCGCCGCGGCGAGGCCGTGGGTTTGCTGGGCCCCAACGGTGCGGGCAAGACCACGGTTTTCTATATGATCACCGGCCTGATCAAGGCTGACCGTGGCAGCATCGAACTCGACGGCCACGACGTCACCCGGCTGCCGATGTACCAGCGCGCCCGGCTCGGCATCGGTTACCTGCCGCAGGAAGCTTCGATCTTTCGCGGCCTCACGGTGGAGCAGAATATCCGCGCGGTGCTGGAGGTCGTCGAGCCCTCGCGGAGAAAGCGCGAGGCGGAACTCAATTCCCTGCTCGACGAATTCAACATCACGCGGTTGCGCAAAACGCCGTCAATCGCGCTGTCCGGCGGCGAGCGCCGCCGGGTCGAGATCGCACGCGCCCTGGCGACCCGGCCCAATTACATGCTGCTCGACGAACCTTTCGCCGGCATCGACCCGATCGCTGTCGGCGACATCCAGGATCTCGTCCGCCATCTTACCAATCGTGGTATCGGCGTGTTGATCACCGACCACAACGTGCGGGAAACGCTGGGACTGACGGATCGCGCCTATATCGTCTATGCGGGGGAAATCCTGACCGAGGGCAGTCCGGATGAGATCGTCAACAATCCGGACGTCCGACGCCTTTATCTTGGCGAGGAATTCCGGCTTTAACCTTGGCCGCGAAATCGCCTAGCGCTGACCCGCCAAAGTGTGAGCGGTTTGGCGCTAAGGTCATGCGCCCACATAAAAATTTATGGCGCGCCCGGACGCAAAACCGGATTCCACTTTTGCTGATCGCGCCATAGTCGAATTTTACATTTCGTCAAGGCGTGTACATCGTCTTGGGACTAGGTTAAGCAAGAATCGGACCAACTTTTGGGAACGGTTCTTGCCTCCATGGCGCTGACGCAGAGATTAGAGTTCCGCCAGTCGCAGTCGCTGGTAATGACGCCGCAGCTGATGCAGGCGATCAAGCTGCTGCAGCTGTCGAATCTCGACCTGTCGGCCTTTGTCGAGGAGGAATTGGAGCGCAATCCGCTGCTGGAACGTGCCAGCGACGGCTCCGAGCCTCCCGTCGCAGGCGAACCTATGCCCGAGCGGGCTGAATTCTCCGATTCCGACGGCCTTGGTGTTGCCTACGCCGATGACGCGGGCGGCGAGCCAACCGGCTCCGCCTCTGAAACCTTCGAGCCGGCGCAGGAGGAGTGGTTGAACCGCGATCTCGGCAGTCGCGCCGAGATCGAACAGACCCTCGATGCCCCCCTCGACAACCTGTTCTCCGAGGAACCCGCCGAAGCCGCCGCCCGCACCGCCCAGGATGCCGCGCCGACGGCCTATACCGAATGGGGCGGCGGCGCCTCCAACGATGAGAGCTACAACCTCGAAGCCTTTGTCGCCGCAGAGGTGACGCTCGGCAGCCATCTTGCAGAGCAATTGGCGGTGGCGTTCGCGGCTCCCGCGCAGCGCATGATCGGCCAATACCTGATCGATCTGGTCGACGAGGCCGGATATCTGCCGCCGGATCTCGGCCAGGCCGCCGAGCGGCTCGGCGCATCGCCAAAGGACGTCGAAGCGGTCCTGGCGGTGTTGCAGAAATTCGATCCGCCCGGCGTCTGCGCGCGGAGCCTCAGCGAGTGCCTGGCGATCCAGTTGCGCGAACTCAATCGTTACGACCCCGCGATGCAGGCGCTGGTCGAGCATCTCGATCTTCTGGCGAAGCGCGACATCGCCGCCTTGCGGAAGTTATGCGGGGTCGATGACGAAGACATCACCGACATGATCGGCGAAATTCGTCGTCTCGATCCGAAGCCGGGTTTGAGGTTCGGCGCGGCGCGGATGCAGACCATGGTGCCCGACGTCTATGTGCGGCCCGGGCCCGACGGCGGCTGGCACGTCGAACTCAACAGCGACACGCTACCGCGCGTACTGGTCAACCAGACCTATTACACCGAGCTGTCCAAGACGATCCGCAAGGATGGCGACAAGTCCTATTTCAGCGATTGCCTGCAAAACGCGACCTGGCTGGTGCGCGCGCTCGATCAACGCGCCCGCACCATCCTCAAGGTCGCAACCGAGATCGTGCGCCAGCAGGATGGGTTCTTTACCCACGGCGTGGCGCACTTGCGGCCGCTCAACCTGAAGGCGGTCGCGGATGCAATCCAGATGCACGAATCGACGGTGTCGCGGGTCACCGCCAACAAATACATGGCCACCAATCGCGGCAGTTTTGAATTGAAGTATTTCTTCACCGCCTCGATTGCGTCGGCCGACGGCGGCGAAGCCCATTCGGCGGAGGCGGTTCGTCACCACATCAAGCAGCTGATCGATGCGGAAGATCCCGCGCTGATCCTCTCCGACGACACCATCGTGGAACGATTGCGCGAATCGGGCATTGATATCGCCCGCCGCACCGTCGCGAAGTACCGCGAAGCGATGCGAATCCCCTCGTCGGTGCAGCGCCGGCGCGACAAGCAAAGCATGCTTGGCCATGCGCTTTCGGCGCCCGCGGCATCTTCCGACCGGTCCCGGGATCCGCAGCCTGCCTGATTGCGTCCCGGCGAAATCGCGATAGTGTCGGGTTGGCGCAAGAATTGAGGCACCAAAATGACCCTCCGGATTTCGGGAAAAAGCATCAGTGTCGGTGACGCGTTGCGGGGGCGGGTCAGCGAGCGCACCGACGAAGTGCTGCGCAAATATTTCGACGGCAATTATTCCGGTCACATCACGCTGAGCAAGGATGGCTTCGGCTTCCGCACCGATTGCGCGTTGCATCTGGATTCCGGAATAACGCTGGAGGCGGATTCCAACGCCGCCGACGCCTATGCCAGCGCCGACCAGGCGCTGCTGATGATCGAAAAGCGGCTGCGCCGCTACAAGAGCCGGCTGAAGGACCGCTCGGCCCGCAAGGCCCATGCAGCGTCCGAGGCGCTTGCGGGGATGGACGCGCCTGCCCTGGACGCGTCAAGCTATGTCATCGAGGCCCCGGCGGAAGGCGACCAGGAGATCACCAGCTACAACCCTGTCATCATTGCCGAGGCGACCACATCGCTGAAGCGGCTTTCGGTCAGCGAAGCGGTGATGGAACTGGACTTGAGCGGTTCCGCCTGTCTGGTGTTCCAGCACGGCTCGAGCGGCCGGGTGAACATCATTTACCGCCGCCCCGACGGCAATGTCGGCTGGATCGATCCCCCAGTGGTCAACTCGGGGAATTAGGGCGTTTTTGAGCGATGCGCGGACTGTTCGCGTGAGGAAAACGCGTCAAAACAAAAGATTAGAGCCTTGGTTCTGATTCGCTCGGAAGCGCGCCAATTGGCATTGACGCCCAGCGAGACCCTCCCTATGGTCCGCGCCCTTAACGATAGCGGCTGGGATAACCCGGCGGGTGTTGGCACCGCTCTTGCGTTGGAGTAGAAGCCCCCCACTTGGGACCCGGGCGGCCGGCAACCGCCTTTCCCGCCTCATCTTCCTGATGCCGCCCATTGAAGCCTGTTTCGCAACCTGACGGTCAATTACCTCGGAACGCCCCATGACGATTACCGATCTGGTCGCACCCGAGGCGATTCTCCCCGCATTGAAGGTCAACAGCAAGAAGCAGGCGCTTCAGGAACTGGCGGCGCGGGCGGCGAGCCTGACCGGGCAAAACGAGCGCGCGATCTTCGAAGTGCTGTTGCAGCGTGAAAAGCTCGGGACCACCGCGGTCGGCTATGGTGTCGCGATTCCGCATGGCAAGCTTCCCAAACTGGAAAAGCTGTTTGGCTTGTTTGCGCGCCTCGAACGCCCGATCGACTTCGAGGCGATGGACGGCCAGCCGGTCGATCTCGTGTTCCTGCTGTTGGCGCCGGAAGGCGCGGGCGCCGATCACCTGAAGGCGCTGGCGCGAATCGCGCGGCTATTGCGCGATCAGGATGTCGCCAAGAAGCTGCGCGCCTCGCGCGATGCGCCGGCGATCTATTCGGTGCTGGCGCTGCCACCGGCGAGCGCCGCGTAAGGCGAATGCCCAATACCCTGATCGTGACACGCGCCGGCTGGATCACGGAGCCAGCGGCGGTCATCGATGCGGTGCAGTCCGCGCTTCGCGAAGCGCTGAAGATTCCCGAATCGGACCGAACGCTGCGCCTGATCGAACATCTCCCCTCGCATTTTGCGGTGCCGCCCGGTCGCGGGGACAGGTTTACCCTCGTCGAAATCACGATGTTTTCCGGGCGCTCGATGGACGCCAAGCGCACGCTTTATCAGGCCATCGTCCGCAATCTCGTCCCGCTCGGCGTTCCAGCACTCGATATCAAGATCACGCTGATCGAGACTCCGCCCGAAAATTGGGGTCTGCGCGGCGGAATGCCCGCGTCCGAAATCGATCTCGGCTTCAAGATCGACGTGTAGCCCGAAGGCGAGATCAGGATCGCCGAATCGCTTGCGCGCGCAAAACCTGTCAGCGCGAGCGACGATAAATTTTGGTGGGAAGCTTGTTTTCGGAGGGCTGACGGATACGCGGGTCAAGCCCGCGTATCACTCATCAGCGGCTTGCGGCTGCCATCGTGAAACGCCGAAGCGCTCGCGTCGGCACCAACGCGCCCGACCAGGGTCCGCGTCAGTGCACGCTCACCGCCTGCAGCTCATTGCTCCAGGCGTTCGCGACCGCTGCTTCCCGGCTGTCGGTCAGCATGATCGGCGTACCGTCGGCGGCATGGAGCGCAAACAGTTTCAGTCCGGGCGCGATCTTCGGCGCCTGCGGAAACAGCACGGGGACGTCCTCGGAACGGACCTGCTTCACATAAGCGATATGGCCTTCGCCGAGCTGGGCCAGCGCCTCCAGGGAGACGCGAGGTTCCGACGCAACATTACCTTCAGTCATGGTCTCGACTCCTTCTGAGCTTAAGCGGTCGAGTCCGCTACTCGTTCCATTATTCGTGTTCATTGATAGCAATTGTCTTAACGACCTTTTCCGGCTCCGGCCGGGCCAGATCGATCGACAACAGCCCGTTTTTCAAGTCCGCGCCCAGCACCTGCATCCCCTCCGCCAGCACAAAGGTGCGCTGGAAGTGGCGCGCGGCGATGCCGCGATGGATGTATTGCCGGGCCTTGTCGTCCTGCTGGCGGCCCCGGATCACGAGCTGATTTTCCTCAATGGTTACATCGAGTTGGTCGCGGGTAAATCCCGCCACCGCCAGCGTGATGCGCAGCCGTTCAGGCTGCCCGTTGGCACGGTCGCAGCGCTCGATGTTGTAGGGAGGATAACCGTCGGCGCCTTTGACGACGCGATCGAGCACACGCTCAATCTCGTCGAATCCCAGCAAAAACGGACTGGATAACGAAGGAACACGAGACATATTTTTGCAAAGTCCTCTCGAAGCGACTTTGAAGTTTCAGGGCCCTTGCGGCGCCCGGCATGACCGGGTGGCCGCTTTGGCCCTCCGATCGATGTCAATATGGGCATAATTCGGGGGTGTTCAAGCACCCTTGAACGAGGCCCAAGGCAGAGGCCGGCGAGCCATCAGGAAAATGCTGCGGCGCGATGTCCCGTTTCCGGCTCAGCCATTTTGTTTTGACGCGTTTTCTTTTTTTCGCGAACCGGTATCCGCCTCGCGCGAAAACGTTCTAGCGCCTGCGCTCGCCGCCGCAGACCACCCCGTCGGCGATCAACGCGTCGATCTCGCTTCCGGAGTACCCGAATTCTGCCAGCACCTCAGCGGCGTGCTGGCTGAATTTGGGCGGGACGCTGCGCAGGCCGGGCTTGCTGCGCTCGAGGCGGATCGGCGATGCCACCCCCTTGTACCAGTCCTTTTCCACGACGTCGCCGCGATGGATCGTGTGGGCGCTTGTCAGGGCCTGGTCGATCGACTGCACCGGTCCGGCCGGGAGGCCGGCGGCGAGCAGGCGAGCGCACAAGGGTTCGGCGTCGTGCTGACTGAACACGGCGGCAAGTTCGGTGCGCAATGCATCGCGGTTGGCGATGCGGTCCTTGTTGCGCGCGAAACGTATATCGGCGCCGAGTTCGGGCTTGCCGATCTCGCTCGCCAGTTTGCGGAAGGTCCCGTCATTGCCGACGCCGATGAAGAGGTCGCCGGTGCGCGTCGGGAAGATCGCGTAAGGCACGAGGTTGGGATGTTCGTTGCCGGTGAGCTGCGGTGGCTTGCCGTGCATGAAGTAGTTCGCGGCGTGCGGATGCATGATCGCAAGCCCGGTTTCAAACAGCGTGGTTTCGAGAAATTGTCCCAGGCCCGATCTCTGCCGCTCCGACAGCGCCATCAGGATGCCGATCGCCGCGTAAAGTCCGGTGGTGATATCCACTAGCGGAACGCCGATCCGCATCGGGCCCGATTGCGGCGAGCCGGTCGCGGCGATCATCCCGGTCATGGCCTGAATGATCGCGTCATAACCAGGGTTGCCGCCGCGCGGGCCGTCGGCGCCGAAGCCCGAAATGCGGCAGTGAACGAGTTTCGGAAATTTTTCGCGCAACACGTCATTGCCGATGCCCCATTTGTCGAGCGTGCCGGGCTTGAAATTTTCGATCAGCACGTCGGCGCCCTTGAGCATCTTCATCAGCACGGCGCGGCCGCCTTCCGAGGCGAGGTCGAGCCCGATCGAGCGCTTGTTGCGGTTGATGCCGACGAAGTAGGCCGCGTCATCGCCATGGAACGGCGGTCCCCAGTCCCGCACCTCGTCGCCGGCCGGCGGCTCGACCTTGATCACATCGGCGCCATGATCGGCGAGGATTTGCGTGCAGTAAGGTCCGCCGAGAACCCGCGTCAGGTCGATCACGCGCAATCCGGTCATCGCGCCGGGAGCCGCAGAAGAACTCATGGATAGGACCTTCGCCTCAAAAAGGAAATCGACTGAAGTCGAGGAGTGTCGATTTCCAGAGCTAGCGAGGTTCGGGGACGGCAGCAATGCCTTCTCGCGCGTGGGCGCATATCAGGACCGACGTCGAGCCGCGTCTCGCGGGCCGCATGGAGCGCTTCGGGCGAAGCCGATCGTGGCTCGGGTGAAAATCGCGCCAAACAACGACCGAGAGCCTCGGCTCTGATTCGATCAGAAGCGAGGCTCTCGTGAAACCGAACGGCTCGCCACGGGTCGTGGCGGGCCGGCGGTCTTACACGACCTTCAGGCGCACTTCCACGTTGCCTCGCGTGGCGTTGGAATACGGGCACACCTGATGCGCCTTCTCGACCAGAGCTTCTGCGTCCGCGCGCGGAACCCCGGGCAGCGAAACGTCGAGGGCGATTTCCAGGCCGAAGCCACCGGCCGAACGCGGTCCGATCCCGACCGTTGAGGTCACCGACGCGTCATTGGGCACTTTCGGGCCGCCCTGCGAAGCGACGAACTTCATCGCGCCGATGAAGCAGGCGGCATATCCGGCAGCGAAAAGCTGCTCCGGATTGTTGCCCGCGCCGCCGCCTCCACCCAGTTCTTTCGGTGTGGCGAGCTTGACGTCCAGCGCCCCATCAAGCGTGGCGGCGTGGCCATCACGGCCGCCGGTAGCCTTGGCGCTGGTTTTGTAAAGGACATTGACTGACATGGTGCTCCCTCCGGTTGCGGTTTCCGCGTGATTTGTATTGCACGAAATTAAATGGTGTGCGCGGCAGGTGATCCGCAACTAGCTACGAATTGAATGCGGATTTCGTCAAGCAACGTCTCCGGCGGCCGTTTGCCGTTCTTGAGGCTTATGAATCACAGACGCTTCTTCGCAAATGCCCGGCCGGAGCCCGACTTCAGGTATTTTTCGAACGCGATCGCACGCTTTTCGTCGCTGAACGCGACGTAGGTCCTTATCTTCCAAGGACCGTATTTTGACGTGTGGGGGACCTCCCCCGCATTGTGCTTCGCCAATCGGGCACGCAAGTCATCGGTAATGCCGACGTAGAAATGCTGCGAATCGAGACTTTCAAGGATGTAAACATATTTCACGGCACGGCCTCTTTTACCGAAGAGGCTACAACGTTGCGCGCTCTCTACGATAGGGCTTGCCTAGCCGAAGCAGGCTAGGGCTTGCCTAGCCCGCCTTCGCCCTGCGGGCTGCGGCGAGGCAGCCTTCGCACGATAGGGCTTGCCTAGCCCGCCTTCGCCCTGCGGGCTGCGGCGAGGCAGCCTTCGCACGATAGGGCTTGCCTAGCCGAAGCAGGCGTAGCCTGCGAAGGCTGGTGGAGCCAGGCGGGATCGAACCGCCGACCTCTTGCATGCCATGCAAGCGCTCTCCCAGCTGAGCTATGGCCCCTTAACTCCCGACACGCCTTGGGCGACGTGCGGGCCAAAAATCCTGAACACAGTTCAGGGCCGATCTCAAGTCTCCTCGTCGCCGCCGACGTCGCCGATGATATCGGTGACGTCCTCGTCGCCCTCTTCCTCATCGGCGATGAAGGTGGAATCATCGTCATCGTCGTCTTCGATGGTCTCGTCGATCTCGATATCGTCCTCCGATTCGGGAACGACGGCCTTGACCTTGCCGGTGTTCTCCTCGGCGTCGGCTTCTTCGAGCGGCACCAACTCTTCGGCCTCGACCGGCTCGGGCGCAACTTCGGCGGCGGTAGCAGCAGCGGCAGCACTGGCGCGCGCGGCGGCATCGGCGCGGGTCCGGGGCGGCGGAACGGGCGCGATCGGCACGACCTCGCCCGTGTAGGGCGAGATCACCGGGTTCTTGTTGAGGTCGTAAAACTTCTTACCCGTCGTCGGGCAAATGCGTTTGGTTCCGAGATCGGATTTGGCCACGGTGCAATCCTGGGAATTTTCGAAAAACGGAGCTTCACTTGGCTAGTTGACGCGCCGCTGTCAATAGCCGCCTGTCAAGTTGGACAGCCCCCGTGACGCGGTGCGCTCCATGTGATACCTGCCGCCCGAATTGGTGCGGTGGATCTGACATTTGGTAAGGACACAATCTTGACCCATTCGGATCGCCGTGCCGATCGCAAGGCCCCGCTCGAAGCCCGTTCGAGCGGCCCCCTGGCTGGGAAGGTCCGCGTTCCCGGTGACAAGTCGATTTCGCATCGTGCCCTGATTTTGGGCGCCCTGGCGGTTGGTGAAACCCGCATATCGGGCCTGCTCGAGGGCGAAGATGTCCTGAATACCGCCAAGGCCATGCGGGCGCTGGGGGCCAAAGTGGAGCGGACCGGCGATTTCGCCTGGTCGGTACGGGGCGTAGGCGTGACGGGATTTGCCCCGCCGGATGCGCCGCTCGATTTCGGCAATTCCGGCACCGGCTGCCGGTTGGTGATGGGGGCGGTCGCCGGCTGCCCGATTACGGCTGTCTTTGACGGCGACGCGTCGCTGCGCTCAAGACCGATGCGGCGGGTGCTCGATCCCCTCGAATTGATGGGCGCTCGGATCGGTGCGAGCGGCCAAGGCGGCCGTCTGCCGCTGACGCTCACCGGCGCGCGTGATCCCTTGCCGATCATCTACCGCACGCCAGTCGCCTCGGCCCAGATCAAATCGGCCGTGCTGCTGGCGGGGCTGGCCGCGCCCGGCGTCACCACCGTGATCGAAACCGAGGCCAGCCGCGACCACACCGAACTGATGCTCCGGCATTTCGGAGCGCAGATCGCGTCAACTCCAGAGGGCAGCCACGGCCGCAAAATCGCGCTGACAGGTCAGCCTGAACTGCATGGCGCCGAAGTCGTGGTGCCGGCCGATCCGTCATCGGCGGCGTTTCCGGTCGTGGCAGCCTTGATCGTCGAAGGCTCGGATCTGGTCCTGTCCGATGTCATGACCAATCCGCTGCGCACGGGGCTGTTCACGACATTGCGCGAGATGGGCGGTTCGATCGAGGAAAGCCTCGTTCGCGGCGATGCCGGCGAACCGATGGCGCAGCTTCGGGTGCGCGCCTCGAAACTGCGCGGCGTCGAGGTGCCGCCCGAACGCGCGCCCTCGATGATCGATGAATATCTGGTGCTGGCGGTGGCCGCGAGCTTCGCCGAGGGCACCACCATCATGCGCGGCCTGAAGGAATTGCGCGTCAAGGAATCCGACCGGCTGGAAGCGACCGCCGCGATGCTGCGCGTCAACGGCGTCAAGGTCGAGATATCGGGCGACGATCTCATCGTCGAAGGCAAGGGTCATGTACCGGGCGATGGCCTCGTCGCCACCCACATGGATCATCGCATTGCGATGTCCGCGCTGGTGATGGGTCTTGCCGCCGACAAGCCGGTCAGGATCGATGACACCGCCTTCATCGCCACCTCATTTCCGGATTTCATTCCGATGATGCGCGCAATCGGGGCAGAGTTTTCATGATCATCGCCATCGACGGACCCGCGGCCTCGGGAAAAGGCACGCTGGGCAAACGGCTCGCCAGGCATTACGGCTACCGTCATCTCGATACCGGCGTGATCTACCGGGCGGTTGCCAAGGCGTTGCTGGATGCCGGCGCCGACCCGAGCAACGAGGCGCTCGCCGTCGCCGCGGCCCTTGAACTGGATCCTGAAAAGTTCGGAAATCCCGCGTTGAAGACGCAGATTGTTGGCGATGCCGCCTCGGTGGTCTCCGCTATTCCGAAGGTCCGGGAGGCGTTAGTGAGCTTCCAGCGGCAGTTCGCCGCCGATCCGCCGGGCGCCGTGCTCGATGGCCGCGATATCGGAACCGTGATCTGTCCGCACGCCGACGTCAAAATCTTCGTCGTTGCTGACGCAAAAGTCCGCGCCCGCCGCCGGACCCTGGAGGCCCGGGCGCGGGGGGAGGACGCCGACGAGGCCGCGGTGCTGGCGGATATCCTCAGGCGTGACGAACGTGACCAAAACCGGGCTGTGGCGCCTTTAAAACCGGCCGCAGATGCTTACTTGCTCGATAACTCTCAGTTGGATATAGAAGGCGGCGTCCGGGCCGCCATCGACATTGTCGAGGCCGTCCGAGCGGGCCGGCAGCGGGTTTGAGCGCTTTATATTTGAGCGCTTTCAAACGAAACCGCTGCCGTCATTGGAGGAAAGCCCGCTCCAGGCTTCGAGATCGATAGATTCGTTTCAGGTCCCGGACAAAAATCAACGTATCGAACGTGCAGGCAAGCTGCCGGCCCGCTCTCGCGATTTCTTGCGAGGCGGTCGTTAGAGTTTGCGGAACTCTAACCCTTCGCGTCCGATGCACCCCTTAACCCGAATTGCCGGCGAACCCCGCATCTGGAGAACAAATGGCTTCGACTGCTACTTCCTATAATCCTACCCGTGACGATTTTGCCGCCATGCTCGACGAGTCCTTTGCCGGCGGCAACCTGCAGGAAAGCTCCGTCATCAAGGGCAAGGTTGTTGCGATTGAAAAGGACATGGCCGTCATCGACGTCGGCCTGAAGACCGAAGGCCGCGTGGCGCTGCGTGAATTCGCCGGGCCCGGCCGCGAAAGCGATCTCAAGGTTGGTGACGAGGTCGAGGTGTTTCTCGACCGTATCGAGAATGCGCTTGGTGAAGCCGTGCTGTCGCGCGACAAGGCGCGCCGCGAGGAGAGCTGGGGCAAGCTCGAGAAGGCCTTCAACAACAACGAAAAAGTCCACGGCGTCATCTTCAATCAGGTCAAGGGCGGCTTCACCGTCGACCTCGACGGCGCGGTGGCCTTCCTGCCGCGTTCGCAGGTCGATATCCGCCCGATCCGCGATGTCGCGCCGCTGATGAACAATTCCCAGCCGTTCCAGATCCTCAAGATGGATCGCCGCCGCGGCAACATCGTGGTGTCGCGCCGCACCGTTCTGGAAGAGACCCGCGCCGAACAGCGCCAGGAACTGGTCCAGAACCTCGAAGAGGGTCAGGTCATCGACGGCGTCGTCAAGAACATCACCGATTACGGTGCGTTCGTCGATCTCGGCGGCATCGACGGCCTCTTGCACGTCACCGATATCGCCTGGCGCCGGGTCAATCACCCGACCGAAGTCCTGACCATCGGCCAGACCGTGAAGGTCAAGATCATCAAGATCAACCACGAGACCCACCGCATCTCGCTTGGCATGAAGCAGTTGCTCGACGATCCGTGGCAGGGCATCGAGGCGAAGTATCCGCTCAACGCCCGTTTCACCGGCCGCGTCACCAACATCACCGACTACGGCGCGTTCGTCGAACTGGAGCCCGGCATCGAAGGCTTGATCCACGTCTCGGAAATGTCGTGGACCAAGAAGAACATGCATCCCG
>Ga0210394_10003194_pt1 | contig 21023 bp, 24 predicted proteins | sample IncBWC12MmetaG_FD_160121 | JGI IMG/M metagenome (GOLD analysis project Ga0210394, IMG submission 160121) | Forest soil microbial communities from Barre Woods Harvard Forest LTER site, Petersham, Massachusetts, United States - Inc-BW-C-12-M | ecosystem: Environmental > Terrestrial > Soil >...
CCCCGGTCGAGACGGATGGGAATGTCGAAACTTCGGAGTTTGTGCTGTATGTGCTCGGCAAACAGCCGAATTGCACAATCTGCGGAAGCAGCGCCGAGTCCATCATTGATCTTTTCTAGTCTTTCGAGATTTACCCGAAGAATTGTTAATGGCCTGACGTATCGTCGTGAACGAGACATCTCTTCCGACAGGCGCTGCTCCCCAAACTTCCGATTATAAAGGTCAGTGAGGGCGTCGCGTCCCGCCAACTTGTAGAGCTGCTGCGCCCGCTCCTGAATATCACTGAGGGCACCAGAAACTGTAAAGCCCATGCGGTGTATTTGCAGTTGTTGATAAATCACGTAGAGGCCAAATAACAAGACCAAACCGACTACTCCGCGTACCGCAAGATCAAGGTTCAATCGGTAGAATTCTGAATCTACCTGCAACGACAGCAAGCCAGGGAACGCAAAGGAGGCGATCCCGAGTGCGATCAGCAGAACCACCGTCAAGCCCGTTGACCATAGCCACCACTGACGACTAGCTGCTTGGCCATTCGTAACTCGGATTAGTTGAGCAGCTGATTGGATCGAATTGTAAGGAGCAAACTGATTTGATTCTTGCTTTGATGAATCTTCCACCGTGGGCCTCCCAACAGCACTGATTATTTATACATTACGTCCACAATGCAAGAACTAAATATAATAAATACGTTTATTATAGTGTTGATAAATAACGAATGCTGTGATAAATAGCAGTCGCTGCTTCTCTCTGGAGGGTGACGATGACCCTTTCCATGGTCCGCTTAGTTCACTGCTGCAAATATCCAAATAACTTCAAGCGACAAAATTCGGCTTGCGACGTATTTCAGCAAGAGATGATGTCGAGAACTCCCTACATGTGCATGCCCCGGCAGTTCCTGGGAGGGGGACAATGACCCCGCTTCTCGTCGTGGTGACCGCGGTGATCATTTGCGCAATCTTCTTTTTCCTAGTCCTCGCCGCATCCCTCTTGGCCGCCCTGTTGTTCTGGTACGCTCCCGCGCTTCAGGGGACCATCCTTGCTTTGACGGCCTCGGACATCGCCTGGACACTACGGCAGATGGCAGTCTATCCAGCGTGGTGGCCCGGACACGAGCCCCAAACGCCAAAGAAGAGACTCGTGATGCTTGCCATAAATCCCATTGAGAAACCCGAATACTTTTGCGGGTTCGATCCGCTACACCGTTCTCTATTCACACCAGACAGAAGTGCAGGCCTTAGATTAAATCTTATCGATAGATTTCTAGTCGAGCATCTGATCCATAAGCTGGAGGATGAAGCTCTAAAAGTGTTTGTAGTGTTTGGTGAGACTTCTCGGCCAGGAACGGTTAAGGTTCTTCCGGCCAGCCGATTCCTAAAGCGTAGTCAAAAGTGGTATGACCTCAGGGCACCGGCTAATTTCCCCTTAGGGCCTGGGGTTCCGACCCGCCCCCACCCCGCTGACTTTCTACAGGATCGTCGAAGCCGTCCCATTTCGCCACGCCTAGGCTAATCGTCCTTTGTTTCTTCTTCAACCCGCTACGCACCGTAAAATACTGAAGTAAAAAATACATTCCGTAATTCACACCAAGTAATCTACGGGATTGACGAAGAAATGTGTGTGCCATACAAGGAACTCTAGAAGCGCAGTGCTGTAAGGCTTCGACTTGGGAGAACTTGTTATGGCGTACGCCCCATCCCGGACGACTTATGATGCGCGGCATGCTGTAGCAATTCTGGGAGGTGCGCGATAAGCGTGCTTCGACAGCCGATTGACAGCCTGTGTATGGTTCAGGCTTGCAGGGGAGTGCTGCTCGATCTCTTTTGCGCATTGAAACAGTGGGCGGACCACTACGAGATTCCTACCGAAGCACTCAGAGCCATGGTATCCGGTCTCTTTATATTTGAGCGATCGGGATGGCCACAGCTCTCGTCTGAAGAGTTAGTGGCATACGCGAACAAGATTATTCGGCAGGAATCGGTGGAGGAAATCGAACTCACCAGAATCCTCTCCGCAGCGGTGCCTGGCAAACATGATGGTCTGCTCGAGCACGGTGACATTTCAGGGTCTCAGAAAAAATGCAGCGACACGACCCGCCCAAGAAACGTTGAGGTTCTTACGGCACCGGGTATGGCCGAGTGGATCAGCAACTGCGCGGCTGGTAGACCTTCGGGTGAGCCACCGCAGCTTATCGGTCCCGAATCCCTTTTCGATAGAATCAAGTTTTGCCGTACCAACATCGTGAATCTAGAAGACCGTCTCTTCGAAGAGAGTTCATCCGGTAACTACGAACATGCTGAGCAGACGTGTCGAGAGTTGAGGGAAGAACTTCATTGGATGGCAGACATCTTGATCGACGTACAAGACATGGACTCCGCTGAGGGCTCGAACGAGGCGGAAGAGTCAGAGTAAGACACTGACGATATTATTGCAGAGGAAGAGGCTGCGGAAATGGGGCTGCGCGTATTTTCTTCGGCGGAGTTGGGCGAAACTCACCACTCCCTACTGCAAAGCGACGTTTCAACTTCAACTTGGGAGGACTAAAATGTCCAAAAGTTCAAATTCGCGTTCAGGTTCTGCGAAAGTTCGCAAGTCGCCGGTCGAGTGCTTTTACGTTACGCTTCGAGGACTCGAATATCTCCATGCGCAAAGAGTGCTCGAAATGTGCGGACACAGCCGCGCTAAGGCTGCCAGAGTGCTTAGGGTTGAGCGAGCGGCCCTTCCCGCTATTTAAAGCATGCGGGTTAAATCCTCCGGGGGAGGCGCTAGAATCGATGTACCCATTTGAGTTCGGGGCAGGCCTTATGGAGCATTTCACTTGCACGATTCTCTACCTCTTCCCGAGTCAAAATATTCTTTTGTTCGAGAACCGCGAAAATAGCATCCACCATGAGCTTGTTATAAAGAGTAGTTGATCGGAGTGAATCTGGTTGTTTGGCTGGTTTGTTTTTTCGCACGATGCTCGCTCCTCGAATTGGGCCAGAATAAGCTTGACAAACATACCCATACAGAGTATGTAGCAGTAAGTAAACACAGTTGTCGGACGCTCGTCAAGGAGGAAAACATGAGCCACCTCAGCCCTCATGTCGCGTACGGGATTCGTCCGAGCCAAGGGTCTTTGCTAACAGGAATCCTAATTTGCATGATCGCAGTCGGACTGCTCACTGCGATATTCTTCTGAACTCTGGCTTTGGTGCCCCTGAGAGTCTGGAAATGGGGACCAGTCTGAATCAAATGAAGATAGAACGATTCGACGCCTCGCAATTCTGCTTAAATCAGCATAATATCTAGTTCCGCTCTCAGAGTCCTGCCTACGTCTATATCCCGCCCCTGAAAGACCGCAGGCTGGTTTACCAGATTGAGAAGCCCTGCGACCCCATCAAGAAGGTTTACCTCACGAGTCGAGACACCCGCGAATGTATGGGTCGATTGGCGCTGTGCCGGGATTGAAGACATTTCACGAGTTGGGAATGTGAGTCTGGGCGGTCTGTTTATCGAGACCCGAACATCAAAAGGCTTAGGTTCCACGGTAAAGCTAGAGTTTCTGGTCGAGGAAGGACAAATCAGAGCGGACGGTATAATAAAGCGCGTAGAGCCGGGTCGCGGGCTGGCACTGAAGTTTACGGCAGTGAGCGAACAAGACAGGCCACGTCTTGCCAAATTGATGGTGAGACTCCGCCAATCATAGCCCAAAACTTTTCCACAGCCTTGACCAGACTTTGGGGATGTAGGTATTTCTACTGGCTTGATGGTCGTCGGGGTCCGGGCTATCCATGAGCCTTGTTCAGCCCACTTCCCTTACGGCTCTTCAATTCTTTCAACTCAGTCGGGCCGCTACTGCCAACACTGTTTGCATCTCCAGTGGTCGGCGTGGCCGTATTTGATTCACGAATCCGCTATCGTGCCATCAACGGGGCATTGGCAAGAATGAACGGAGTGCCCGCCGCTAGACACGTGGGGAAGAGACCGCACCACGTTTTTGGAACCGCTGCAACCAAAGTAGAAGGCGCGATAGATCAAGTAGTTGGAAGTGGCAAGCCTGTTTCATTGGACGTAACTCTACAACTGCCGCTGCGTGCGGGGATCGGGCATTGGCTGGAGAGTTTTTCCCCAATCCGAGACTTGCAAGGCAATGTTGCTCAGGTCGTAGCTGTAGTTCTAGAAGTTACGAAAAAGCAGGACTTGGAAAGGTCGTTGAATCATCTCGTTGGTAGTTTGTTGGATATTCGAACGAGGACGGAAGATGAGTTGGACTTAAACCGAATGAGGGACGGACAGGACCAACAATCCGAATTGCTCACTCAATCCGTCACGCTCGCCTCAGAATGCATTAAAGAAGTGCGAGCCTTGTGCCAAAGTCCGCATCTTCAAACCTCCACGAAGTTGCCGCCGATTGAACATCTCGACGTAAAGGATTGCGCTCCAAATGGAGTAGATGCCCGCCGATTGTCTCCGAGGGAACGCGGGGTATTGCAGCTCATAGCAGACGGAAAGAACAATAAAGAAGTTGGGGTGTTGTTAGGAATTAGCACACGGACCGTAGATTGCTACCGCGCAAGACTGATGAAAAAGGTCGAGATTCACAGTCTGGCTCACCTAGTGAGGTACGCGGTGCGAAATAAAATCGTCGAACTGTGACCTCTTGCCCTTGCTCCGTCTTTCTGAAAGAATCCCGGCATGATTATCGGCGAAAGACTCAAGCAACTTCGCGAATTAAAGAACTTCAGCCAGGGCGACATCGAGAGGCGCACCGGGCTGCTGCGGTGCTATGTCTCTCGTGTTGAGAACGGGCACACAGTTCCTGCCGTGGAAACACTTGAGAAGATGGCGCGCGCGCTCGAAATTCCGATGTACAGGCTTTTCTACGACGGCGACACACCAGCGAAAGCGCCCGCTGTTTTCAAGCAGAAATCTTCCGACGATGGTCTTTGGGGCTGTTCGGGGAAGGATGCAAAGTTTCTAAACAGACTTCGCCGACTGCTAGGCAAAGCCACCGAGGACGACCGCAAACTTATTTTGTACACCCTTCAGAAGATGGCACGATAGCAGCAGCACTCCAGTCACAAACAGAAAACGCAGGAAAGCCCAAATCCAGAACCAGATTCTCACCTACAAGAACCAAACGGCTAGATGCGTTGAGCACCGAGCCAGCGGCCCCTACATCGGGTTCACGGAGCGCCCCGGCGCACCACGATTATTACTCGTTCACCTGAGCCGACGTTTGCTGGAGCTGTCCCTGCGCGCGACAGACGACTCCCAAGGCGGCCAGGAGGACTAGGCAGGTCCAAATCTCATGGAAAAGCCCTATTTTCCTTTTCATTTCGCCTCCCGCAGTGGAGCGAGTTCGCGTTTAGTGTCATCACGGTTGGCAGCGTCGGCTCTTAAGACCCGTGAGTATCACGCTGCTGCGGCGCCGGTCAGAATCCGTTTTACGACATTGATCTCGAAGGTTCTCTTCATGCATCCTAGGCGGCGACTGCGTTTCTTGCCGGCGGCGCCATGAATTCGGGACCGATCGGATTGGCGATCGTCTGCCGCAGAATTTGATCGATCGCCGCGTGCGCATCGGCGTCAAGGTGCCAGTCGAGAGCGCCCGCTATAGCCTCCAGTTCTCCAGGATGGCGCGCGCCCCACAGCGCCGCGGTGATTCCGGGCTGGTCCAGCACCCAGCGCACGGCAAGATCCATCACGTGTTTTCCGTATCTTTTCTGCGCCAGGTCATCCAGTTGCTGAACTGCATTCAGATATTGCGCGAAGCGCAGCGGCTGGAATTTCGGATCGGACTGGCGGAGATCGTCGCCGGTGAACTTCGTGTCCGGCTGCATTGTGCCAGTCAAGAGCCCCCGGCAGAGAGGCCCGTAAGCGAAAGCGCTCAGATTCTTTTCGCGCACGTAAGGCAGCACGTCGCGATCAATTTGCCGCTCAAAGAGGTTATAAGGAGGCTGGACGGTGTGTAGCTCAGACACCGACATGAACCGGTTCATCTGCTCCGGTGAATAATTGCTAACACCGATCGCGCGGATCAGGCCTTCCTTAAAGAGGACTTGCATGGTTCGGGCGGTTTCCTCGATCGGGACGGCCGAGTCCGGCCAATGGACTTGATAGATGTCGATGTAGTCCGTGCGGAGCCGACGGAGCGAATCTTGGACCTCCTTCCGGATGCGACCGGGCGAGGAGTTTCGCGAAACTGCGCCGTTGTGCCATTCGAGTCCAACTTTGGTCGCGATGAAAACCTTTTCCCGATGTCCTCTCTCCTCAATTGCCTTTCCGACGATCTCTTCGGAAACCCCGAAACCGTAAACCGGAGCGGTGTCGATCAAATTGATTCCCTTATCGAGGGCGGCGTGAATCGTTCGAATCGATTCTCTTTCGTCTGTACCTCCCCACATCCAACCACCGATAGCCCACGTGCCTTGCGCAATTCGTGAAACTTTCATTTCCGTGCCGGAAATCACCGTGTATTCCATCTGCTTCATCCTTTCGTATGAAATGTCATTGCGCCTTCTTTGACTTCCCAAATGCTCCTGGCATTCTTCGGAACCGTCTTTAGTTCCAGGCCGACTCTCAGCATCATTTGTGCGCAATAGCCGCGACCTCGATGCGCGCACCCAGCGAGAGTTTCGCAACTTGCACAGTTGTCCGCGCGGGATAGGGACTCGTGAAATAACTTTTGTAGATGGAATTCACTTGGTCGAACTGAGACATATCGGCCAGAAAGATCTGAACGGAAACGACATCGGAGTAGTTCATGCGTGCATCTTTCAAAACGTGTCCTACATTTTCCAAACAATTTCTAGCTTCTTGGCCAAAGTCGCCTGGCAACGCACGGGTTTCCGGGTCTGTCCCCTGGAGACCAGAGACGTAAAGGGTTCCGCCGGCCAAGACTCCCGGACTGTAGGGCGTGCCAGCGGGGACCAGTTCCGCGCCGACGGGAGTCTTGACAGACTTTTCCGTGGGTGCGGAAAATAGGAGCAATGTGGCTACAAGCAAGCATCCCATCAGTTTTCCCATCGGAGCGTCCCTTTCGTTCCTCGATCGCATAGCCGTGACATCGTATGACCCTACCTGACTAATGTTCCTTTCATGGTTGCTGGGGCTGCTCGTTTGCGTATGCCTGCGCGAGAGCTCGCATCTCGGATTCGGTGAGCATCGCAGCAATCGTGCGCATGGGTATGTTCATGTCGTTGGCGCGAGTGCCTTGGGCGAACGCGTGGAGCTGCTGGTCGATATAGGTTTCATTTTGTTTGGTCAGGGCGGGCGCGCCGATCCGATAGCCGCCAGGGCCATGGCAGGAGGCACATGCGGCGATACCGCGTTTCGGGTCGCCGGCGTAAATTAGCCTTTCTACGGGATCGTGGTTGCGGTAACTGCTGTGGGGGCGCGGAGGGCGTTCCCCGCGGTTTTCCGGCAACCCTGGCAACGATACAAAATAGGCGGCGAGGTCGGCGTACTGTTCAGGTGTGAGCGATTGCGCAATCGCGGACATTGGAGCCGACAAGCGCGTTCCCGAGCGAAAGTCATCGAGTTGTTTGTACAAAACGAGCGGGTCGAGCCCTGCCAGGCTTGGAATCCAGGGTTGCGTGCTCAGTCCTTTTTCGCCATGACATGCCGTGCAGTCTTGGGCGATGACCTCTCCGCGCTTGGGATCGCCGTTTGCAGCTTGACGAATGGTCGTGTCCGTCCAGGCGATGTAAGTTGGAATCTTCAGCGGGGGCTGAATGCTGCTGGAGGCATTGGCGTGCGTGTGAAAGCCGAGAGCGTGATACATCGAGTCCTTCTCGGAAGACGGTGTATGCGACCCCTGGTAACGCGGCAAGAGTAAGAAGCCCAATCCGAACGCAACCACAACGATTGCCGAAACAATCGCGAAAGCGATAAAGCGCCATGGATTGTGAAGGCGAGATGGATCGTTCCCCCGGCTCATTTGGTGATCTCCCGGCTTAAGGAACATGCGGGGGCATTTTGATTGTGGAGGAAAAAGAACTGGCCGATGGGATAGCCGTAAGCAATCAGCACGAGCGCAAGAAGGATGACGTTCCAGAAGGCGAACCCGTTAAGGAGCGGGGGTACGGTGGCGGGAGGATTGACTGACAAAGCATAGCGAATGGGAAGCATGGATTCCGCCACGGGAGCAAAGCTTGTTCGAAGAAGGACGTAAAAAAACAGGAGCACTGAGCTCAGAACGACGAGGCCACCAATCACGGACAGGATGACGAGGGGTGCCATTTTCGCGGCAACGGGGTCCGAATAATCAAAGATGGCGTATCGCCGCGGCTCGCCCATCAGTCCCGCTATGTGCCAAGGTATCGTGGTGATCAGGATGCCCCAGAACCAAATCCACAGCTGGAGGCAAGCTAGGCGCTTTGAAACGAGCGGCCTCCCGATAAGCCGGGGCAGCAATTCGTAGGCGATGGCAAAGTAGACGATTACAACGGCGCCTCCAAAAATGAGGTGGAAGTGGGCGGTGACCCAAGAGGTGTTGTGAATCATGGCATTCATGGCGAAGCTCATGTTGATGAGTCCACCGAAACCGCCGGGGCCTAGCAGAAGCAGCGAAAGACCGACAGCGAGAACCATAGGTTCGTCCCACGGCAACGCCCGAATCCATCCGAATAGCCCTTTACCACCACGCGCGCGCCCAGCTATCTCGAGGGAGGCAGTGATCGTAAACACCGTCAGCAACGTGGGCAGCGCGACCATAAAAGTGAGCACGGATTGAACGAACTTGAAACCCGCGCCGTGTTCCGGATCCATGAAGAGATGATGCAAACCCACGGGGATGGAAAATACGAGGAATAACACAAAAGTTACGCGTCCCATGGTGTCGCTATAGAGCCGTCCACCCGCAGCCTGGGGCATTAGCGTGTAGTACGCGATGTAGGCCGGGATGAGCCAGAAGTAGACAATCGCGTGCAGCGTTATGGAAAACAGCGTCCGAGCCAAACCAGCATCGAGGGTGTGGCGCCATCCGAGCGTAACGGGCAGAATTTGGAAGAGGACCTCGCTAGTCGCGCCGAGTGCTGTCCACCCCCACAGGAGTGCGCACGCGGTGATCGCAAACATAGCGAGCGGGACAGGTTTCCCGGGATTCTCTCGTTTCCATGCGCGGAAATTGAGTACCATCAACGCGATCCAAAAATAAGATCCGATGATGACGAGCGCGACTCCTAAGTAGTACCAGGGACTTCCGACCAGAGGCGGATAAAAGGTGTACAAAACGGAAGACCGGCCGGCGGCAACCGGCACGAGAGCAATGACGGTGCCGATGACGGCGAGGAAAAAACCGGCCCACGCCCATTTTTCTCCGTGGAGCGGTCTCCCAAGAGCAGAGACGGCGATGGCATAGCCAAAACCCATAGCGAAGAACGTTGGAAAAACATAAGCCATGATGGAGCCATGCGCGGTGACGGAGGCATAGTAGAGATTGGGGTCGTCTGCGGGAGCGGGAAGAGGGCTGCGCATCAGCATTTGCCAGACACCCAGTCCAATGGCGGGCAAAAAACATAAAAACGCCGCCCACAAGTGGGCGAGAGGAAGTAATTTATTGCGCTCCACAATTCATCCTTTCGTTCGGCGGCAGATTCTTGAATTGATCTTTGGGCAAGACGAGGACGCGCGCGGCCATGGCGTGATGACCGAAGCCACAAAATTCGTCACAAGGCATTTCGTAATTTCCCGGGCGCGCGAAGCTTGTCATTACATTGCTGATGTAGCCAGGCACCACCATGGCGTTGGTGTTGGTGCTTTGGACGAAGAAACCGTGTGTCACGTCGGCGCTGGTCAGCCGAAAACGAACGGGTGTAGCAGCCGGTACTACGGCGCATTGAGGAACGAACATGTACTGTTCGGCGATAATGCGGACGGTGATCGAGCCATCAGGCTCGACGGCTGAGCCGAGGTTGCTTTCGACGAATTCGCCATGGAGGTGCAAGGTAGCCGGGTTGATGGTTTCCACATCGCTCAAGGGATGCAGCATTTGCGAGACACCGGTGAGCACGATAACTGCCAGCATCACGCCGAGCATGCCCGCCATGCCAAAGAGCCAGCGGCGCTCCGTCTTGTCGATGACTCGTTCCGATACGAGTCCCGCGGCATTTTCGTTATTCAGTTGGTTAGCCAACGGATCCCCTGCTCAGGAACAGCACGAAATAAAAAAACAACCAACCGGCAAAGAGCAGCCCGACCGCAAATGCTGCAATAATCAGGGCTCCGCGGGGACCATCTGTCAGGGCTGCCATGGCCGATTCGCGCGCGATACAGGGGGCGACGCCCTCTGGCTTGCTTGCTGAGGTGTAGTGATATTCAACTTCCGGCATATTGAGCCTCCGATTGATTCACTTCGTCGTTGGGCGAGATGCTTGCTCGAAATAAGCCGCGACCGCAGCGATGTCTTGTTCTCGCAGGTCGTGGGCGGGATCCTGCATTTGCTGGCTCTTGCGAATGCCGTGACGAAACATTTGTATTTGAACGCTGATGTAGTGACTGTATTGACCAGCGAGATACGGAACTGCAGGAGGCTCACCTTGCCCGTTTGGGCCGTGACAGCTCTCACATGCTTGAACACGCAAACTTAAATCCCCAAGTTTGGCGAGCTGTTCCCCGCGAGCGACGAGCTGCGCCGTGGCTGGGCCGGAGGGCAAGGCGGCAGGGTGGAGGCTCGCGTAATATTTCGCGACGCCATCGATTTCGGCGTCTTTCAATCCCTTGGCGATCGGCTGCATGAGTGCATTTTGGCGAGATCCAGAAGCGTAGGCCCGCAATTGTTTTGCGAGATACTGCGGAAATTGTCCCGCCAGCTTGGGGAAAGCACCGCTCCCGTCCGCCTCTCCGTCGAATCCATGACAACGAGCGCAAGCGATCGCCCCGTTCGTGGTGCCTTGCGCCACAATTTGGGTCCCTAGCTGCAGCGCGTCTGTTTGGGCAGGATGTGCGGTGGAATAACTCACGAGCAAAGCTCCGGCAAAGGGGATGGCCAGCGCAGTTTTACGAAGAATGTGGTTTCGAGTCATCACTCACACCAGCGGTCCGGGATGCTTGAGGTACCGGGATTTAAGTGCGTCCGCAGTCCAGTAGATCAGCGCGCCCAAAGTACCCGTCGGGTTGTAGCTGGAATTCTGAGGGTAGTTGCAGGCTCCCACGACAAAGACATTTGGGACATCCCAAGTCTGGCAGTAACGGTTCACCACGCTTGTAGCCGGGTCACTTCCGATGATGGCTCCGCCCGTGTTGTGAGTGCTTTGATACGTGGTGGTCGTGAAGGGCCCTGTTCGCGGTTGATCGACGACAACCGTGGCGCCCATTTGCCGCGCGATTTCGCTGGCCTTGTTCGTGACGTACCTGCTCATGCGCAAGTCGTTTTCTGGAAAATCAAAGGTCATCCTGAGAAGTGGCAGTCCCCATGCGTCGCGATAGGTTGGATCCAGGTCAAGGTAGTTCCAGCGCGAAGCACTTGAAGTGCCGGACAAATTGAATATCGCAGTGTGGTTGTAGTGGCGACGCACGGCGTCTTTCCACTGGCGTCCCCAACGAGGAGTCCCGGGGGGCGTGGGATGGAATTCAATCGGCCGCGCATTTGTGCTCCCGCACAGGACGTAACAGCCGCCAATAAACCCAAGAGCGCTGTGATCGAAATTGTCGACACTGAAATCATCAATGACGGTCCCACTGGCGCCGGCGGCCATGAATGAGTTCAAGTGGATGTCTTCTTTGAGAAACGTTGGAACATAGCTCTGCGTTTGGTAGGCGTAGTTTCGTCCTACGACGCCTTTTTCCGTCACGGGGTCGTATGGCTGCCCTATGCCGGAGAGCAGTAACATCCGCACATCGTTCAGGGCGAACGCAGTGAGCAGCACAAGATTGGCAGGTTGTTCGAACTCGCGCCCTTGCGCGTCCATGTAATTGACGCCGGTCGCCTTTTTCCCGGAACTGTCCAGGTTGATCCGCAGAACTTGAGATTCCGTCCGCAGTTCGAAATTGGGATTCTTCATGAGCACGGGTAAGATTACTGTCTGTGGGCTCGCTTTAGCGAAATGCTCACAGCCGTACCTTTCGCAAAACCCGCAGTACACGCAGGGATTCAAAGTTAGTCCTTCCGGATTGGTATACGGGCGGGTCATGTTGGCGGCCGGCTGAAGGAATGGGTGATAACCCAAATCCGAGGCCGCCTTCCGAAAGAGAGCTCCGGCGTATTGTTCCTTCAGCGGAGGGTTGGGGTACTCGCGCGAGCGGGGCGCCTCGAGAGGATTACCGCCCTGTTCGATTTTGCCGTTCAAGTTGCCCGCTTTGCCGGAAGCTCCAAGCAGATATTCAAACCGGTCGTAATACGGTTCCAATTCCTGGTAGGTGACGCCCCAGTCTTGAATGCGCAGGTCGGGATCCAGGAATTTTTTCCCATAACGCTGCTCGACGTGTGATTTGTAGATGAAATCGGCGACCTGATATCGCCAGATCTGACCGTTCCAGTGAACGCCACAGCCACCGAGGCCAGTGCCTGGCAGAAATGCCTCCCACTGCCGCATGGGTAATGCAACCTCTCGGTGTTGATTGCGAAAGGTCATCGCTTCGCGGGTGACATCCTGCATCATGCCTTTGCGAACGGAGTACTTCAGTTCGTCATGGATTGCAGGTGCCTGAAAATCTGGGACGCTATGGCGAACGTGGCCGCGTTCAAGTCCAACAACGTTGAGACCTGTCGCCGCCAGCTCTTTCGCGAGAATGGAGCCGGCGAACCCGACCCCAATGACGACCACATCGACTTCTTTAAGTGTCTGTGGCACGGCTTAATGTCCTCCCCGCATCGCGTTCATGGAAGGCGAACCGGCACCGTCGCCGATACCCATTGGTTCCCGATTCAGCTCGACGCCGTGCTTGTCGATCAGGTCGTAGTAATCCGAGTAGGCCCCGGGAAAGCCGATCATCTTCCAGGCAATTTTGTTTTTATTTCCGCCATAGATAGGATCAGACAAAAAACCTTCGACGGTGTGTTTCAAGAGGAAGTCAAAAAATGTGTTGGAAGGAACGCCATCAAGGTCGATACCACCTTTTTCGAGACTGGTAAGGTAAGCATCTTTCTCCGCGGGAGGCAGCTGATCAAATGATTTGCCCTGGGTCGAAAAATGCGCATTAATGGCGAGGATCGATCGACGAAACAATTCCGCTGGCGTGTACTCGAGTTGATAGCCTTGCGAAGGAGTGCCCTTTCGAAATGGTCCGTGACGGTAGAGCAGTTCACCTTTTCCCCACTGCCCGGCCATTTGCAGGTCGATGTAGTTCACGACGCCAGCTTCCGCAGCGCCCGGCCATTTCTCGTCCGCGGGGATCAGTCGTTCCACGGCCGCTTGCAGGAATCGCCGTTCGGACTCGTTGAGAAAGCGCGGGGTTACCTCGGAACGGGGATTGGCGAGCAGCGCGGGAGCCTCTCCTGCCAGCGTCGCCGTCGAAATCGCGATTAGGCCTGACCTCAGAAAGTTTCTGCGTGAATTCGAATTTGGTCCCTCACCCACATTGCCCCCCTGTTTCCAGAATCGTGTTCTACTTTTCATTTACAGCAAGGACTCTGCCAAAAGAGTTTAGGTTCAAGATGAAAGAGTTAGGCGATAAGGAGTTTGTCCTCAGAGAGATTGCAGGAGTTCGGACAAGCGGGAACGAAAGGGAGCTACCTGAAGTGTCAAGATGTCAGACACTTGTCCAAATGCAAGTCCAATCCCCAAACAGGTCCCTTTGCATGCAGCTCGAATCGCTCGCCATGCTCGGCGCTTCGATTCTTTGTCCGAACTGTGATTCACTGCGGGATTGGCAAGTCAAAATCGGTTCAGCGAAGGGGTTCGAATCGAAGAGTCACGGAAGAGGGGATGTTCCTGCAAAGGAGTTTTGCTTGATCTCAAGCCGCTGAAACGAGGAGAAAATCACTTTGAGCTTGTTGTCAGTTTGCCGCAGCATTCCGGGCGTGCCGGCAGTTCGGCGGTATTCCAGCCGCCGCCGAGGGCCTGGACAAGCGTGACGGCATCCACCATGCGGCGGCCGAGAAGATTCACTGCGGTGACTTCGTCGGAGAGGGCGGCGGTCTGAGCGGTCGTGACTTCCAGATAACTGGTTACGCCGCCTTTGTAGCGAGTATTGGCGAGTTCAAGATATTTTTGAGCTGCAGTCACTGCTTTGTCCTGAACCTGAGCTTCGTGCTCGAGGATGCGCAATGCCGCCACGTTGTCTTCGACCTGTTGAAAGCCGGTCAACACGGTTTGGCGATAGTTGGCGACAGCCTGATTGTAAGCGGCTATGGCTTGGTCGGAAGCAGCACGCCGCCTCCCGAAGTCGAATGCGGTAAACACAGCAGATGGACCGGCTGACCACAAGATGCTGGGGCCGGATACCAAAGTCGTGATTACACTACTCTCAAATCCCCCAGTCGCCCCCAAGCTGATATTAGGATAGTAGGCGGCCTTGGCCACGCCGATCTGCGCGTTTGCTGAGGCCATGAGGCGCTCGGCGGAGGCGATGTCCGGCCGCCTTTCGAGCAATTCGGAGGGCAGGCCAACAGGAATTGGGGGAGGGGGCATTGTTAAAGGAAGAGGAGCGAGACTGAAAGATGCTGGAGGCTTGCCAATCAAAACTGCGACTGCATGCTCGTACTGTGCGCGGGCAACTTCAACGTCTATGGCCTGCGCGCGAGTTGTTTCCAGTTGAGTCTCGGCTTGCTGCACTTCCAGATCGGAAGCAATGCCTCCGGCAAACTGACTTTGGATTAACTCCAAGGCTTGCTCGTACTGCGTGACGGTTGAATTTAGAAGCTGCTCCTCGGCGTCAAGCGTGCGGGCCTGGAAGTAGAAGAGAGCTAGCTGGGAATGCATGGACAAGTTCACGGTGGCCAGGTCGGCTGCGCTGGCTTGTGCCTGGTCGCGATAGGCCTCAACTGTACGACGCACGCGTCCCCAGACGTCGATTTGATAGGACAATTCGAAAGGAATTTGAAAATCGTTGTACGTGATGCCGTTGAAGATTGAACTGGGAGGCGGACGGTTTTTGGATGTCCTGGTGCGGGTTGCCGATGGATCTGCGGTAACTGTTGGAAAGTAATCAGCGCGATAGTAGCGGACCACAGCGCGAGCCTGGGTATATTGGGCCTCGGCAGCTTTCAAGTTTTGGTTGGAGACATTGACCTGGGCTTCGAGTGTATTGAGTTGAGGATCCTGAAAAACTTCCCACCAGTTTGTACCGAGATTCTGGTCACTCGGCTGGGCAGGTTTCCAATCGCCTGCCTCTTTATAGGCTGGTGGAACTTCTGCCGCCGGGCGGTGATAATTAGGTCCCACCGTGCATCCGGTCAACTGGAGCCCAGCTACCGCGAGCAGAACCAGCAGACTAGATTTTCGGCGCCGGCGGACAACAAGGATCGATTTTCGAGCGCGTTTCACTTGATATCCCCCGGCAATGTTGCCTGAACAATCTGGACTTGCTGACCAGTGACGATGGAGTCGGGGGGGTTGATAATGACTTGATCGTCAGGCTTAAGACCCGAGACGATCTCAATCTGATTGCCAAAATCGTGCCCGGGAGTCACGGCAGAGAGAACGGCTTTTCCATCTCTTACAAGGCCGACCTGTAAACCCTCCGAGCGGAAAAGCAGAGTATTGACGGGAAGCAACAAGGTCGAGGCCTGCGTCGGGACAGCCAAGTGGACCTCTGCATAAGAACCGGTGAGCAGCGTGCCTGCGGGATTGTCCACGTCGATTTCAATCAGTAAGGTGCGTGTTGCCATATTGATGGCGTCCGCTGTGCGTACGAGCTTTCCCCTAAACCTGCGCCCCGGAAATTCAGCGAGGGCGAGATCTGCAGTCATGCCGACTTTAGTACCTCGCGAATATTCCTCTGGGACGTTCACGTAAACGCGCAACGTTCCCGGTTGGGCGATGTGGAAGAGATCGGTTTTTGCGCTGGAATTGCTGCCCGAATTGATTAGGTCACCAATGTCAGTGTTTCGTGCAGTGATAACACCGTCGAATGGAGCGTAAACTTTTTCAAAGGACACCAGCGCCGCGTATTGGTCTACTGCCGCCTGATCCGCTTCGACGATGGCTTTGTTCGCATTGTAAGTACCGACGGTATTATCGACGTCCTGCTGCGAGACGGCATTGCTTTTCAAAAGTCCCTGATATCGTGTCTTAGTGATGACGGCGAGTTCAAGATTCGCCTGCGCGGTCGCCAGGTTGCTGCGCGCTTGCTGGAGTTGCTGATCGACTTCCGGCGTTTCGATGACAGCAAGCAATTCTCCCTGCTTGACATGCGCCCCTATATCGAAATACCACTTCTTCAAATATCCATTTGTTCGCGCATAGATCGGTGAGGTGATATACGGTTGTACATTTCCCGGAAGGATGATTTCCTGGGCGGGCGCGGTTTGTTTTGGCGAAACGACCGACACTGCGGTCAGAGCGACTTGGGCCGTTTCTGCCTTTAGCGTTGTGCGAGCCTTGACGCGGGACAAGATGCCCGAGACCAACAGGGCGGCCGCGGCGATTAACGCAATCGCCAGACCCAACCAACGCCTAAGCGGACGCTGCGGCCTTCCCACGTCGTTCGGTGGGAGCGTTTGCCCGCCCACTTGTTTTTTCTCTTCAGTTTGTTGCGACATATTGACTCCACATAGATTTTTGCCAAGTGCTCGTATCAGGTTTGGGCCGGATGCCGGCGCGAACCCTGCAAAACGCTGAAAAATGCTGGGACAAAAAGCAGCGTGGAAACCGTAGCGAAAAGCAAGCCGCCTATGACCGCCCGGCCAAGGGGGGCATTTTGTTCGCCTCCGTCTCCCAGTCCGAGGGCCATAGGCACCATGCCGATGATCATGGCCAGAGCAGTCATCAGGACAGGTCGAAAGCGCGTGAAGCCTGCTTCCAGTGCGGCGCTGATGGAATCACTGCCTCCCTGCATTTTTTCGGTCGCAAAGCTAACAACCAAGATGCTGTTGGAGGTGGCGACGCCCATGCACATGATGGCCCCCATGAGCGCGGGCACGCTGAGAGTTGTGTGCGTTATGAACAAAAACCACGCGATGCCTGCGAGTGCTGCTGGCAACGCGGAAATCATGATGAAAGGATCGAGCCAGGACTGAAAATTGACGACGATCAGCAGGTATATGAGCAGGATCGAGAACGCAAGACCACTCAGAAGACCGACGTAGGACGCGCGCATCGTCTGAACCTGACCACGGACAACAACGCGAGAGCCGCGCGGTAATTGCTGGCGGGTGTCTTCAATGATTTTATTGATATCGCCGGCCACGCCACCCAGGTCGCGTCCTGTGGCTGCGCCAAAGATGTCAATGACAGGCGCTACGTTGTAATGAGAAATCACTGCCATTCCAGCGCCTCGCTGCGTTGATACCAGACTGGCCATGAGCGATGGAGGAGCCGTAGGGTCTGTGCCGGTGATCGGGATATTCTCAACATCCTGCAGTGTGTCGGTGCGATATTGCGGCGTCTGCGTTGCGATTTGATAGCTGACACGGTTCTTGGGGTCAACCCAGAATGTTGGTGCGGTTTGGAAGCTGCCACTCAGCGACACCAGAAGATTTTGCGCAATATCGTGGGCGGTAAAACCAAGCTGCTCTGCTTTCGTACGCTCGACCCGCAGGTACAGATAAGGTTCATCGAAAGGTTGCTGAATCCGGAGATCTGCAGTTCCTGTAACGTACTTCAGCTTGCCCAGGAGCGCATTTGCATAGCGCTGGTTTCCCTCGAGGTCGTTTCCCACGACTTGGACGTCGATGGGGGCCGGCAAGCCAAAGTTCAGGATTTGGCTAACCATGTCCGCAGGCAAGAACGCGAAGCTGACCCCCGGAAACTGTTTTGGGAGTGTCAGACGAAGCTGATGAATGTAATCGTCTGTGGGATGGTGCTTGGCGGAAAGAGTCACAAGAATGTCGGCGTCCGATGTGCCGACAGGAGCGGAATTGCTGTAAGAAAGATTGATGCCGCTATATGGTAGACCTATGTTGTCAATTACGTTGTTAACTTCACTTGTTGGAATCTGTTGTCGGATCGACTGTTCGACCTGGTCGCATAGGTTGGCGGTTTCCTCGATGCGCATTCCGGTGGGCGCGCGCAGATGAAGTTTGAAAGTGCCGCTGTCAACGCTGGGGAAGAAATCCCGGCCTAACCAAGGGATCAGAATCGCGAGGGATCCCAGGCAGGTTGCGAAGAAGGCAATCAGGAAAGCACTCCGGTGATGGAGGCAAATCTCGAGCAGGCCACGATAGCTGTGACGAAATCTTTCGAATGCCGCTTCAAAACCCTTTTGAAGCCGCACAAGAGGATTACGGCTGGAGGCACCACCCTCCTGCTTTTCTCCCCGCAATAGGTACTTTGCCATTGTCGGGACGATGGTCCGCGAGAGGAAATAGGAAGCCAACATGGCGAAAACGACCGCTTCCGCGAGAGGCACGAAGAGGTACCGTGCGACGCCCGAGAGCAAGAACATCGGAGCAAACACAATGCAGATCGCCAGTGTGGAGACGAAGGCAGGTGTTGCGATTTGCGACGCGCTGTCGAGGACAACTTCATCCATGTCCTTCTCGGGTTCCGCCTCGCGGTTGCGATTTATGTTTTCGACCTCAACGGTCGCGTCGTCCACCAGGATGCCGACCGCCAGAGCGAGTCCACCAAGGGTCATAATATTGATCGTTTCTCCGATCGCGCTAAGCACAATAATAGAGGTAAGGATCGCCAGAGGGATGGAGGTTGCGATGATGATGGTGCTTCGCCAACTACCGAGAAAAACGAGAATCATGAAAGCGGTCAGACACGCGGCAATCAGCGTCTCCCGGACGACACCGCTGATCGCGCCACGAACAAAAATGGATTGATCCGCCAGCGGCGCTATATCTAGCTGTGGTGGAACCGTGGTTTTGATTTGAGGCAGAAGAGCCTTGATGCCAGCGATTACGTCCAGGGTTGACGCATTACCCGCCTTTTGGATTGTCAGCAATACGGAGCGCTGTCCGTTCACACGCACGATATTCGTCTGCGGCGGAAAGCCGTCGCGTACCCAGGCAACATCTTTGATATAGATCGTCGTGCCGCCAATCGTTTTAATCGGGATTCGGTTTAAGTCGGTAATCGTCTGCGGCGCTGCATTAGGAATGGAAACATCGTATTCCCTGGAACCGATCTTGGACGTTCCCGTGGGCAGAATCAGATTTTGGACGCTGATCGCGTTCACCACATCCAGTGCGGACAGGCCCTTCGATTGCAAGGCTGCCGTATTCAGGTCGACTTGCACCTGGCGTTGTTTACCGCCGTAAGGATAGGGGACAGATGCGCCAGGCACGGTGATGAGCTGCGTCCGAATGAAATTCAGGCCATAGTCGTTGAGTTCTTGCTCCGAGAGGTTTTGTCCCGAGAGAGCCAACTGAAGAACCGGCACACTCGATGCGCTGTAGGCAAGAATGAGGGGGGGCGTCGTTCCTGCGGGCAACTGTCTGAGCTGGGTCTGAGAAATCGCCGTAATCTGTGCAATGCCTTGTTGAATGTTCGCGGTCGGCTGCAAGAACACTTTGACAACGGCAACTCCATAGAGTGATTGTGACTCGACGTGCTCGATGTTGTCGACGGTAGTGGTCAGCGCTCGCTCCGTGACGCTGACGATGCGATCACTCATGTCTTCGGGTACGAGGCCGTTGTAGTTCCAAATGATGCTGACAACGGGGATGTCGATGTTTGGGAAGATGTCGGTTGGCGTTCGAACGATTGCGAGCCCACCCATAATCACGATGAGTATCGACACTACGACAAACGTATAAGGCCGCCGCAGTGCTAGTCTGACTATCCACATGACTTAAGGCTCCGCTCTTTCCGCCCGGCAAAGCCGGACTGCATCCGCTAAACTGGCGCTACGGCCTGTGCCTCGGGGTCCTGGCATCCAAGGTCGAGATCAGTGGCTCAGCTGCTTGAGGCACGGGGACCTTTCCGGACAGCACGATGTCCCTCGCAGGAATCTTCCTTCCGTATACGCGGGTGTTATCGCCATTGTCTGGACGGATTGTGGAGCCTTCGAGGGAGACGCCGGCAAACAAGCCGCGCGCCCTGGAGTAGCTCAAGATTTCGGCACGCAGGGTCGCGTCCGTTTCGGCTGTCGAATCGCGGCCGACGGGGCCTGCGGCGACGGAAGCGTCACCCCCCAGCTTGACCTTACTGGCGAGAATGCCTCTTGCGCCGCGTTCGTTCATCACGAGCAAGACAAAATCCGTGGCTTCTCCGCCGATCTGAAAGCCAACACTGCCGCCTTCAAGCGCCATCATCGTGGGGGCGCCCCACGGTCCCCGGAAGTCTTCGCCCCTGCGGCACGACATGGCACCCCGCCCGTAGCTTCCTCCTACGATAAATGCGGCTTTTAGCACGGACGGAAAGACAACGACGCAATCTGCTTTGTCTAGCAAGTCCTGCGGAATGTCATCGGGAACGTCAAGAATTTCCTTCAAGACGGTCCCAGAATTTCTTAGCCGGTCGTCATCTTTGGTTTGGTCGGATGCACTCGCCACGTCGGCGAAGAGCGGCGCAACAACGAATAGGATGCAGCTCAGGCAGGTGAACAACTTTCGCATGTGATTTCCCTCCAGTAGTCTTTTCTTGCTTCGGATACTAGGAGTGCAGACTTGGTGCCACAGTGAGGAGCGAACAGGAGTTTCGGGAAGTAGTTGAAACAACGACGCTTAGGAAAGCTGAGTCTAAAATAAGACACGGCGGACGAAGATCGCGGAGTCCAGCGCATTGGATGATTGTCAGCACACTGACAACGCGTCCTTCGGGACGGAGGGAGACTACCGAACGAGGGAGAACGCACGTGATCGAAGGGTATCCTCGGGTCTTGGTCCCCCCGGGGACGTAATGTGCTCACTTAAAGAAAGTTTCACGAGGGAGGATTCGAGGAGCGGTCGAAGTTGCATTTGACGACGAGAATGGTCACATCATCGTTGAAGTCATCTTCACAGAAATCTGCTGCAGCATTATAGATATTGGTCATGAGATCCTCGG
>Ga0210394_10003195_pt1 | contig 21021 bp, 27 predicted proteins | sample IncBWC12MmetaG_FD_160121 | JGI IMG/M metagenome (GOLD analysis project Ga0210394, IMG submission 160121) | Forest soil microbial communities from Barre Woods Harvard Forest LTER site, Petersham, Massachusetts, United States - Inc-BW-C-12-M | ecosystem: Environmental > Terrestrial > Soil >...
GTGTTGTAGGTTTCCGACTGATCGAGCGAATCGATGATCAGCCAGCCGTTTCCGTTGTCCCACATTGTAAAGCTGGGGCTCGAAGACGTGACGTACGTGTAGGTCTTGCCGTTCGTCGCCACATTCGATCCGTCCGAGGCGTGTAGATACAAGTAGGTTCCGTCGTAGTACCACGAACCGGCCGCGCCTTCGACAGCGGATTGCGAACTCTTGCTGAGCAGCAGCGAGCCGTTTTCCCATACGGCCACCGGAGTCACTCCCAGCGTATTGCGATACGTAAAAATAGTCTGGATGGTTCCGACAATCGATCCGACCACGCTGTTGCCGCCGGTGGCGAAGCCATCGCCGGTCACGTTACTCGCCTGCGATTGATCGCTCGCTGTCGAATCCGACCATAGGGTGGTGTTGTTGTTGCCGTAGTATTCGACGTTCCGCGCCGTCGTGTAGATCGAGACGATCTGATCGACGCTGTTGTTCAGGCTGTACGTGATCGTGTCCGAAGTCGCGGTCGTGCCGGCGGCGACGGTTGTCCCGTTGTTTCCGCCGCCCCAGGTGATGCGCGTCATCGACGAAGCGTTCGGCGCCGAGCCTGAGACGGGCCCGATCGCCGATCCGGTAATGTTCAGCGCCGCGGTCGCGGAGGCTTTCACCGTCACGTTTACCGCGACCGCGCTGGTCGAGATCTGCACGTGGCCGATCTGTTCGCGCCAGTTGCGTGTGCCGCTATCGGTCGAGGAAGTGCCGGAATCAGTGAGCGAACAAATTGTGGCCGTCTGATTCGGCGCCAGCGTGTAGCCGCTTGTGGTGAGAAACGTCGATCCCTTGAGGATCGGATTCGCGCCCGTGCCGTAGGCGCCAAACGTGATCGGATTGCCCGAAGATCCCGCCGAAGGAACCGTCAGCGCAGTGCCGTACCACGCGTCGCCGCGATTGAACAGAATCGAGTCGCCCGGCGAAAACGTCGACCCATTCACCTTGGCAATCGTCTGCCACGGAGTGCTGGAGCTCGTCCCATTGTTCGTGTCGCTCCCTGCCGCCGCGACATAATAAGTCGTCGCGCGCGCATTCAGAGCAGTCAACAATAACAACGCCAGCGCCACCGCAATTCGTAAGGTGCGCTCTTTCTTCCTTTTGTCATTCCGAGCGAAGCGAGGAATCTCTCTGTCGTTTTTTCTGGCGGATAGAAAAACGAAGAGAAATTTCTCGGGCCAAGACCAGGCCCTCGGAATGACAAGAGATGTTGTAGGGCCGCAGTTCGTGGCGTTTAAATCGCGTTCGGGTGCAAGCAAACCCCGCAGGCTGTCCCTCAGTTCACCTCGGGACAAGAAGCCGGCACGACACGATCCCTCACTCCGCCACATAGCTGATCCCGCCGGACACCTGTCCGGAGCCGGAATTGAAAATGCACAAATTGTCCCCGCTCGCCACTTCCGCGCCGAGCGACGAATCTCCGTTGCCGAGCGCAATGCCGCTATTGGCCGCAAAGTTCCAACCGGTTGCCGCAGTCGATCCGCCAAAGCCGCCCACACCCGCCGTGCCCGTGCCGCACACAGTGCCTGTGCCCTCGACCACGGCGACATTGGTCGCGGCGGCTACGACTACATGAATCGAGCAAACATAGATTTTCTTGGAGGCGGTTCCTGCAACGAGTTGCGTGCTCGCGGTCTGGCTGATGCTGGCGTAAGATTTCGTCTGCGCCTTGCAGGGATCCACCACCAGGAAGTTCGTCCCGTCCGTGATCTTCAGCCCCTGGCCGGTCGCAAATTGCCCCTGCGCAGGCTCCGCCGCCAGTAGCCTATACGTCCCACTTCGAGGCGATCCAAGCAACGGTCGGCCGGGTTCCGCAGCCGCATGCACCGGCACAACTACACTCGCGAATCGCAGAGGGCGCTCAAGTGTGTCTGCGCGATCGCGTCCAGGCGCTGCAAGGCGTAGTGGCGCCAGAAGCGCGATCCCGAAAAGCCACCACTTTTTCTTTCCGCCTTCGCTCCTGGGTTTCGGCGGAACCTCTGCGGACTTGTCAGTCTCTTCGCCACTAATCGAATCGGCCTCGGCCGTTTCCCTACCGAACAAGCTCGTATCGGCGGAAGCTGAGCCTGAGTCGCGTTTCGGCGCGACGCCAGCCGAGGGTCGGCCAAAGTCTCGCGAGCTCACCAAAGTCCGCCGCCAGTTTCGGCCTGCGTGGCTGGGAGACGTCAAATCCAGCAATCCTCGCAACACTCCAAACTCAATCGCCACCGCCGCGGCTTCGTCCGCCTTCGCATCGCCTGTATTCGGTGCGATGATTCGCAATTCGCGATCCGAGTGCACAATTCCGCCCGGGCGATCCACAATCACGGGCGCAGCCGCGAGCTGCGTCACGTGCCGCAGCACCGCCGCCTCAAGCGCGCTGTCCACCGAATCGAAATGCACAGAGGCGAGAGAGGAAGCGTCCCGATGCGCTCGAGGCGCCTCCTCCTGTGCTGAGGCGTAGTGGTGCGCGGGGGAATCCGGCCGGAGGTGGGCATGTCCGCCGGAGCCCGCCAGGTTCTCTGGCGGACGAAGGCGGAGGTCAGGGGTGTGGGTGGCCGGGGCAAGATCGATCGTGATGGCGTAGCCGGAATGCGGTCCCGAAGTGATCGCATCAACCGGCAGGAATTCCGTCACCGCGAAGCCGGCGAGGCGCAGCAGATGCCGAGTCGCGCGCGCGCAATTGTTGTCGCCAATAATTTTGATTCGCATGGTTTCTCGGGTTGTACTCGGAATTGGGCAGGAGAAAGGCGGAACCACAGATGCACACGGATGAACACGGATAAAACAAGAACGAACATGGGAAAATCAGCGGGTTTTACCCGCACTCATCGGTTTTGCTTTTTATCCGTGTGAATCCGTGTGCATCTGTGGTTTCAAGGTTTTTCCTCAGCGCACGAACGTCAACAGCGCTGGGCCCGTGCCGGTGGCGACCTGTAGATACGCGATCGTGTCGCCCGCGTAGAAGCGCGTGCCCGAGCCGCCGTCCTGGACGCCGCCCGAGTGGCGCGGCGCCGAAATCGTCTCGATGCTGCCGGCGAAAATCGTGTCTTGCGTCGTGGCGTCGCCGGAATCGGTCCGAATCCGCAGATCCACAAGCACGGAATTCTTGACGGACACGGCCATGCAGTCGACCGGCGCAACCACTGCCGTCCACGAAACCGTGTCCAGCGTGAGCTGCTTCTTCACATAGTTTGGGTTAGATGTCATAGCCGTTGGTATCTACGTCGTCACAACAATCGAAGATCGAAGGCGCGGAAACTGAAAACGGAAATGAGAAACCTGGAACCTGACGCCGGGAGGGCAGCCATGAAAGCCACCACTCCAAAGAATGTCTTTGCCGGGAACCTCAGGCATCGCGGGGGGGAGAAACTGGGTCGGGCCGGCACTGAGTTCTTTCGCAAGAAACGAGAAGTGCGTAAGCACCCGACACGGGGCTTCCGAGGGAAGAAAGGCTGAGTAGCCCGGGGCAAGCGTCCGATTTTCACGGCTCACGGCTCACGATTCACGAATCACGGCTCGTTATGGAAGCAGCTTCGCCGTCAGCGATGACCCGCCCGTCGACGAGGTGAGCTTGATTCGCAGAAACCGCGCGCGAACGCCGATCACGGTACGAGCTTCGCCGGCCGTCGCGGTGGACGTATCGATCGTAAAGTATTCCGCATCCACATCCGCCGCGGCGCCCTGCAGGACGATGCTGATGGCTGACGGCGCCGTGCCAAAGATGGTTTGCCAGCGCACCGTGTGTCCCTGATCGGTCAGGCCGGCGGGCTCGGGAATCGCGAATTGCGATCCGGCCGTTCCGTTGGCCGGGAACGCTTCGGCGTTGAAGCTAAACCCGACGTCGCCGGGAAACAAGGAAAGCGGCGGGGTGGCGTTGCTGTAAGCGGGCATGATGCCTCCTGCGAATTCAAATTCGCACAGACTTGTTATCCCGAGGCGAGCTGAGAGACAGTCCGTGGCTTTTTTGGGGGCGCTCCAGGGCCGGGCCGATCGTCCGAACGCTGCCGGAGGACGGGGTGGCATTGATGCGTCTCCGGACGGACGGAAGACGGCGCTACTCGGGGACGGATGGAATGTTTCGGAAAGCGACCGGAGGAGCCAGCGTGAGGGTATAACTCTGCAAGCGGGAATATACCATAAGGGTAGTTTAGTTGTCAACTATTTATTGCGTGTCTGCACGACTCAAACAAAGGAAGGCCGAGCACCGTTGCACGCCTGACTCCCATGGCGAAGTGCCGTCCCAAAAACCTGTGCGACTACCTGGCTTCCATCCAGGAGAAGTAAAGGCTATGAGCTGGGCTTTTTACCTGCGCGGTTTTTGGTCCGGAAAACCCATCTCCCGCTCAGTAACTGTAGATCGCGGTATGCAAACTGCTTTGCGCTTGTTATCATCCGTGGCCAAGTCCTACGCCGTCGGAGGCGCGATGAGGTCGGGATATCATCCAGGCCGGTACTGGATGATTTTGGGATGCTCTCTTATGTTCAGTGCGGCATCCATTCTGTTTGCGGGTGCACTAATTCTGCAGGTTTGGATCGGCCATGGCAGTCATGGCGGCAATATTCTGTGCTCAGCCCTCGCGCTCTTTTCCCTTTTGCTGGGGTTTCTCTTTCTGACCGTCGGTACGCTCTATCGCGCATCCTTTGACGAATCGCGCGATTCCTAATTTCGCTGGCCGCCGGTCCTTCCGGCGATCGCTCCAGCCGGGAGCCGCACGCGACGATTCGATTGCTTTTACACCGCCTTACGACGCCCGGGCCGACGCTTCACAAAAATACTTCGACGGCGGGAACAATCCCGCCCGCGTGAGCTCCCGTCCGGCAAGCCGCCGAATTTCCTCCGCCCAGTCGGCCCAGGTCAACTCGCTGATGCCCAGGTGTCTGCGCGCCGCCTGGTATTCAGCCCCACCCAAGTAGTAAACGCGAAACATCGTCATGCGGCTTGCCCTGAGCGTATTGTGTGAAAGGCTTGCCCTGAACGCATTTCGCGAAGGACTTACCTTGAACTCAGTAGGACAGACTTCAGTCTGTCGGTTTCCATCAATCCCAGCAAAACCCCGACCGCGAAGCTCGCGATCATTAACATTCGCCTGCCTATTTTCTCCCAGAATCGGCGCGAAAACCGGCAGCCGAAAACGCGACGAGCTAGACTGTGCTCCCTCTTCGCCGCCCAGCGCCCTCTCCCCCGCCCGAGCAAAGTCGCAAACGTATTCTCCAAGCCGCGGTAAGCGGTCCGGACGCCACTGGTACTTCCCGGCAGCCTCCGCATTCAGAGTCGGAATCTTTGAGTCAATCGCCTCCCGCGCCGCCCGATACACATCATGACAAATATCAAATGCAAACGTCGCTAGCATGGCCCCTCCTCCACACTCGTTGACGTCCACTTCCGTTTTGTCCGCTGCCTGTTTTCGTCGTTTTCCGTTTCACCTAACCTCGGGAAAATGTTGTGTTCTCATTCGAGCACAGCGAGGAATCTGCGGTTCCTCGCGTGCGAAGCAACTAGAGATCTTTCTTGCCATCTACTGTTGCGACTTTGAGCGTTTCCCCCAGAGTATTCATTCAACCGGAACCGTCTGCCCTCACAGTGCCTTGGCCCTCGCCAGCTCGCGCAGCCGATCCCGCTCGATCACCTCCGGCTTCACGCCCTTCGGCAAGCACACAGGCCCTTGCCCCACCCGCAGCTCGCGAGCAAGCGCCAGTTCCTTGGCCGACATGCCCCCACTGTCGAATTTGTTCCCGAGCCAAGACGCCTGATTCGAGCCTTCGCGCAAATGGGAACGCACTCGTGAACCTGGGCCTGAATCGGCCTCTGGTCTCTGTTCCGGATTCGTGGGCCAATCTGAACGCCCCGTCGGGCTTGGGCCTGAATTCAGGGCGCGTTGTGAATCTGAACTGGAATTTGGATTTGAACTAAAAGAAGAATTTGTATTTGAAGTCCAAAGCTCAGTCTGAACGGGTTCATTTATTCCAGAATCTTCTTTCGCGCCAGCGAACTCGTCATCAAGAGATTGCGTTTCGCCGCGCACGACCCGGTTCGACTCCCCTTCCCTTTCCACATCCAAATTCAAATCCAAATCCTGTCCTTGAGCCCTCTCAACGCGCCCCTTGAGCCCCGTCTCACCGGCGCCGGATGCAGCGGAAGAGCGGGTTCGACCACCGGTGCTAGTCCCAACCGCAGCTCCGCCGGCGCTTGAACCCGCGCACTCCTCGCCGCCTCGAAACCCCACGCCCGCCAGCGCCGCGCGCCCTCGTGCAAACCGCGACATGTATTCCGCAAGCCTCTGCTTCGGCACCGGCGGAGCAAATCGCTCCAGCCGCATTCTCCACGATGGTGGCGGCAATCGCCCCGGCACATCGCTGCCCGTCCAGTGCGCGTAGCGTTTCCCTTCGTGCTCCCAGACGAACAGCAGCCCTCTATCCTGAAATTCGACAAAAACCTGTTCGAGTCGCTCGATTGTCAGGTTGCCGCGAATCGCGGCCACGCGCCCCCAGATGACCCGCAAATTCGTAATCTCAAAACAGCCGGACGCGTCCGCCAACCCGTACAGCCACGCGTATTCGGCCTGCGCCCAGTCCGCGCAACACGCCAGCTTGTCCGACCCCCACATCGCATCGAAATCGAGCACGCGTTTCGGCACAAGTCACCTCCAACCGCGCGGGTCCAGACCGCGCAGCGCGAAATCGTAGCGCGCGGCAGCAATTGCTCCCGGACTTCAGTCTGTCGCCTTTCGGGGACCACACCCAGATCGAGCCGCTGCGCGAAACATTCGCCAAGGCAGTCAATTTTCCAGCCGTATTGCCAACGCCTGGCGGATATTCCAAATTCAAACATGCGGCAATTTGTGAATGCCGCTGCCACCAAGTGAACGACGTCGCTGCGCTATTTCCAGTGCGCTACGCTCCAACCGCGGCGATGTGTTCCGTAGCCGTCTTGCTCTCCACGACCACTGCCCGCGCAATTCGATATTCCCAAATGCACTCGCCGCGCCCGTCTGTTCCCGGCCGCTCCGGCGAGGCGCCCTCGCGATGCCTCTTCACCACCTCGTATCCGCCGTTCTCGCTCTTGCGAAGATGCCGCAGTTGCGCGGAGATCGAAGCCTCCCCATAGCGGGTGAGCGCCCGAAGCTCGCCTAGCGTCAGCCACGTCTCGCACTCCGCCGCCGAAAGCATCACGTCACGAATAATTTCCCGCTGCGAGCGAAGCCGTCGTGCGTCGTACACCCCTGGTGCCGACGTCACGCTGGCCCGCACTGCCTCCGGGATGCGCTCCAGATCTGCTGCACGTTCTCTCCTCTCGGCCGCACAAGCGCCCAAGGCACTGCTCGCCGAATTCAACCCTCCCTCAGCCGGAGCTACTGGCCTTATTCGTCGATCATTTCGTGTATCGTTCATCTGGCTCCTCTGATTCATCGCGCCCTCCTGCCTCTAGTAAGTTGCGCAACCGCGCTCCGGTAGGTGGCCCCTGTCTACCTCGGATCAATACACCGCACTACAATTGCCCCTGGCACTTCTTCCGTCGAAACCAGCACTTTCGCGCGCGCGCCAACGATTCTTCCGGGCATGCCGTTTGGTCGGCCATGCGCTCTGGCGAAAGCGTCAGCGCGCACGCGAAAACGCCGGTTTGTTCTCTAGTGCGTCGCCTTCACACAAAAGTCCGATAATGTCACGCGTCGTGACACGCGCCAGCCACCCATCCCTGCGCAACCATTGCTGGCCCTGTTTCTGTTTACTTTGCTTTGTTGCCGCACGTGCGCACCGAAAATCCCGCCCATTTGTCCGACGATTCCTCGAGACAAGGCCCGCACCGCTCCAAGGCGCTCGCGTCCCATAATGTGGAGTTGTCTCTGACCGGCCTTTCTCCTGGTCTCGCCCTCATTCCGCACCGCCGTTATCAGTCATGACCACTAAGCCTGCGGCAGCCGCTTGGCCACTGCGGTTCCCTTGATCCAATGCCGCGACTCGGGGCCGAAGCCGCGATATGCCTCGTGGTGCGCAACCGTCTAGCGTCGACCTTCAGAGTGGCACTTAACGGAGACGACTGTTACGATAGAGTTATCCACAGCATATCCACAGTCTGCGCACTAGACACGAATCGTGACACATTAGTACTGTTAACCAAGACAGGCACGGCCGGCCCTTTCGGCCCTGGCCCACAAACAGGAGCTCTGGCCATGACCATAACTCGCTTCTCACCTCCTCTCGATTATTTGCAAGCCGCTTCCCGCGCTTCGCTTCAAAGTTTTGAGCTGACCCGTTTGAATCATGCGGCGAATCTTCGCCAGGAAATCGCCGTGTTGATCGATCGATGGATCCAGGAAACCTCGGAGGCGATGCTCGCGCGCTGGATGCTCGATCACCACAAATTGCTGCGGTCCGTACCGATGACTTCCGCCGAACTCGTCCGCACTTTGGTCGACCCAAGTTCCTCCCTCTTTCCGGAGAGCCCATCGTCGATTCCCAACGTCGTCCCAGCGCCTCCTCGTTTTGCCGATCCCCGCTCCGCCGCAAAACATGCCATCGCCCGAAAATCCCAAAAGCCCCGCTAATCCGCTACCGGCTAGCGACTCGGGCCGCATCGCACCGCGCCCTTCGACCTCCTTTTCGGCACCAACAAGCTCCTGGCAACAAACTGCAGCCGCTCCAATGACGTCCGTCCGTTTTGCGGCCATCTGATGAATACCCAACGAACTGAACATCAATTCAAAGTCACACGAACGCGGTCCACTCAGTCCCGGCCATCAAGATTTTCGCTCCCCTCAGCCGCGGCATAACCGGTAGCGCCAATCTTCACTCCTTAGTCTCCTCCAAACGTCTCGCTATGACTTGACCAACCCCTTGCGCCGCGATCCAGGACCACCATTTCTCTCGCCTCAGTCCACAATCTCTGACCGAGCACCTCCACAAGTCTCCTCACTTAACGCCCCACGAAAATCCAAGTACCGCTCTCCGCGGCCAAAATCGTCCGACTCAAATTCGGCCCTCAAACTTGTGATCCCTATGTCCCGACAACTTCGTATAGCTTACGCAACACAGATTCGTCTGCGGGCAGAAGGGTAGGTGGGCGGGTTTTGAAGACGATGATGAAGGGATCGCTGAAGAAAACGTCGCCGACTATCAGATTTCAAATGACAATCGTACATAGGGTTGCGCCACGGAGCGAATCTCTTATCTGTTAGCTCGCAATTCGTTTCGTTGGGCGTCGGATCGTGCAAGCTAAAATGCCGCGTACACTGGGCTGCGATTAGTGCGAGCGTCGGCTTTCGTTCGAGTGCGTTGACCGCGTCGAGCGGTGTCGTTTAAGTGCACGCAAAATTCGTTCTCAAAAAGAGATGCGACTTTTGCCGGACAGGAGGTCAGAGTTCGTTCGATTTCGGGGCGATCATTTTCGGCCTGGTTCGCCGGACTGGTCGTTGACACTATGTATATCTGGCCGGGCGCTTAACTCGACGAGATGTTCGTTATCGCTTTGCGGTCACGGGGAGCAGGAGAGCAATGGACGTACTTGGGAATATTGTAGTTCGGTGGCCTAGTCACGGCCGCTCGACCGGCTACCTCGGCGGTCTGACGTCCTTTGTTTTAGCCGATCCCGAATGGAGTCATGACAATCAATCTTGTCCTTGTATTTCTGGCTTCGCGGCCGCGCGCGTCGCGGTGCCATCCTCGCTTGGCGTTTGCCTGACGGAGACTCGGGTTCTCGTCTTGAACTTGAGATGCTGGCGGTCAGTTCGACTTCATTTCGGTTGTGGTTCGGTTGGTCACTCGAACCTGAGGTAGTTCTTTATACCAATGTGCACCACCTGGCGCGTGGCCGCGCTCGAGGCTCGATTTGACGAGCTAACAGCCTTCCGTTTCATGTTACTAAATATCGGAGCGGAAAATGCACTCGCGATGACTGCTTCTGGGTTGTGATGTTCAGAACCACGACGTCTCTGAACTCGATAAATGTCTGATGTCTCCAACCTCTTGGAGGAGCTGCAATTGTGCAGGATTCCCGGGATGCTCCGCCGGCTACTCTCTTAGAGCTCAATTGTCAATTGGCCTGCAGCGTGACCGCGCGCATCGAAGACAAACCTATTCAAGGGGCGGTTGTGGCTTTTTCGAGGAGTTTTTCTTTGCGGTAGATCATGGCGTTGATGTTGGTTGTGGCGAGTTCGAAGCCGTGGCCGTGCGTGATGGCGTCGGTGGGGCAGGCTTCGACGCAATAGCCGCAGAAGATGCATCGCGAGTAGTCGATATTGTAGACGCGGGCGTAGCGCTCGCCCGCGGAAATGCGACGGGAATCGGTGTTTTCGGCGGCTTCGATGTAGATGCAACGGGCGGGGCAGGCGGCAGCGCACAAAAAGCAGCCGACACATTTTTCGAGCCCGTTTTCGTCGCGGTGTAGGACGTGGATCCCGCGGTAGCGGGGCTGGAAATGGACCGGTTCTTCTGGATAATTTTCGGTCACCGGCTTGCGCAGCATATTGCGGAAGGTGACGCTGAAGCCCTTGACCAATGTGACGAAGGTTTCGCCCGCTTCTTGGAGGATTGATGACATCGGAACCCAGTGTAGCAAAGCGAGAGATGCAGGGCAAATTTGCGGGAGCGAGGCGGTACCGGCGGACTACCGCCAGGTGCGATTTGAGTAAGCGAATTAGAAAGCAGAAGCACCGAAGAATCGGCAAAGGAGAGCTGAGTCACTGCGAGAACGGGTACATCAGCCAACCGATGCCGATGGCGATGACCAGAAACGCAAGGAACGCCCACAGGGAGTATTGCAATCGTTCGGCGATGGTGTGCTTGGAAAGAAACGCGAACGTGATCGAAACGACGAGCGCGAAAAACACAAGAGCGCCGAAATGATTCAGATTGCCAAATACGTTGGTCATTTTGGTTCGCCGCCTCGCCCAATGTCGTAAGCCTCGAGGACCGTGAGGAGATTGAGCATGCCCGCGGCGGCGAAGAGGCGCGTGCCATAGTCACCCGTGGCGTGGGCTACGTCTGGGCCGGCCGTCTGGATTTGGTGCGCGAGAAAATAAAACGCGCCGGCGCCAAGATCGGCAAAAAATCCCAGGCGATCGAAGAGATCTTCCGCGCCGGCGCTAAAGACGCCGCCGCGCATGGCGAGTCCCGCGAAAGCCAAAGCGCCGATACAAACAAAATAGACCGCGGCTTTGCTCCACCGCCGAAGCACGAGGTGTCCAAGGCCCGGCACGAGCCAGCCCGCAATTGCGGCCACGACGGCGAGCATCTGGTTTCCCTTCATTGCCTGGCCTTTCATTGTTTCTTCCACGAAGATTCCGTCCTCGTCAGTCCAAGAGCTTCAGAATTTCGGTCTGCTCCGCGCCGGTGACCTCGGCGCGACCGTCCGCGACGTAAACATTCACTTCGCTACGGATGCCGAAATCGGGCAAATAGATTCCCGGCTCGACGGAAAAGCAAGTCCGCGGGATGACGCGCCGCGTGTCGCGCGTTTCGAGGCTATCCATATTGGCGCCCGCGCCGTGCACTTCCTGGCCGATATTGTGTCCAGTGCGGTGGACAAAATATTTTGCGTATCCTGCTTTGCGAATCAGCTCGCGGGCGGCTCGATCCACCTGCCAGCCTTCGAGCGGGCGGCCGGCGCTCACGGCACTCTTCACGAAATCAACAGCGGCGTTGCGCGCGTCACGAACGATCGAGAAAATTTTCGCACATTTGTCGGGAACTTTCGCGCCGAGATATCCGACCCACGTGATGTCGTAATACACGCTGTGCGGCGCGAGCGTCTTCGCCCAGACGTCGAGAAGTAAAAGGTCGCCGCGGCGCACGGGAGACGAATCCCGCTCGCGAGGCTCATAGTGCGGGTCGCCTGAGTGAGGCCCCACGGCGACGATTGGCGGAGAATCCGATTCCACCTCGTTCGCGCGAAATTGGCCGACCATCCACTGCTGCAGATCATACTCTGTGAAAGATTCTCCGGTAGAGACTCTGCGGGCGGCCTCAGCAAATGCCGCTTGCGTGACGGCGTCGATCACCTGTCCCGCGGCGCGATGCGATTCTAGCTGTTCGGGAGTCCAAGCCGCCTCGAACTCTTGGACGAGATCCGCCGAGCTAACCACTTTGCACCCTTGCCCACGAATCAGCTCGATCGTTCCTGCGTCAACGAGCGAGACGTAGGGGATGGAATTCTTCGGCGAATATTGCATGGCCACTTTTTTCGCGCGGCCGACGAGCTTCTTCAGGTTTTTGTCCAGCTCCTCAGCGGCGGCGTAAAGCATCTTATCGCCGGGCAAGGAATCCAGAGTGGCGGCTTCGATCCGGTGGACGAGTTTTCGCGGCGTGCCTTTCGCCGGAATCATGTAGAACCAACGGCGCTTGGCCATGACGTGATCGAGGCCGAGGACACGATAGGCAATTGGATCGCGATGGAGAATGTCATAGAAGAGCCAGCCATCGATTTTCTGCTGGCGCAGGGCCGACTGGATGGCTTCGATGTTTGGCATACGAGAGACGAATCGCGAACGTTTGCCGCAATCCTTGCTGCTCCTCATTCGAGGAGCGCCTGGATCATCGCGGCTGTTACGCCAAGAATTTCGACGCGCTTGGTGCGGCTGCGTTCGCCAGCGGCGATTCTAACAGCGGCCAGCGGCACATTCAAACGCGCGGCAAGGAGCTTCTGCAGAGCCTTGTTCGCTCGATCATCCACGGGCGGAGCGGTGAGGCGAATCTTGAGGCCGTCCTGGTGCTCGCCGACAATTTCGTCGCGGCTCGCGCGCGGCTGCACGCGAACAACAAAACTCACTTTCCCGTCTTTGGTCGTTATCTGCACTCGCGGTCAGATTTTTGGGCGTTCTCCGAAGAGTGCGGTTCCGACGCGCACCTCGGTGGCGCCCTCTTCGATGGCGATTTCAAAATCGTGGGACATGCCCATAGAAAGCACGGCCAATTGTTCAGAGTGCAGATGCGCGATCAGCGCGTCCCGCAATTGATGAAGACGCCTAAAGTACGATCTGGCTTGCTCGGGGTCATCGAAATAGGGCGGAACGCCCATCAGTCCACAAAGATGCAAGCCAGGCAGGCGCAGAATTGCCTCGGCGATACGCGGTAATTCGTCCGGCTCGACGCCAGACTTCGCCGGCTCGGGGTCAAGCTTCACTTCAATCAGCACGCGGAGCCGTTTTTCCGTGCTGAAATGCTTCGATTTTTCGCTTTGGATGCTTTTATCGTTGTTCTCAGCATCCCCTGCAGTGAAAGCGTCTCGAGCACGATCGAGTTTTTCAGCGAGGGCGAGGCTGTCGACTGAATCGATCGTGTCAAAGAGGCCCGCGGCACGTGCGGCCTTATTTTTTTGTAGATGGCCGATCATGTGCCAGGTGATGTTGAGGCCCGCCAGCTGAGCGGCCTTCGATTCCCGCTCCTGGACTCGATTTTCGCCAAAATGGCGGACGCCGGCTTCGTAAAGTTCGTGAATTTTCTCGCCCGGATGCGTCTTCGAGACGGCGATCAGCGTGATGTCCTCGGCGCGGCGGCCGGCGCGCGAGGCGGCGAGGTCGATCCGCTCACGGACGCGGGCGAGGTTTTCGGCGATTTGTCGAGATGCGGGACTCATCGCGCGAATTTTAGCACGCGCGTCTCGAACATTTTTGCGGACGCCTATCCGGGAGTTGCGCGTCCTCTGCTCGCTTCGATAGTAAACCCGCGTCGGGGGGCGCCTCGGGTGCCAACCTGAAGGTTGGCGCTACATGTGCGAGTCTGTATCGAAGCGGACTTCGATGGTGGTTTCCTTGCGGCAATTTCTCGCACACGCTAGACTGGCGAAACAGACAATGGCCACGCGCGGAAAACTGATTGCCCTTGAAGGAATTGACGGGTCGGGAAAACGCACTCAGCTTGATCTTTTGGCTGGCGCGCTCAAGGCCCGAGGGCTGGTCACGTTTCGCATCAGCTTTCCGAGGTACGAATCGTTTTTCGGAAAGCTGGTGGGACAGTATTTGAACGGAAAGTTCGGAGCGCTGGAGGCCGTCGATCCGCACTTGTCCGCGCTGCTTTATGCCGGCGACCGTCTGGAGGCAAAGCCCGAAATCGAGGCGGCACTCTCCGTCGGAAAATATGTGCTTGCCGATCGGTACATCGCGTCGAACATGGCGCACCAAAGCGCGCGAGTTCCGCTTGAGCGCCGGGAAGAATTCCTGGAGTGGTTGAAGCGCCTCGAATACGGCGTCTACGCTCTGCCGGCAGAGGATCTGGTGATTTATCTGCGCGTGCCCGTGGCGGAGGCGCACCGTCTTGTAGGGCTGAAATCCGCGCGCGAATACACCACACTGCAGCGCGATATTCAGGAAGCAGACACCAAACATCTCGAGCAAACAGCGAAAATCTACGAGCGGCTGGCAACCGAAACGAATTGGGCGAGCATCGACTGTATCAACCCGGCTTCGGGCGGGTTGCTTTCGCCCGAGGAAATCCACGCCGCGGTGTTGAGAGTCGTGGAGACGAATATCATCAACCAGGTTTCCGCGGGGAGGACCTAATCGATCGTTGAGTGGAGCCCAGACCAAAGGCGCTGACGGCTCAAGTTTCAGGTCGCAATCCTAAATCGCTTCAGCGGCTAAAGCCGACTCGGCCAGCATGGCAGCGGCCGGGCTCAAGCCCGGCCCTCCAGAACCACGATAGATTTTCGCGCTGGGCCGGACTTTCAGATTCTTGTTGCAGAAAGGGAAACGTCGTGGGGTTCGCGGAATTTCTAGGCAACGAGCGGGTCGTCACCGCGCTACGCGGCATGCTCCGGTCCGAGCGGGTTCCGCACGCGCTACTCTTCTCCGGCCCGCGTGGAATCGGTAAGTTCACGCTGGCGCGAATGTTCGCGCAAGCGGCCAACTGCCAGCGGCTGCACGACGATTTTTGCGGCGAGTGCGATGCGTGCGTTCAAATCGGACGGCTCAGCGATCCCGCGCCGCTGATTGAATTGGGACTCACGCAACGCGGCGAGCGACCCGACGCCGCCACCGTCGAGCGTGTGCCGCTGCTTCTCGAAACGCATCCTGACGTTTGGGCCATCGTGCCCGACCCGGTTCGCCTCAAAGATCCTGTAGCGCGGCCCGTGCTGCACGTGGGGCAGTTGCGTGCCGTCCAGCGCGCCGCCTATTTCAAGCCGCTGGGACGCCGCCGCGTTTTTCTAATCGACGGCGCGGATACGATGCGCTGGGACCTCGCAAATATCTTCTTGAAAATTCTGGAAGAGCCGCCCGAATCGGCTACCTTGATTTTGCTCGCGGCGAACCCGCACCAACTCTTGCCGACGATTCGTTCGCGGTGCCTGCAATTTGCGCTCACACAGCTCGCCGCGTCCGACGTGGAGGAAATTTTGAAACGGCGCACGGGGATGAAGGCGGAGGAACGAAGACTCGCCGCGCAATTCGCCGAGGGCTGCCCCGGCGCCGCCATCGGAATCGATCTTGACGCCGCCGCGAAGCTGCGCCGCGATGCGCTCACGATTCTCGAACGCTCCGTCGAACTGCACGGCGTTGCCGATTTATTCGCGGCCACTACGGCGCTCGCGAAGAGCCAGGAAATCACGTTTGAAAATGTTCTCGAAGTGTTCTATAGTCTGCTCACGGACCTGCTCGATCTGTCCAGTTCTTCCGCGAAGAAGGTGTTGCGAAATCCGGCATTACGCAAGGAACTCGAAACGCTCAGCAAGCGAGTGGATATCGCGTGGATTGCCAGAGCCGTTTCAGGATTTGACCTGCTTCACGCGCGAACTCGGCGGAACATCAACCGGTCATTGGGATTGGACGCCGTAGCGATCTCTCTGACGCGCCCCTCGACGGGCCAAAAAAAACCTATTTCTTGGTAACAAAAGCGTACCCTGATTCATCTGACGAGCATCATAGGTGGTGAGAAATCTCGCCTCAGCGGTCGAAATTTATTATAGAAGGAGCTGTTATCGTGAATCGCAAGCTGTTTCGCCCTACTCTGACGGAAATGAAAGAACCTCATCCCGTTGCGAATCGTTCGCATTCATCGAATTCCGGGCCGCAGCCGCACAAGAAGCCGGCCCCTCCGGAGCAGACGCACGCGGAAAATTTTTATTGGATCAAGCAGATGCAGGCGCGCACGCCCGTCGTCATTATCATGGCCGACGGCGAAACGTTGCACGGCGTGGTGGAGTGGTATGACCGAGACTGCATCAAGCTAACTCGATCGGGAAGCCCGAATTTAATGATTTATAAGCAATTCATAAAGTACATCTACAAGGACGGCCCTGAAGCCGCGCTCGGCGGCACCAACGGGCAGTAGTGCCGGTCGTTGTAACCCGCGTGTTTAGACGCGGGCTGTTCGTGTGGCGCGACAGACGAACCCGCCTCTAAAGAGGCGGGCTACAGCGGCGCGCAGGTGTACGCCACATCAGGGCGCCGCAAATTCTTGCAGCTGTTTCGGTTATTTGCGTCGCTTATGGGTGCCTGACGGTTCATCCGGCGGGCGCACTGAAAACGTCATCAGCGCCTTGCCGACCAGCCGCCCGTCCTGATCCGTTACGTTGCAATCCACAACGCTGGTCGTTCTTCCCTGCCGCAGCACGCGGGCGTCCGCCTCAATCTCGCCGTGCTCGATGGGTTCGAGAAAATTAATTTTCATTTCAATTGTAGCCACGCGCGAACCTTTGGGCGCTGCCAGGAAGGACGCAAACCCGCCGGCCGTGTCTGCAAGCATGGCGACCACTCCGCCATGAACAACGCGGTGAATCTGCTTATGGTGGTCCAGAACCTCCATGCGGAAGACCGCCCGGCCACGCTCGGCCTTCACGAGCCGAAAGCCAAAGTGATTGACCGGGTGGCTGTGCCGCAGGCGCTCATCGGCCCGTGCCAGATCGGCCTTGGATAATTTGCCGCCAAATTTCATGATTCCGGCCCCATTCCGCCCTCCGCGCCCTGCCCGTGGCCGCTCAAAACGTTGTTACCGGGCGGCCTCGCGGCGCGTCCAATATCAGGTGCGCGTGGGTGACGCCGAGCGCCGGGAATCTAGCATTCCGGCTTGCTGGGCGCAAACAGATTATCTGTCGCGTTAAAGGCCGTGTTTGTTAGACTTCCGCCAGCATGAGGAGCATACGGGTAATCCTCCCGGACCGCGATGAAAATCGGAATCACCTGCTATCCAACGTATGGCGGCTCGGGAGTGGTAGCCACCGAACTGGGCATGGAGCTGGCTGCCCGTGGGCATGAAATCCACTTCATCAGCTACGCCCCTCCGATCCGCTTGACGGACACGAATGACCACATCCAGTTCCACGAGGTGGAGATTTCGAGCTATCCGCTGTTCGATCATGCGCCCTACGCGCTTTCGCTGGCCGTAAAAATGATGCAGGTGGCCGAGGCCGAAGGCCTCGAGCTGCTCCACGTTCACTATGCGATTCCCCACTCCGTCAGCGCCTTGCTGGCGCGCATGATGGCCGCCCCGAAGCGGTTGCCCTTCATCACCACGCTGCACGGGACCGATATCACCCTGGTCGGAAACGATCGTAGCTTCCTGCCGATTACGAAGTTCTCGATCGAGCAATCCGATGGCGTGACGGCCATCTCGCACTATTTGAAGCAGCGGACCGTCGAGGAATTCGACATCAAGCGCTCCATCGAAGTGATCCCCAATTTTGTAAATTGCGATCTGTATTGCCGCAAACCGGATCCAGCCCTGCGCGCCGAATGGGCTCCAGATGGCGAGCCGATCCTCATGCACCTGTCGAATTTCCGCCCTGTGAAACGCCTGACCGACGTCATCGAAATGTTCGCGGTCGTGCGCGAAAAAATGCTCGCCAAGCTGGTGCTCATTGGCGACGGACCCGACCGCGGTGCGGCCGAATACCTCGTCCGCAAGAAAACGCTTACGCGCGATGTGCATTTTCTCGGCAAGCAGGACCGCGTTTATCAGCACCTTAGCCAGGCCGATTTGTTTTTCCTGCCTTCGGACATGGAATCGTTCGGCCTCGCGGCTCTCGAAGCTATGGCCTGTGAAGTGCCCGTGGTGGCGACGAACGTCGGCGGCTTGCCGGAAGTAGTCGAGCACGGCGTCGACGGCTATCTCTTCACGCCGCGCGAGGTGGACATTGGCGCGAGGTACGCTTTGGAGATACTGTCGCAGCCGGATCGCGGCCGGGCCATGGGGCGGCGCGCGCGCATCAACGCCAAGAAAAAATATTGCGCCAATGACGTGATTCCCGTGTACGAGGAATACTACCGTCGAGTGGTCGGCGCCGTTGCGCCCACTCAAGTACAAGTAAGCTCCGCTCAGTAAACGCCGTGGTTTGTCCGCGCCCGTGAAGTATGGGAACATCTTTTCCGTGTCCAATCGGTTTCGCGCTCTAAGACATCGCAATTTTCAGCTCTTCTTTGGCGGCCAGCTTGTTTCTCTCATCGGCACGTGGATGCAGTCGACGGCGCAGCTCTGGCTCATCTATCGACTGACGAATTCGGCGGCCCTCCTCGGCATTTTCGGTTTCGCGAGCCAAATTCCCGTGCTCTTTCTCGCCTCTCTCGGCGGGTATGTCGGTGACCGCTACAACCGTCATCGGGGCGTGATCTGGACGCAAACCGCGGCGATGATTCTGGCATTTCTCCTGGCGGCACTGACGCTCACCGGCGTCATACGCGTTTGGGAGATCGTATCGATTGGTTTTCTCGCCGGTGTCGTCAACGCGTTCGATGTGCCCATCCGCCAGGCGTTCCTCGTTCAAATGGTCGGGCGGGAAGATTTGCCGAATGCGATCGCTCTCAATTCGTCCATTTTCAACGGCGCGCGCGTCGTAGGACCGGCCATCGCCGGTTTCGCGATCGGATGGGTCGGAGAAGGATGGTGTTTCTTCCTGAATGGAATCAGTTTTCTGGCAGTCATTGCCGCGCTTCTGATGATGCGAATTGCCAAAATCGAGCAGCGTCACAGCGAAGGTTCGCCGTTGCAAAAATTCATTCAAGGTTTCCACTTCGCCATGGGCGACCGGGCTATCCGTCCCGCGCTCTTGCTCGTGAGCCTGATGAGCACGTTCGGCCTCCAATACACCGTATTCATGCCGATCTTTGCCCGGGACGTCCTTCACGGCGGCGCGAACATGCTGGGGATGCTGATGACGTCCGCCGGCGTCGGAGCGGTGATCGGCGCTCTGCACTTTGCATCACGCACCGATGAAAAAGGCCTCGTGGAATGGATTGCGGTCACGGCCAGCACGTGCTCGCTAGGACTGATTTTCTTTTCGCAGTCGCGCGTCTTCTGGCTGTCGGCGGCGATGCTGCTGGCCGCGGGGTTTTCGGCGACTTCGCAACTGGCGGCCACGAATACGATCGTGCAGATCCGCGTGCCCGATGAGCTGCGCAGCCGCATCATGGCGGTGTACGCAACAATGTTTATGGGCGTTCAGCCGCTCGGGGCGTTGGTTGCCGGCGGCGTGGCAAAGCGGATCGGCGCGCCGCGTACGCTTGGGGCATTTGGGGTCATTTGCTTGTGCGGAAGCCTGTTTTTTGCGTTTCGCGTCGCGCTGCGAATGTGGCGGGCACCCGACTCAGCGGAATCTCAGGCGGGATTGGGGCGATAGATCCAGTTGGGTTGCACCAACGTGGTTGCAGTTGGCCTGTTCGCGCTCGCGACGATGGCGTCCACCAAGGGGCGCTGAGGCGCGAGGGAACAAACCGGGTCGGTGGCCGTGGCGTCGGCGGTCAGGAGAAATGCCTGGCACCGGCAGCCACCGAAATCCCGGTCGCGGCGGTCGCAGCTTTTGCAGGGTTCCGGCATCCATTCTTCCCCGCGAAATTTCTGGAAGGCTTCCGATTTTTCCCAAATCTCGCCCAGGCTGCGGTCCTTCAGATTTTCAAATTGCAAGCCTGGAATCATCTTGGCCGCGTGGCATGGGAGCGCGTCGCCGTCCGGGGTCACGAGGACGAACTTTCGCGCCCATCCGCCCATGCAGGCCTTCGGGTATTTTGCGTAGTAGTCAGGGACCACAAATTCAACGTGGATCTTCCCGCGCAGACGCTCCTCGGCGCGTTTGAGAAGCTCCATGGAACGGTCAAGCTGGTCACGCGAAGGAAGAAGGTTCTCGCGGTTCTGAAAGGCCCAGCCGTAATACTGCACGTTCGCAAATTCGATCCGCGCCGCCGAGGACGATTCGCCGAGCGCCAGCATTTCCGGAATCTGATCGATATTCCGGCGATGGATGACGAAATTGAGCGTCAGCGCCACGGGGCGCGTTCTGAGCCAATCGAGAACGCGTAGCTTCTGTGCGTGGGCTTTCGTCCCGGAGATTTCGTTGGCGGATTCCTCGCGCGCCCCCTGAAAGCTGAGCTGAATGTGATCGAGGCCCGCCTGGAGGAGTTCGTCGAGCCGCGCTTCCTCCAGGGGAAGCCCCGAGGTGATGAGGTTAACGTACAGTCCCGCCGCGCGAGCGCTTCGCACTAATTCGGTGAGATCGGGGCGGGCCAGCGGTTCCCCGCCGGTGAAATCCACCTGGAGGACGCCTGCTTCGGCTGCCTCACGGAACACGCGTGACCAAACGTCGGTCGACAGTTCGTCGGCTCGGCGCGTGAGCTCAGTGGGATTGGAACAGTAGACGCAATGCAGCGGGCACCGATGGGTGAGCTCGGCGATGAGTGCAAGCGGCGTGGGTGCCGCGGAAGTCATTTTGCGCCTGCGCTCCTGTCGGCCTGATTGGAAACAAAATCGAGAGCGCGGTCGTCATGAAGCCGCGCGAGATAGGCAAGGATATCGTCCTTGACTTTCTGAGGATCGGCCTTCGAGTAGATTCTTTGCAGGTCAGCGACGATTTCTTCCACGGTGCGGTCACCGTCGCAGCGCTCAACGATTTCCAGGCTCGGGCCGCTCAGCCGCAGCGCCTTCTCCGGCATGTGCAGGACGCGCGACGGCTGGCCTTTCTCGTTCAGGCGGCAGCCGACGGCGAGCCGCGGGCGGCTGCTGAGTTCAGGCGTGCTCACATTTCACTTCCTGGCCGGAATCGGCGGGCCTGAAGGCGCCCGGCGGCGGCCAGCCGGGGCTGACGTAGGCGCAGTACAG
>Ga0210394_10003196_pt1 | contig 21018 bp, 40 predicted proteins | sample IncBWC12MmetaG_FD_160121 | JGI IMG/M metagenome (GOLD analysis project Ga0210394, IMG submission 160121) | Forest soil microbial communities from Barre Woods Harvard Forest LTER site, Petersham, Massachusetts, United States - Inc-BW-C-12-M | ecosystem: Environmental > Terrestrial > Soil >...
ATCGATTCGAGGCGATTCGCTGCCCTTGCAATCCCCTAGAGGTCGAAACCTTCAAGGCGTTTCGCTGCCACCGTATGACACCCCGTGTCGAACGCTTCAAGGTGTTTCGCTACCGTTTTTGTTGACACTCCGTTTGTGTCGAGATCTTCGAAGGTGTCCCGGTACCTTTGTGACGTCAATCCAGTCGAGATCTCCGCGGCTTCTGGGGCCATCCTCGCTTCGTCGAGATCTTTAAGGCGTCTCGATGCTTTTGCAATTCGGACGATCGTGTGGCGCTCATTGATCTGTCGCCGAGATCTCCAAGGTGTCCCGGTACCTTTGCCGCGTTATTCGCAGTGTCGAGCTCTCCAAGGTGTCCCGATACCTTTGTAACAAGCTTGATCCGAGGGTGTCGAGATCTCCGAAGGAGTCCCGGTACCTTTGCGACCGCTCCAGAGCAAGGCGGATGTTCGCGTTCGAACGCGCTCGTCGAGATCTCTATGGTGTCTCGTTACCCTTGACGAGTAGCGTCTAAAATCGATTTCGCAGACGACTTTTTCGACTTTCGCTTTGCCCAGGCTCCTCCTTTTACTTCTTCGAAAGTGTTTGATTTTTCTCCGTTGCGAATATTTCCGGTCGTTTGCTCACCATTCCACCGGTCGCAAAGTTCTTGCACGTTCGACCCGGGGCCCATCGATTCTTCCCCAGCAAATGCGTTTCGCAAACTCTGCCGGAGCTCGTACACTGCCGCCGTCTGACGATCGGTTTGTACCTCCTTCGTCGTTCTAGCCTCAACACTCAAGTCTGCATCTGATAAAACCACGGTCTTGTACCGACGGGATAGTTTTGCGGACCACACTCGATAGAGCTCTCTCCTCTCTCGCAACGCTTCGCGCCTGGACCCTGCCTCGTAGTCCCAGAGGTGTGCATCACGCAGTTCCCACGTCTGCAAGATGTCGTACGCTTCGCGTGCATCGTCGCACTTTTCCCTCCGCCATCGCATCGCAAGCGCATGAAACGGATCTGGCGACCTCCAATGCGGAATCCTGGCAACCATTGCGGCGAGCCATGGTGCCATGGGTTCCCTGAATGCAGCGATCAGCCTCGGGCGGAGTTCATTCAAGTTCTTGTCTCGCACAGAACGGATTCCGTCTGGCTTACGCAATCCGGTGACCATTCGCGCCGGCAACCGTAGCTCGTCATACTCTCCGGTTTGGCAGTCGAGAGTTCGAGCTACGAGGAGCTCATTTACGGCCGCAGTCCACTCGAGCGATACAGCAATGGCTCCCGTGAGCGACGTATCGAGTGTTCGCGGATGGGCTCCGGGAATATCGATCGTGATCTCGCACGACCATTCTTCACGCAAACCTTCTCGACGCAGAGATACCCGGGCCCACTTGATGGTGGCATTGCTGGGAAGCTCGCGATGGTAGCGAAGTGGAAATGTTGCCCAGATGGGCGCTCGACCTTCGCTACCGATGCGTATCCAGAGCATCCGACACCGGCTCGCAGGGTGTCTGCCGCGAGCAGGCTCCAGGCTCACACGTTCGAGCCGCAGGCGCGTATCCCGAGCCTCGTGGAGCACGGGAATGGTAAGCCCCCCTTGGAGCTGAACGCCGATCTGGCTCTCTCCTGACCAGTATATAAACCGAGGGTCGTTTGGTGTGATGCCGTCTCGACCGTACAGCGGCATCTTGCGGACTTGATCCGAGGCAGCCTCAATCGTTAGGTACGAACCCCAGTAGCAACGCGTGAGAGCACGAGCTCCGCGACGCAAACCAGCGGCCAGTTCTTCGATTTCGTCTACACGAGTCGATGACTCTTTCAATCGTTTGGAACGAAGCGCTGCCAAGGATTTGTAGATCGGTAATCGTTCTGCACCGTTTGTGCGGCTTAGCAATTCGGATGCGGCGCGGATCTCGTCCGTGTCAAATAGTTCTCGTACGGCAGCACGTCTGCCGCGTTCGATCTCCACGTGCAAGTTGCGGTACTCGTGTGCGGCGCGAAACTGATCTCGAACGAGATTAATGTTTTGTGTGGGCGGTAGTAATCCGTACTTGTAGACACGAATCATTTTTCTCCCCGGCTTTTTGTGTTGGTGATATGGTTGTTGTTGTTTGCTGCAACCGTTTGTGCATAGTTGTCGATGTACCATTCCGGAGGTACCCACGAGTCCACTGGTTGCTCATACGAGCCGCATCTAGGACAGTACCCTTCAGGATAATGGATCGATTGAGTATGCTGGCGAAGCAGTTGGCAGACGAGTTTTCCCCACCATTGCTGCATGCGCATCTCGGCGAGCCAGATCCAATCGTGAAGGATCACGACAGCACATCCGGTTTGATTGTACCAGGATTGTGAAAATATGTGAGCCTATCTAAACATTCTTCGCCAACATATCGACCGTTTGATATCCACTTTCGCTCACATCCGCCTTTGTGGTTTTTGGTTTTTTCGCAACGAATGTTGCTGTATGTTTTGGCGCATTGGACTTCAACAGACTCGGCCCATCGGTCGCAACCGTCTTGACCATCTTTTACGCCGAAGAACCCGCAGTCTGTACACGCTATTTGTACGTCAGGAAGGATTCCGTCTGGTTCTCTACATCCTACTTCCTTATGCGTAGGTACCCGATGCTTTTTCACTCTCCACCCCCCAGCATCAACACCGGAGCACCCGGGCGCATGATCGCTTCGGCGATCTGTTCGTGTACCGTTTTGCCGTTGCTGAGCAGTAAATCGGCTGCAAACTCGCGATCGACCGAGCTCAAACCGATTCGTACCGCTTCCAGCTTCGCTTTGACGAGCAGCACAAATCCTCGCCAGCGTTCGCGGCAAGCTTGTTCGTACTGTTTATCCTTGTACTGCTGACGTTTGGCAGAGTCCCATCCGAACCATCCACGCGGATTTTGCTGATCGGGCCTGTTGTTCTCGGCAAGACCACGCTGCGGCATCGGGACGTCGATACGATATTTTTTGCCGGCGATCACGAACATGACCGCAGCGGTGCCGAGCGTGTCGTTGACGCGAAATCCTCGGTCGGTGGCGCCGTATTTGCCGAGCATTGTTTCGAGCTCGGCGCGGGATTTTTCAGCACTGACGTGCGTTCCAGCAGCGTACGGGCGGGTCATGGCTGCACCGGATACGCCTGCGTTGTTGTACCGTAGAATTTCAAGCAACGAGCTGGGACGTTGTGTGCCGACCACGAAGCAAATGCTTCGCACGGAGCATTATTCTTCATGTCTTTTTCAATAATTGTTTCGCGAATCATAAACATAAGAAAGACCGCAATAATCGTGAGTATTACTACCATGACTAGAATCGGAGCGTGATCCGATATCCAGTAACGAGCATTCTGTAGCCTTTTGTCCCATGGTGATGATACAGGTTCTTTCGGCATCTCTGCCGGTTCTCGGTATGCGTTCATTCTACATCCCACACGTCACGAAGACGCGGCCTCCCTGGTCTGAGCAAGTCATGCCGCGACAGAGTTCTGTCGCAGCGATGCACCCGCAGTTGAACGTTTCGCAAGCATTGCAGCCGGCAGGAACCGGCATCGAATAACGCTGTTGGTTGTTTGTTACGACGCAGAACGTTTGTGGTGGAGTTCCCCACCAGTCTTTGCCACCACCCATACCGTTTGGTCCGCAGTCGTAGGACTGAGCCAAGACGCAAATGTTGGCATCCGCGTCTATTGCGCCAGTGTCGGCAGCAGAGGCTTCTGTGGCACTGGACTCCGTTTCTGGAACAGACGCTTCAACCGTCGTCGTTTCTGATGTGCCAGCGTCCGGAATTGCTGGAGCATCGAATGTCAGAGGTGGGCCTGTGTCGGGCACCTGCTCGAGCGTCGAAAACGCTTCTCCTCCGCAGCCGGATCCGCACCATGCGAGACATAGGAGACCTACCCAGCCTAGTGCCGCTACTATGGCGCATTGGGTGAGCCGGATGCCTTCGTGGTCGCGAGGTAGGTACCTCAAAATCGGATGCACGGCAGGACGCACGTGATCCTTCATCCACTCTTCGATAGTCTTGGGAGGCATGGTAAGGTAGCTCCTGCTTATGACTGCTGCTTTGCTGAACCTGCTTCTGGTGTGGTTCTCCAGCGGTTGATGCGAATTGTGATGTACAGAAGTACACCCAGTAAGTTGATTGGGAACCAGAGTACACTAACGAGTATCGCTCGCGATAACGGATAGACTCCGGCATTGACGCTTGGCCGCAAGATTCCGAGCGCAACCAGAAACCCGATGGCGTATTCGGTCAGGGCGAACGCGACCCACCAATTCACAGCAACTTCTCCGGAGGGTAGGTGCCTACGAAATTGCATTCGTAGCAGTGAGCGTTTTTGCACGGATCCATTGCGGTTCGACCGTGGTCGGTCGACATTTGCGCATCACACTCGCACAAGAACGCAGGATGCATCGCTCCGCATTCGGGACAGGACCAATTGATAGTGTTGGCTTGCGAAATTTGTGTCGTACGCGACGAGTGTCTAAAATGTTTTCCGCCTCTACCGAGTCCCATTACAGTATGTCCCCTTCCAGCATGAGCTGCGCTCGGCAATGAGCTCGCAATCGCCACACCTGAAAACAGGTAAGCGTGTTTCTTCGTGGGCTGAAAGAACGCTTCCACGCATCGATAATCGCGGCTTCGTAGGCGCTATCGCTGAATATTTCGCCATCCGAATTGAGTTCAGCAATTTGCGTGGCATGAGCAGTAACATCCGGATCGGTTTCGAACAGACGTTTGGAGAGCCAAAGCTCGCGATCAATGAGCTCGATCCGCTGGATCTGTTTCCGCCAGGTGCCTACAAACGTGTCGAGCGCTAGGGCAGACACGTGCAACTCCGGACGGTAACGTTTGCGATGCAGTGTGGAGCGCAATGTGCCTCACACGCCTTGTAATCCGACGGCGAAATCGTTACGCATTCGTGAAAGGCACTTGTCAGGACTGCACCACCGAGAAATGCGGCAGTAAATCCGAGCCAGAGCTTCACACTTGTTAGCTGTTCTTCAAACATCGAGATTGTCGGTTTTTGCTCTCGCAGCGATACGCTCGAGTAACATTGCTAGCAACGGAACATCATCTGATGCTGCCAAACGTGAGAACATTGGATGTAAAAAAGTTCTAGCAACGCGTTCGAAATAGTCTGCGTCCATTTCTTGTTCTGGTCTTTTGTTCAAATAACTCAGGTCTTTCATTTTCATTCTCCCCAGTGAGCATCCGAAACGCGGGCGATAGTGGGGGGTATCCAGACGCGGCGCATCGGATGCTCACTGCGAAGAACGATCGTAGTAATCGGGCCAATGCGGCATGAAGATGCACGCAAGTCCAGCCATGAGCATGATTGTTGACAGATTGATCATGAATGTATCGGTCATGGTATTTGCTTATGTTTCATTGGTGGAAACGACGTCGTAGGCAACTAATGGCACCATCAAGAAACCGTTGTCCACGATATAGTGGCGGTGTCCGTTCGGACAGTCATCAAACGACTTGCCCGCGTTCGTGCCTCGCACGAGCACGGTCCGCGTAGTTGGCTCGCCGCACGCATGGCACGGATACGATTCCGTGGCAAGCTGCCAAACGAGAGCTTTCGCGCCTTTCGCGTAGGCTCGGTAGTAGGTGTCGCGTAGTTGCTCCGGCAGTTCCGTTTGTTCGAACGCCTGCGCATTGATCGCCGGCTCGTCCCATTCTGAGGCTCCGTCTACGAGTGTAGCGAGTACCGTAGCGAGCCCATGTTCTTGCAGCACGCTTGCCACATCGTCTCGTCCGTCGTGGTCGCCTTTTTCGATAGCATCCGAAGTTTGAATCGTTTGAGTGGCCATCGTCTCATCCTCCTTCGTGGATTCCGCGTTTCATTGCCTTACCGTTCGCACCGTGCTCCTGTACCGTCTGCTACGGATAGCGGACCATGGTAACGCCTTGCGATTCGATCGTTGTGTCGCTCGTACGCCGCTGTTGTCGCGGCTAGAGCGATGCGATTTTGCGACTCGGCCGCTTTGCGACGTGCTCGGTCCCGTTCCAGCGCTTTGCGTGCGTCATGATTCATGACTTCTCCGTTTGTTCGGGCCACACGATGGCACCTTTTGCAGGTTCGCCGTCGAGACTTCGGATTGCTTGCCATGCTGCGAGCTCACTATCGAACGGTCCCATGCGTCGTATCAATTCGCAGCGTGCAAAATACCTCACTTCTTTCTTTTGATTCTTCACGCGAGATTCCTTTCTTTGAGCCATTCGAGCATGCCCGGAAACGGTTCTTTGGCCCACGGCAAGCGACTGCACGGTTTTTCTTCGGTCGGTTCGGTGCAGTTTTTACCCGGACCGTCGTTCTCTGCTCCGCGCATCAAGAATGCGGAGCTACCGCATGCTTTCCTCGCGTTGGCAGCGGTTACCGCCCACGCTTCCCAGTCGACGCGGATGACGGGGGTCACTTTGCTACCCTCGCCTTCGGAAAAGCCCGCTCGGTGGCAGGGTGTGCCGATCGCGCCGACGGTACAGCGATAGCGCTGCCAGGTACACCGAGGCGAGCGAACATAGCTCGCACGTTCTTGGCCTTCGTTTCGGCCGCTTCAAACGATTCGCAGTCGATGCGGGAGATCGGCTCTAGTTCGTCGAATACGACCACTGTCCAGGTTGGTCGAATCATGGGAGCACCGAAATTGCTCGGAAGTATTCGACGGCTTCGCGTGGCGTGAGTCCTGCTTTCATTAGTGCACCGTAGGCTTTCACCTTGGGTTGCTGGGCGTGGTACTCGGCTCGTTTGTCGCCCGCTTGCTGGCGACGCTGGACATCAGCGGCGTATTCGTCCGCAAGCGAGCGAATGTGATCACGAAGGGCGAGGTCAATCATTGAACTATCGCCAGAAAGGCGCTCTCAGCTTGCTGTTTCGCCGCGACAACATCCGTTCCGATGCCTTCACGAAGCGAGTTGAAGGGGTGATTTCCGTGAAGTGCCAGGATGTACCAATCGGCAAACGATCCACGGTCGGTTAGTGTAACCTGATATGTGCGATCCGTAAGTTCGGGATGTCCAGTCAGGTGTTGCACGCCGCAGTATGGCGCGGTCCACAAAAGGGCCGTCATGTCTGGCCCGTTTTCTTTTCAGCCATCATTCGATCAACAAGGCCGATCGCTTTGACTCTCGTTCGCCGAACATGAATCGGACACGAATCGTCTTCACAAAGGACCGCGACGAGCTCCCTGTCTTCGGGCCATCCGACAACCGTTGCGTAACGGCCAGGTTTGCCGGGAACGTTACTCTGTACCAGGACAGAGTCGCCAATTCGATAATCAACTTTACCGTAAGTCATCGTCGCCCCGCGTGTTTAGGTGACACAATGATGTCTTCCGTGTCCGATACGGTGGCGCCTGCGTACCATGCCGCCCGCTCGTACATATCGATCACGCCTTGCGTTTCGCCCTTCGCGACTTGCTCGCGGAGATTCGCCAGCGCAACGTCTTTGCTCGTCGCTGCCTCGTCTGCCTCGGTTATTTCAATAAATATCCTTGCTCTTCTACACTGCCCACCTTGAGGGCGATCGTGATCGTGTTCCGGACGCGGTCCGATATGCGTTGACGGCGTCCACCACCCTGTTGCACCGCAGTGCAGACACGGACCCCACCTTGATTGAGGCGTTTTCACGATTGTACCCCCATAATCCGCGCGTAATCCGCCGCTTCGTCCGCCGCTTTCTTCGCAGCGTCAAACGCTTCTCTACCGTCGTAAATTCGCTTGAGCACCCACGCTGCCAAGCGGTAGCGTCGCTCGGCACGTAGGGCGCGAGTAGCGTTATCCCAGCCTCCGATAGATTCACCACGAACCGTCCGCTTCTCCGGGTGGCTCAAGTCGTAAGCCCGGATACGATGCGCATCGTCTGCCATCCTGGCCATGCATCGCCAGGCACTACAGCCGGACCACTCCACCCAGTCGCGAATCAACAGGTCGCAATCCTCGATTGTTCTCACGACTTGCGCTCCCTTCGATAGACGATGAATGTCCCTTCCTGGGTAACGTTCGCCCATACACGATGCCATCCAAATTCGAACATTGCATCGTCAACGTCTTTTGCAGACATGTCACGTGGATCCGTGTTCACTTCGCGAGTCGTATATTCGTAGCGACTGTTCCTAAATTCCACTCGGATACCCCTATCCTTTCGTTTGCCTCCCACGAAGCACGGGCAATCCGTGCGCCGTAGGCGAGAACCGAAATCCCGCGCAATCGATGCGAAGTCTTTGCCGCTACATGACGTCCTCCTTCCAGTTCTTCCCGGTCGCCTCCCGCTACCCCGGTCGACTACCCCGGGGCAGCAAGAGACGAACGAGCTAGAATGCCATTTCGAGCAACTTCCCCGCAGCCTTGTCGACGGCCGATCGGTCATCGGCGAATCCGGTTCGCTGCGAAGCTTGCGTGAGACCCGCTACGACACCCCAAAGGGCGCGAGGATTGCCGTACCAGTCGGTGTGCTCCTCCGCGACAGTCAACGCTTCCGCAACACGGCCCTTGGAGAGAATCGGTAGACTATGCGTTTTTGCATAGCTGAGGATCGCGCTTAGCACTTCGTCTTTGCTGTTTCCCAGCACCATGTTGCGTGCCGCAACGATCTTCGCTTCTTCCTCGGGCGCTGCATCGTGGTAGCGCCGCAATTCTGCCTCGAATCCGCGGAACGCTCGCGCCATGGTGCCTTCCCCGATGTGCCGGACGCGGATCTCGTGGACACCCGTTGCATTCCACACAATGTGATTTCCACACACTGCCTGCATGAGGAAAAACGTCACTGACAAGGCAGCGTCGCCCACTTCGGAGTTGCGTACGAAAATACCACGCATGAGACTGCCACCTGCACCGTCCGAGACCACCCGATCTGGCGCGACCATGAACGCGAACATGTCGTGATCCGAGGCGTACAGTCCCGAGGGGGCGATTTCGGACCCTTCACGAAGGTTGATTTGCCCTGGCAGAATATCGTCCGCCGTAGCAATTCGGGTAGGGCCCTCGTAGCCTGGCGGAGTCCTTCCGGCGGGCGTTCTCCACCCGTGGAGTTTTTCCAGCATTTCCACAACATCCGCGTCCCATACGCGATCGTAGCGATCGGAAAGAATGGCGCGAGCCGTCAATTGGCCGTTCTTGTGGAACAGGATTGACCGATCGGACCGTTCCAATTTCGCGGCACGCTCGATTGACGCTGTCAACGCTTGCGCCGCGACGCTTGCGGGAAGCTCGCGAAGGTAGCCAGCTGGCGCGCCAGCGCTTGCGGCAAGCTGGCCGAACGCGTAGTGAGTGAAGTGTGCCGGACGGCCCTCGGGGCCTACCAGACAGACGTCCTCACCCACACCTACCGCGGAAAGCTTCGCGAAGGGAACGGTTGCCACGGCTGAGCCGTCGCGACTCGATTCGCAAGATTGACGCATGTCGGAAAGATTCCAGAAACGTTCGTCCGCTGGACGCTTTGCCCACTGCGAACTTGCAGCCATGAGATTTGCTGACATTGGATACCCCGGTTCTACGGCTCGATTGCCGCGGTGTAGACAGGCAAGAAACCCGACTACACCGCGAGAGGCGAGCTACCGATCGCGTGTAGAACCGGCGTTGCCTGCAAATTCGCTTACGCCGTTCGTGGGCGGGCCCGCACGACCCGCTCGCCCTGCCTGTTCGTTCGCCTTGGCTTGCTCTGGTGCCAGGACATCGATTCCCGCGTCGGTGGCTTGGAACATGGGAGCGGACAGTTTGCCCGAAAGCGTGATCAGTCCGCCACCGAGGAGCGATACGATCTCGACTTGGAAATCCGCCGCATCCAGGTTGTCGGCTGCGCTGCGATTGCCTTGTGCCACGATCTTAAGGATCGTTGTCTCGTGCCTCGAAAGCTTGTGTTGCTTGGCCATTGGATACCCCTATTCTTTGACCTGTTGTGCGGCTCGATTGCCGCCTACTGCGCTCGGGTTAGCGGGCGCAGTGAGCGATAGGCGAGACTAAACCGGGTATTCGCGAACAGAATACGGAAGGCCGGCTAGATTTGCTTGTGCCCAGCGATCGGCTTCCGCTTTGCTCGCGAATGCACCGCGTGTCAGCGTGGAAAACGGTCCTGTAGACTCGGTAGGATGCCACTCTGTTGCGCCAGACTCGGCATACGGGATGACTACGGCATGGTAGCAAGGCAGGATTGTGTTTGAACACACGATACGCATGTTCCCTATCTTGATAGGTGTAGCGTCCAAAGATTTCGGCTCTTCCATTTGTCTCCCCTTTCCGTCAGTTAGACGGCCCTCGGCCGCGGGTTATTCACCCTGGATAACTGTTCCGTTAAAACGGCAAGGACGAGCAATCGGATTCTCCTGCGAATGTGTGAGCCATCCTAACCCGGATGGGCATCCGCAAGAATCATCGGGACATTCTTGCTGGCTAGCGTTTACGCGAGCGTTACAGCAAGCGCAGTAAACATCCGGCGTACGCGACTTACGTTTCGTTTTCACGTTCCTACCCCTTCGTTTTGACGTCGCCACGACGGCGACTTGAGGATTGCTGCTGGGATCCCAACACGGCAAGCGCCGGAATTGTCACGGTGCGGAAAGCTGTAGGCAGTACACCTACAGATACCCTTTGCCTTCCGTTGCCACCTACAGGCAGGGCGTCCGGGGCGGCAATTCTTGCCGTGGTGTAATATCCCGTAGCATCCTGTTTTCCGTGTCATACAAGTTAGACGTATCGGAGGGTCGAAAGATTCAAGGGTCCGATCTTTTTTTTCGATCCGTTGTGACTGTAAAAACGGCATTTCGTTATTATAGTATCACTGTAAAAACGAGACGACAGAAACCCGCGAGCGAGAGCCCTATTCATCTTGATTGGAGTTGCCCGCCAATCCCTGTTTCTGCCGTCTCGCCACCCATTGTTAGACGGACTGCACCGTAAGTCAAGCCATGCGTTTTTGCGTTTCTGACATGCGTTTTTGCATAGGGAGCCCCAACCGTTCCAGCCGAACGCCTGGCAAAAACCGCAGCGTTCGCGGGGTAGCTCCGGTTATTTGCCTGCCTAAGCAACAATTCTCGATCGCAATCAATTGTTGTGTATGCGTGTGTAGTTATTGCATAAGTATATGATATTATTGAGTTTTTCGTGTTTTCGCAAGTTTACGAGATGAGTGTGATTAGGGGTCTTATCTAGGATCTGGCTTGTAAGTGCCGGAAATTGTGGACTGGCTCACCATGCCGCGCAGCGAAGCGGCGAAGCCTTCGGGACTGCGTTAGCCTGCGGACATGTCCGAAACAGAAGATTCTGTACTCGTTTGCGCCGAACCGGCTCCACCGCACGTCGAAATAGTACCGATTGCGCCCGCAGAACTGGCCCGCCAGCGCGGTTCGAAGGCGTCTCCTGCAGCGATGTACCTGGCTAGCCTGTCTACCGAGCCGAGCCGGCGTACTGCACGCCAGTCAATGCAGAGAATCACCAGGGTTTTCGGATACAAGGGTCTGTCCGACTGGATCCATTTCCCGTGGGAGCGTCTCGATTACGAGGCCACCATGTTCGTCCGAGCCAAGCTAATCGAGACCCATGGGCCAAGCACTGTGCGGCTAACGCTTACGCAGCTGCGAATGGTGCTTCATTTCGCATTCCAGCAAGCGTTCATTACGCACGAGCAGTGGGCTAGGGCCACCACGTGGCCGAAAGTGCCAGGCAAGTCGATCGAGCGCGGTCGATCCATGACGGACGACGAGCTCGGGACCCTGCGGTCGTACCTGGACGAGCTTCCTGGGGCCTACGGCGAGCTCATGACGGCTATGTTCGCCGCTGGACTCGGTGGAGGACTACGCAGGGAGGAGATTTCGCGCCTACACCACTCGGCGCTCCAGCCAGACGATCTCTTGCTCGTCTACGGCAAAGGTCGAAAGGAGCGCAAGGTGTCGCTCCTTGGCGGCGCGTCCGACGACATTCGGCGCTGGATGGCGACTCGAGCAAAGCTCGGCTTCCGCACAGAGAACCTTCTGGTGAGCTTGTGGGCGGACGGCAGGCACATGGATCGCCCAATCTCGCCTGGAGCCGTAGCCGAACGCGTAACCGATGTGTTCAAGGCGATCGGTTTCAAAGGGCTCACGACCCACGATCTGCGCCGAACCTACGCAACACGAGCGCTAGAGGTTGGCGACGTATTCGCAGTGCAGCACCTGATGGGACACGCTTCGCCAGCGACCACCGAGAAGTACGATCGTCGTGGCGAAAAAGCCGGCATCAGGGTCGCCAACCAGGTCTACGCGTGGGGCAAGCGTCCGTCAGAATCGCAAAACGCGGCCGGCGAGTGAGTAGACGAGCCAAAAGAACGCGCAGAAAAACACGATCCGCCCGATTTCCACGAGCTTCGCGTTCGTGGCTAACACGTAGACAAGCGCTCCAGCAATCGACAGAGCCATAGGTAGGACGAGCGAGTTCATTTGGGCGGTATTTCCCGATCGCGCATCTCAAGCACCAGGTGGTCAGCGTATTCGCCAGCAAGCTTTCTTGCTAGCTCGGGCCTCGTCCCGTCAAACATCGGCATCGCAGCAGCTGCAAACTGCGCCCAGGTAGCTTTTTCAAACTGATCCCGAAACGTAATCATGCGCTCCGGCGTTTTTCCGCTGCCTTCGCCGCCTTGTCGGCAAACTTGCCGCAGTTTCGGCAAAGCTTGTCCTTTCGACCCTGCTCGATCGGGCCGTGGTCGGCATCAACCCGGCACATACCAATCGGGTCGACAGGGATCTTGCTCTGATTCGCTACCGGTTTCGATCGAATACTCATGGCTCGGTACCTCGCTATGTCACCCAGTGTGACCTGAAATCTACCCGTTGAGTACAGCTTCATCGTCTGCCGGATCGATCCGAAGCGTAGGCCATGATTCTCCGTACCGGCAACCTGGAACACATGAGTTCTCGTCGCATCGTCTGCTTCCGTGCTGGTCCAGCTCGTGTGTGCGGTAAGTGAGACCAGGAGGGGGTAGCGGACGCTTGTTCGGTACGTCAGCAGTCCGGTACAGAGCCACCACCTTACGATTCGTCGTCGCTGTCATAGTGAATCTCCGATTCTCGGACCTTGCGATCGATAACTTCTCGTTTGCGACGTACTGCTTTCTCTCCAGCTCCGAACGCTTCCCCCACGTCTTTCAAAACGCTATCGACAAAACGTGCTGTAGCTCGTGCGGCGACACCAAGTCCCATACGTAATGCATGGTGAACAACAGGAGGAAGCTTCGGCGACTCGTCGGGAGGCATGTCTACAGTCTGACGCCGCGACGATGAGTGCGCGAGTACGGATGCGACTTGCGTCGTTTCTGCTTCTCGCTGAGCTCGGCGCCGACGATGAACACAGGTTTGCCGTGCTGCAGCGCCAGACCGCGCATCCCGCCAACTTGCGAAGTCGACGTGGGCGCTCCAGCTTGGATCTCGTAACCGTTCGAGTAGTCGTTCTGCGCCTGCATAACGCCGAGGTAGTCCCACGGTCCGAGCGATTGCGGAACGAAGTAGGACGGAAGAACAAAGTTGGACAGTCCGTTTCCGTTGCTTGCGTTGTAAGACGTGTTCTGAACCGGGTCGCAAACCTCCGACGCACCCATCAGATTGGAACCGTCTTGCTTTTCGGACCATTCGTTCGCGCCAGCGTCCCGGAAGGTCTCCAGGAGCTCGTGCGATCCACCAGCGCACACAGATTCTCCGCCGCTCGTGAGCGAGCTAAAAAGGTCCACACCGAGTTCGATGTCCGGCACGCCATTGACAACCTGATGGTAAGCAAGCGCTCCGGGCGCCTCGTCGATCGTATCTCGGAAGTGGATTGCGATCTCGAGCGGAGTTCGATCGTCAGGACCGCTTCCGATGCGGAATGAGACGCTCGGCATGCCGTAGTGCTGGCCGTACTGAACGGCTTGTTCCTGCCATGCGTCGATCATCGATTGCATCGATGGTGCAGGCTTCAGCTCGGAAGGCGTCTTGTCGGTTGTGAGGTCGATAAGAACGAAAGAAAAATTCGGGGCGACGCTAGTCGTAGGTGATGTAGTGCTCATAGTGGGTCTCCAGTGGGTAAACGATGGCGTCCGGATGATCGAATATGCTCACGGACAAATCGACGAGAATCGTATCCGAGAAACCGGTTTTGCATGCTACCGCCTGACCCGGTTGCAACACGCCGATGATGTTCGACTCGAGCAGCCGAATACCTGCTCGTCTATCGCGTGCCTCCTCGGCATCGATCGGTCGCATCCGATGCAGCGTTTGCAGCTGCCACGCTCTGATGCCCATGCGTCGCTGTACTACATCAAGAGCCCGATCGGAGCGAATCAACTACGGAGCCTGGTACACCTTGGGTGTGAACCCGGGGTGGCTCGTCTGGTACGTTTTGACCATTGCGTTCCAGATCACCTGATCGATCAGGACTTCCACTGTGGGCGCACCGCCCTCGATAAGTGGACAAAGCAAGGCCACAACGCTTCCCGCTGGGGTGTTCGGCGGAAGCAGTTGCGGCGCAAGCTGACACGCGTCGACAGCAACCTGAACGCCTGTGTTTGCCACGTTGACCGCCTGCTGTTTGGTGCATCCGGATTCAGCGATGCCAACAGTTGCCACGGCAACTATCGTTGAAATGACAACGACAGGGACTGCAAAAATCGTCTTGATCTTCATTCTGGCTCCAGTACTCCGAGGATGTTTTCATCCCGAAGGTTGAAATAGAGTTCACCGTCGATAACGCTTCCGATTCGAAATTCTTGTCCGGCCCATTTGTGAAAGAAAACGATGTCGCCAGGTTTGATGTCCGGCATTGTCCACCGTGTACCGTGCTTGGTGAGCATCCCCGGACCCACGGCGACCACTTCGCCTTTCATCGGCGGATCTTTTTTTGCCGTCTTGGGGATGATGATTCGCCCCCTGTACTCGTCGTCGATCTTCCGAACGATAACGCGACTCGATAGGACCCGCATCGGGATCTTGGGTTGCGGTGTTTGATAAATGTCACCGTCAGTTGCAGGCGCGAACGGAGCGTCAACGAGATCGTCCATTTGAGTTCAGTCCTCGAGCTTTGCGGTGTCGGGCTACCGACTAGAACTGCTTCGTCTTGTCCGGATCGTCGACAACAACCGGCTTGTCGCCCTTCGGAAAGAAAGACGGGGGAGGCGGTACTGATCCTCCCGGAGGAGGACGGAGCGAAGCGCGCTTGGCGAGAATTGTGGTTGCCTGGCTCACGGAAATCTTGCCTGCGTCGATTGCGGCCTCGATACTGTTCGGCGGTTTCTTCATGAACATGAAGACTGCAGAGATCAGGACAACGAACAGACCAAAGAGGGCAATTGGGCTTGGCGTACCATGTGCGGTCATCGCCAGAATCACCGGATACAGAGTTTGGAGCATGCCGTACGCGAACGCTGCGATGTAGAACAGGTGCTGCTTGTCCCACGTCCACTTGACGACGGGTACGGGAGGAGGTGTGGGAGACGTAGGATAGTTTGTGGTCATGGTTTCTTCCAATCTAAAACTTCCTGAGCTGCACTTGCTCACTCGGATTCTTCTTTCTCTTTCGTCTTTTGCTTTCCGCGAGATTTGCCGCCGCGTCGACCTATTTCGGCCATGTGTTCTCGGTCTTTGCTGACCGATTTCCCGCCCTTGCGTCCAGCTACGCGAGCCTCTTCCGAATCGAACACATGAGCAGTCCCGTTGGCGTGCGAAGTCTTGCCGCCCTTGCTCGAGATTTTCGATTTCTGTTCGTCGGTCATCCCTCCGAACCCGCGTTTGCTCACCACTAGTAAGCTAGCCCAACCGTGCAAGAGAAGCAATGGGAGGCAGAGACAGTTGCTTGATCTGCTCTACCACCTCCATTGCTGCCTTCGCTTCCAAAAGGCCAACGTTTGGTGTTTGTTTGTAGGCGATGTCACGCACGAATTCGTCCATCTCGAGTTGCCATGAGGCGTCTGCCTGGTGAAAATCCCAGATCGTTGTTTCAGGTGGACCCATCTCGGGTGCCATGGCGTAGTACGTGAGCCTCTCGATTCCGTAACTTCCGCCAAGCCCTTCGACGTGAAGCTTGCCGGCGGTTCCGTAAATCTCGAACGAGAACGTGTTTTTCCACTCCGTAGAACTCACATGCAGGTGAGCAATCTGCCCCGATGAGGAACGCAAGATCATGAAGGCGTTGTCGTCCACTCTCTGATCCCAGAAAAGCGTTTCGGCACGACCCGCAACGTCGACAAATGGACGTCCGAGAAAAAGACCCGACAGATCGATCAGGTGGACCCCCTGATCAAGCAGCTCTCCTCCCCCGCGGGCTGGATCCCCTCGCCATTCTTTCTCGTACCCGAGGCGTCCGCCGTGTCCGTATCGCCCGCGCACCATCATGATTTCGCCGAGGGTGTCCGCTTGCACCATGCTCGCTGCTTTTCGAATAGCTGGATGATAACGGTGATTGAATCCCACCCGAACAGACTGGCCCTCACGACGAGCTAGCTCGATCGCGTCAATGTCTGCGATGCAGCATCCAGCGGGTTTTTCTACGAGCACGTGCTTACCCTCTTGCAGAGCTGCACACGCAATGGGTGACAACGCGTCGTGCGTGGTCGACACGATTACGACGCTAATTTCTGGATCGCTTACAGCGTCGTCCCATGACGTACTCGAGGCTTCGCCGTCCTGCTCGTTGATCCATTCGGCAAGCTTGAGTGCATTTTCGATATTCGTGTCGGCGCAAACCACAAGCCGAGCTCCGACAACGGTTGCAGCACGCTTGCGACCCACGTTGCCGCACCCGATGATAGCGATGCCAAGGTCAGCAATGGGGGAGGTCATGAAACAACTGGAGAAATGGTGATGACGTATTCTTCTCCGAACTTGAGTTCCGTTTCTTTGTGCCCTGCGATAAATACGTACGTTGGTTCCAAGTCTCCCGGCAATGGGTTTTCTGTAGAGAACATAATTTTGATTCCGGACGATCCCGTGTCTTCTATTTTCAGGACTTTTGCTGTGAATTTCATCAGTACTGCTCCACTCGGGTATCTGGCGTCACTCGCCGTAGGGTCCAGTCGTCACTCTTCTCGCGCATCGCTTGCTGGATCGCCGGTTCCCGCCACTTGTCCCACTGCGCCGAGATCAGCTTGCCGGTGATGCCGTCGCTTTCGGCCGAGGCAAGGAAGATTGCAAGCTCGACTGCTCGTTGCATATTTCTGTCGGTCTGGGGCGAAACTTTGGACCGGACCATCCTGGCGTGAAAATCTGCGCCAGCAAGCTCGGGACCGGCTTCGATCACTTGATCCAGAAGGCGCGTATTGAGAACGCCGGGGGACATAGAGTTGATGTCGATCCCGGTTCCACGAAGCTCCTCGGCGAGGGTTTCGGCGAAACGGACCACCGCAGCCTTGCTCGCGGCGTAGGCGCTCATGTTCGGCATCGGCTGGGTGGCACCACCTCCTGAGATTTGGATGATCTTGCCGTAGCTACGAGAACGCATGTGATGCAAAACGGAAACCGACATCGCAACAGAGAGAAGCAAGTTTGTCTCGATCGTTTTGACCCATTCAAGAGGAGACGTTGTTCCTGTTGGACCTATGAGTCCATAAGTGCCAGCACAGTTCACAAGAATGTCTCTATCAAAATTTTGACCAGGAAAAATGCTTTTCAAATGTTCACGCGTCGGTCGGGATACCATCGCTCCCTCCCTCACGAACGCATCCGCAATCGCCAGACCCAGCCCTCTCGACGCGCCCGTCACGATCGCCGTTCGTCCATCAAGCTTTCCCATGGCCCGTGCTCCTTCCGACCACCACGTACTCAATGCGCGGATCGGTGATGTTCAGCCACCCGCTTGGGTCGATCACCAGGGGTCGGCGCATGTGACGAAGAAAGTCCTCCGGCAGAATGAGGTTGTATGTCGGATGTTCGTTACCGATAACCAGCGCATCAGCACCGCTGATGGTCAGCAAAAATTCCGGGTCGTATTTGACGCTTGGATCGTAAGTTCTGACGGTCGCTCCGTACGACATACGCAACGCATTGATCATTCGAATAACCGCTGATCGTCGTAACGTATTCGTTTCGGATTTGTATGTCGTACCCCATACGGCAATCGTTTTGCCGCGAAACATCGTTACCGGTGACGGCGCTAACCTTTCGATCAACTTACTCATCGTCCACTGCTCATGTGCGTTGTTTTCGTCGAACACGGCTTGCGCGATCTGACCACCGTTTTGCATCAAATAGTTTAAATCCCTCGCCAGTGTCCCCCCAGCAAACGCCGCTCCCGCTTTCACATACGCTTTCGGTCCGATCCGTGGCTCACTCCGGAGTGCCGCTTCAACATCACGGGCATCGGCACCGACCTTTTCGCAGATGACCGCGATTTCGTTCGTGAGTGCAATTTGCGTCGCCAGGAACGCGTTGATGGCGTGCTTGCACATCTCAGCGGATTCGGGGGACATAGCAACGATTCTTGGCTCTGAGCCGATGTTCCCAACTTTACCTACCTTCGGTAGAGCGAAAAGTGCATCATAGACTCTACCGAAATCTCGGTTGTTTTTGCGGCCAACAATGATTTGATTCTGGTTATTGAAACACTCAATCGCGTTCCCTAGCCGCAAGTTCTCCGGCACGTACGCGAAACCGACGCTACCTTTGTAGACCTCGTTGTAACGCTTTTCGATCCAAGCGGTGGTTCCTACTGGCAGCTGCGACGAAATAGCGACTGTGCTCCGGTACGTAAAATGCGGCATTAGGTCGACTATTTTTTGCTTCACACTCTCGACGTCAGCCACATCGTTGTCGTCGACCGGCGTGTCCCAGCAGATCCAGACAAGCTCCGCATTCTCGAGCGCGTCTCTCGCGTTGTCGGTAAAACGCAGTTTTCCTTCCGTCATCCCGCGTTTTGTCAGGTCTTCGAGACCAGGCTCCGACACAGGCAACTTTCCGATCGTCAGCATCGCCAGCCGTACCGCATCGTTGTCGTACCCGATCACGTCGTGTCCCGCCGCAGCGAGACACGCCGCGGTAACCGTTCCCAAGTGCCACAACCCACACACTGCGATTTTCATTGCGGTTCTCCCCGTGCTTTTGTTGCGCCCATTTTCAAGCCTTCCGCGAACTGTTCCGCTCCTTCTGGCGATAGTGTGAGCGTAAATCCCATGCCTTGTGTGAGAACAATTTCTACCTTTACGACATCCTTCACAGCATGAACCGAAAGACTCTGGAGCGATGGCTGCGGTTGTGGCGTCACCGGACCAGAACGACGTCGACCAAATCTAGAACGGAAACGTTCCATACTTTCCTCCCGGGAAGTGCAGCCACGTCACCACGCAGTATTTGCTTTCACTGACAGGCGGTTCTGCTTGATGCATGTGTGTAAAGAATGCCGGAAACAAGATCAGTGTTCCCATTTTCGGAGGTACCCGAACGCCAAGCTGCGGAAATGTTGTCTCTCCACCCTGTTCCACATCGTTCAGATACGCGATGACCGAAACCTGTCGCGAAGACGAGTCACCGTTCCAGTTGTCGGCGTGAATTGCAAATAGTTCTGCAGGAGCTCCCGGTTCATTCGGTTCGTAAAGGATGACACTCGGGATCTCAATTCCGCTGCAGTTTCCAAGAACGCTCGATTGTGCGATGTATTCCTTGAATTTTCCGCGGACCACTTCGATAAATTTGTCGCAGAGAACCTTTCCGCAGCTCATCTCTCCATGCGGAAGGTTGGCAATCGTGCATCGTCGGTACCCCTCGTTAAATCGATGCGTGATACCGCAAGCTCGCGACACATCGAAGAGAGCGATTAGGTTGTCGCAGAGCTCCTCGGACAGAGCGTTCTCGTAGATACCGATGCGATGATCAGCCGGTAACAACAATTTCTGTCGCTCTACTTGATCTGATGGAGAGTCGTATGGCTCACCATATGGTCTTCCGTACTCGCTCATTTGCGCACCATGCAGAGGTAGCGAGACGGTTGGTGGGCTACTTCGTCCGTATGCCACTCGCCACCAGCATCACGCATGAACTTCTCGAAGTAAGTTACGTTGTCGATTCCTGACCATGACCCCCATTGCGTGGCGATGAGATACTTGACGCAGTATTTGTGCAGCTTCGGAAACAGTTTTTTTCGGAATGCGATCGGAGTCTCGCTTAGGCTCCAGGTGGCGACGAAAGCGATGCGGGGGATTCTTGCTGGTCCCTTTGCTCGACCAAAGCGCGTCTTCGTAAGCAACTCGATCATCGACTCGATCTCGCTTTCTACGACCAGATCGATGTTCTCGTCTCCACCACGCAGCTCCAAAAATAGTCTCTGAATCTCTCTTACGTGCGGAAGATCGATAATTATGTGACGACCTTCGAACCCGTCCTTGCTGAGCATCCAGGCGAAGTTTCCGTATCCACCTCCTACCTCTACAACAGCGTCCACCCCGTCGGTGAATCGATCGCCGGTCCACGTCTCGTACGTCTTCAGATGGTAAGCATGCTGAATCTGCAGGGGCGAAGACCCGAGATCACATGCAAGGGCGTGATGACGCTCCGAACTTCTGCGAGACAGACGTTCCCACCGCGGCCACTGCGGATCGTTTTTTAGTTCTTCGTACCAAGCCTGAAACGATCCATCGTACTCGTGGATGTCGACGTCCCCCGACCAGACCAAAAAATCGGACAGCGGCTTGGTGAGGGCCGATCGGACTATTTCGTCACACCGCGACTTCCAGTTCGGAGCCACATTTTTTGGATGCTGCGCAGACACGAGACCTGTCAAGAATTGAGCAAACGCTTTCGATCGATCGGGCGGAACAGGTTCTGTAGCGGCAACGGCATCAACGCAAAACTGCATATTTTGACGCACGTGTTGCACTTGATCCGAAGGAACAATTCCATTTTTCAGCATCAACCTGTACCTGCCAATTCCTTCCTGGTATTTGCCCAGGTAGTAGCAAGCAATCGCCAATTCGTCTTGAACCTGCCAGCTATCCAGATCATCCGATGCGGAGGCCACGTCATACATAGTTTGCCAAGATTTGCGTTGTCTAAAATACTGCGCAAATTCGACCGCCAGCGCTGCACTTCTCTTTTCTTTTACGGCG
>Ga0210394_10003197_pt1 | contig 21016 bp, 17 predicted proteins | sample IncBWC12MmetaG_FD_160121 | JGI IMG/M metagenome (GOLD analysis project Ga0210394, IMG submission 160121) | Forest soil microbial communities from Barre Woods Harvard Forest LTER site, Petersham, Massachusetts, United States - Inc-BW-C-12-M | ecosystem: Environmental > Terrestrial > Soil >...
GCCGGCAGCGACTACTTCGGCGGCGGGACCTACAGCGACTGCTCTGACTCGACGCAGCCCGGCGTCAAAGCCGTCCTGTCGTACATCCACAGGCTGCGAGTCGCCTCGCGCTGCGAACCGGGCCACTACTACCTGCTGAACAACTACAACCCCGGCTACGAGCCCACGTTGAGCAACGAAGACGCCAGCACCTTCGACGGCACCTGGCAGGACGCCTACTACCAGGACTACGCCCTGGGCGACGGCGCCAGCGCGTTCACGATCCCGCCGAACCGCAATGGCAACGGCAAGGATCCGTCCAAAACAAACAGCATCGGCGACACGCTGAACAACGCGGGCATTTCCTGGAAGTACTACGGCGACCAGCTGAACGTGTTCCACACGGACCCGCACGTGACGAACAGCCCCGCCAGGGGCCAGCTGCCGGACGAGTACTGCCAGATCTGCAACCCGTTCCAGTACGACCAGTCGATCATGGAAAGCCCGGACGTGAACAGGCACATCCAGGACACCACCAGCCTCTACGCGGACATCGCCAGCGGTACCAACCTGCCGGCGGTCTCGTTCGCGAAGCCGAGCGCGCTGGTGGACGGCCACCCGGCTTCCTCGAAGCTGGACCTGTTCGAAGGCTTCGTGAAGAAGATCGTCGATGCGGTGCACAGCTCGGCGTACGCGAACGACACCGCCATCTTCATCACCTTCGATGAGGGTGGCGGCTATTACGACTCAGGCTACGTCCAGCCGGTAGATTTCTTCGGCGACGGCACGCGCATACCCCTGATCGTGGTCGCGCCGCCGCAGTATCTGCGGGCCGCCGGCTACATCTCCCACCAGTATGCGGATCACGTCTCCATCCTCAAGTTCATCGAGCGCAACTGGCGCCTGCCGGCGGTGACGCCTCGCAGCCGCGACAACCTCCCGAACCCGCGGCAAGTGCCGGTCGAGCGCGACTGGCGGGGCTTCGTCGACACTTCCGGCTACGTGCCGTATGTGGACGGCGTGCCCGGCAAGGCGGCGATCGACGACCTGTGGGAGTTCTTCGACTTCCCATCCTCGCGCGACCGCTGGTAGCGTATCCACGAGGTCGGTGACGAGACGGGGCCGCCGCAAGGCGGCCCCTTTTTTGCTGCGCGCGCCGCGCGCGCCTGGCTACTCCACCTCGGTCTTGAGCAGCATCCGCAGCTCATCGCGCAGCTGCGGTGTGTCGGCGTGGCCGTGTACAGCGATGGCGTGAGCCTTCGCCGCATCCAACACCTCCGCTTCCGTGCCGGAGATCTTGAGCGAGCAGCCGTTGTCACTCGGGTACAGCCGGCAGTCGATGGATTTGCGACTCGCACGGGCCTGGCTTGCAGCTGGCATGACTGTCTCCTGCGCCTTCAGGCGCGCGCTTCGAAAATCAGGTTGAAGGGCGTCTGCGCCGCGCGGCGGAACCTTGAAAAACCGCCATCGCGGACCACGGTGCGCAGCCGTGCCTCACCCGCCTGGGCGCCGAGGCACAAGCCCACCTCCTGGGAACGCGACGCCGGCGTGCAGATGAACGTCGAGGCCGAATAGAACACGCGACCGACGGGATTCAAGTTTTCCTCGAGGCGGTCGTTGGCGAAAGGCTCGACGATCATCCAGCTCCCATCCTTCTTCAACGACTCGCGCACGTGCGCCGCGGCGCCGACCGGGTCACCCATGTCGTGCAGGCAGTCGAACACGGTCACGAGGTCGTAGTCGGACCCGGGATAAGTCTTGGCGCTGGCGACCTCAAAGCGGACCCGTTCTCCGAGACCGGCCTGCTTCGCGGCTTCCCGCGCGTACACGATCGAGGGCTCGTGGTAGTCGAAGCCGATGAATTCCGATCTGGGATAGGCCAGCGCCATGATGATGGTGGACGCCCCGTGTCCGCAGCCGACGTCCGCCACGCGTGCACCGGCCTTGAGCTTGCCTTCCATGCCTTCGAGGGCGGGCAGCCACTGGCTCACGAGGTTGGCCGCATATCCCGGACGGAAAAAGCGCTCGGTGCCGTGGAACAGCGCGGCGTCGTGCTCGTGCCAGCCGAGCCCCGCTCCGGTGCGCAGTGCCTGCGCCATCTTCGGGATCGCCTTGAACTGCGCGACCGCAATCTGGAAAGCTCCGGGGAGAAACGCGGGACTCCCCTCGATCGCGAGCGCGAACGCCTGCTCCTCGGAGAGACTGAACGCCTGCGTCCCGGGGTCGTACTCGACGTAGCCACTCGCCGCCTGAGCGGAGAGCCACTCCCGCAGATACCTTGCATCGGTCCCCGTACGGCGGGCGAGCTGCTCGGCAGTCGCCGGTGCCTCGGCGAGGCTCTTGTAGAGTCCCAGCTGATCGCCGACCACGACGGTCGCTGCGTGCATGACCGCCCCCAGGTCGCCGACGAACCTGCCCACGAATGCCTCGAGTTTTGCCTGATCGATCGCCATGACCCACCCCTTTTTTCAAATCGCAGCTCTTAGGTCCGCTGCCGGTGCGGGCATCCTCGGGCGCCAGACCCGACAGATGAGCGACGGATTGGCGTGGGATCAGGACCCGGCGTGGATTCCGCGGGTGAGGGCCTGCGTCTCCGACGAGGGCTCCACACCGAGTGTCGCGGCCAGCATCCGCCGGCATTGGCTGTAGGTCTGAACGGCCTCGGCGTGGTGGCCGCGCTTCAGTTGTACGGCGATCAGCGCCCGGTAGAGCGACTCGGATGAGGCATCGAGCTCGACGCCGCGTCGATAGACGAGCTCGGCACGCTCGGGCGCGCCGCGCGCCTCCCACAGTGCACCGAGCGTCATCAAGGCACGGAACATCTGGCTTGCCAGGCGTTGCCGTCGGCCCAGTAACGACGGTTTCTCGTCCTCTCCGGCGAGGAAATGGCCGGGGTAGAGCTCCATCAGCCGCTCAGTGAGCGCGGCGAGCTCGCCATCGGCGACCGCCTGAGCGCCGGCCGCCAGGGACTCGGCGCGCGCCATCGCCCGCTCGAAGGCCCACAGGTCGAGCCAGCAACAACCGGGGTTGAGCGCGACCCGGCCGTCGTCGAGGAGGATCGCGTCGTCCCGGCCGAGGAGTTTGCGCAGACGCCGAAGCGTCACTTCGAAGGTATCGGCCGCTGCGTCACCTTCGGCATCCGGCCACAGCGACTCGGTGAGCGCTGCCGCACTCGCCGCGCGTCCGCCGTGTGCGATGACGGCCTTCAGGAGCTCGAGCGGCTTTTTCGGCGCCTTGCGCGGTGAGCGCAGTGGCGCGCCTTCGACCACCAGGGTGAATCCGCCGAGCGTGGAGATCCTCACGGGCCACGGCCATGGATCGACGTCGGGCGACTCGGCGGTAATCGCGAATTCACGAATCAGCGCGCGCGCGTACTCGGGCTCGATCCCCTCGGCAAGCGCGACGGCGAGTAACCGTCGAAACCCGGTCACGAGCCAGCGGAACGAGGCGCCCGACTGCTCTTCCCTGCTGCGCGTCAGTGCCCGGGCCAGCAGCTCGAGTGCGCGAGCCTTTTCGCCAGCCGCCAGCCGCGCATAGGCCTCCACCATGAGCATCAGAGGCTCATGAGGCGCATGGATGGTGCCGGCAGCGAGGGACTGCGCCTGCTCGAGGAGCTCGAGCGAGCGCTCGGGCTGGCCTGCGTCGACGCAGGCGCTCGCAACGACGGTCGAAAACAGGATGATGAAGAACGGCGAGCCGGTATCGCGCGCCGCGGCCAGGCACAGGCCACCGTGATAGAGGGCCAGCGACGGCTCTCCCAGAGCCTGGTAGAGCAGCACCCTGGCGAGCTGGTACTGAGCCAGCTCCCCCACGCGGGTCGGGTCGGCCCTCGTTTCGAGCTGCTGCACGAGGCCGCTGGCGGCCGCCGGCGTCGGCCCCATCAGCACCAGGAGTGAGCGGAAGAATGGGTCAAAGAAACGGAACCACGTCATGCCGAAGTCCTGGACGATGGTCCGCAGCCGGTCGAGTGCCTCGAAGCCCGCCTGATAGTCCCCGACGAGGGCGGCGTAGTAACTGAAGAACACGAGCCAGCCGGCGCGGCGAAACGGCGGCAACTCGGCCGCAAAAAACGGCGCGACCTCGTGCACCAGGGCACGCGCGCCGCGCAAGTCCCCCGTGAAACAGTAGTACTCGAGGAGTTGTGTCGCCGCGTCGGCTCTCACGGTGACCGGCATCTCGTGAGCGACCGCGGCGCGGACCAGCTGCAACGCCGATGGCAAACGCGGGTGGCCCGGCTGGCGCATCATCGCCGCGATCGCAAACGCCGTATGCGCGCGCAGCCGCTCGGGCTCGGAGCGGAACCCCGTGTTGGCCTCGAGCGCGCGCTCCAGCACCGCGATCCAGCGGTCGAGATCGGCGAATGCGGTCTGATCGATGTTGTGCGTCTCGATGATCCCGGTCGCGCAAAAGAGCCGCCCGCGCTCATCTCCCGCCGCATCGAGTGCCTCGAACGCCCGAACCAGCGTCGCCCGCGCGCGCGGTGGATCGACCAGGATGAGCGCACTGCCAAACCACGCCGTCAGCCAGGGCGTCTGGACGACGCGCTCCTTCGGCAGTAGCGCCACCCAGGCCTTCAGGGTGAGCCAGCGGCCATCCGCCACCAGGCCCCGGGCATGACTCAGGATGAGCGCGGTGGCCGCGTCCCAATCCCGGTTATCTGCCCACAGGGCGAGCGCCGCAGCGCCCTCGCCGGCCTGCTCCAGCAGCCGCGCCGAAGCGGTGCGCAGCGCGGTGAGCTCAGGGGCGGACAAGGTCGCGGCGGCGCGGTTCTGCAGGAACTGGGCAAACAGCGCGTGGAAGTGGAAGCTGACCTCCGCCCCCTCGTGTCGGTCGGTGAAGAGCCGTTGGCGAAACAGTGTTTCGAGCAGCTCACCCGCCTGCGGATCACCCGTGAGCGAGCGCGCCGCCGTGACGGTCACCCGCGGCAGGAACGCCGTGCGCAGCAGCAGTGTCCGGGTCGCGGGATCGACGCGGTCGAAGACCTGTCCCGCGAAGTAATCGAACGTCTCCTCGGAAGTTTCCCCGGGGCGCACGGCGGCGACCGCGCCCGAGGTCTTCAGGTGCTCGAGCATGAGCACGAGACCGGCGGCCCAGCCACCCGAGCGGTCCTGGAGGAGTCTCAGCGTCGACTCGTCCACCGCGCGCTCGGACTGGACCATCTCCCGCATCTCGTCCGCGGTCAGCCGCAGATCGTCGGCGCCCATCCGGCCGAGCCCCCGGTTGGCCTGCGCGCGCGCCAGCGCGGCGGGCGGGTCGGCGCGGCTCAACATGACGAGCGTGACCCCCGGGCGGGCCTCCGTCAGCGCATCGCGCAGGATCTCGTGAAAGGGCCCGGCGGGAGGGGCTTCGTGGCAGTTGTCGAAGACCACGCAAGCCGTTGCCGGGAGACGCGCAAACAGCGCCCGAAAATAGCGGCGGCTGAAACCCGGCAGATCCGCGAGGTACTCCGGGGTCAGAGCCGGTAGTGGTGTGGTGCGCCTGGCGCGCGGCGGCGGTGCGGCGAGCGTGAGGTGGTGGAAGAATGAGGCCGGATCCGCATCCCCCGCATCGACGTCGTACCAGATACCGCGCAGCTGCCGCGCCCTGAGATAACTCGCCGCGAGCGAGGTCTTGCCCGCGCCGGGGGGCCCGGTAATCCAGACCGCCGGGAAGTCGCGCGCGCCGTCGAGCTGTTGGAACAGGCGCTCGCGGTCGACCACACGGGAGAGTCTCGGCCGCGTGAGTTTCGCCAGTGCAGCGGACGCCGGCATGCGCATTAAGGGATGTAGTAGAGGTCGATCGACTTGCCGATGTGCTCGACCGGCTGGTAGGCGTTGAGCCAGGCGTAGTCGGTCGGGTTGCGCGTGCGCGCGAGCCAGGACACGGCGACCCAACCGGTCGTCGGCTGGTGCGGCGGCAGGATCGCGTACGCCGGCAATGGCTCGCGGGACAGGTCCGCGGTGCCGCGATAGGCGAGGCTCAGGTGCTGGATCCTGAGCTGCGCCGCCCGCTTCTCGAGGCGGCGCAGGTCCTGGCCCCAGTCGAGGTCCGAGTCCACCAGCACGCGCTCGGGGTGCGAGACCGTCTCGTTGAACCAGGCGAGGTAGTCGGGCCATGCGGTCACGAGCGTGCTCAGCTGCCAGGCGAGCACCGCCGCGAGCACCACCTTGCCGGCCATCGCCTTACGCCGGTCCTCCATCTGCTTCAATCCCTGCCATGCGCGAGTCACCACCCACGCCGCACCGAGCGCGAGCAGGGGATAGAGGATCAGCACGTGGCGGATGCCGATGTTGATGTGGCTGAAGCCGCTCGCGAACACCAGGATCGCGACGGTGAGTACCGCGGGTGTGAAGCGCCAGTTGTCCCCGGTGCGCCAGCCCTCGCGGGCCAGCAGCCCCACGCCGACGCTGCCGCCGGCGAGCAGCGGCAACGGTGTCTTCACGGCGAGCGCGACCAGGTAGAAGTACCACCACCCCATCATGCGGGTCGCGCCCAGGAGGTACGACAGGTGCCCGCCGTCGTTGTGCGCCTTGACGGCGACGATCCCGTTGACGAGATCCTTCAGCTCGCGAGGCAGCCACAGATGCGAGAGCAGCACGCCGAGCGCGTGGTCCATGCCGCGCTGCGCCAGGAGGTAGGACACCGCCCAGTCGTAGCGGAAGGCGCCGCGCGCCTCGTCGCCCGGTGTGCGGATCCCGTACGCGATAAAGAGCGGCACCAGCGCCGCAGCCGCGACCACGACGAGCTCAGCGAGGCGCATTCCCACCGTGGCCGGGTGCGCGGGCGGCGTGCGCTTACCCAGGATCCAGTGCGTGAGCGCCAGCGCCAGCAACGACATGCCGATGTAGGGCACCGCCGAGAATTTGGTTCCCACCGCAAAGCCGCTCGCGAGCCCGAACAGGAGCGCCGTGTACCAGCTCGGGGTGTCGAGCCAGCGATCGAGGGTGTAGAGGGCGAGGAGGATCGTGCCCGCGGCCGCCACGTCGAGCGCCGCGACGCCGGCGTGCCCGAGCACGGGCGGCACCGATAAGAGGAGAACCACCGCGAGCAGCGCCGCGCCCTCGCCTGCCAGCATGCGCCGCGCCCACAGCCAGGTGACGAACAGCAGCAGCGCGAGGAACGGCAGCGCGCCGGCGCGGGCGAGCGTCAGATAGAGATCGTACTTGCCGTCGCGGTAGAGGATGTCCTCGCCTTCGGTCACGCCGCTCGGCGGCGGGGTGCCGTAGGAGTGGGCGCCGGCGAGCCAGGGGCCGAGCGCCAGGAGTACACGGCCGATCGGCGGGTGCTCGGTGTCGTAGTCGTAATAGCCGCGGTCGAGGAGCTCGACGCCCGCGGCCAGGTGCTCGGGCTCATCCCAGGTGGCAAAGAACACGTGCCAGGTGCTCGCCACCAGCACGCATGCTCCGATGATGATCAGCGCGAGCGCCACCCGCGCCGCCGGAGTCGCGTGCGCGACCGTCCCGGTGGGCGGTTCAGCCACCGAACGGGTGCCGCAGCACGATGGTCTGCTCGCGGTCCGGTCCGGTGGAAATCATGTCGATCGGTACGCCGGTGAGCGCCGCGAGCCGCTCGAGATAGCGGCGCGCGTTACCCGGCAGCGCCGCGTACTCGGTGACGCCGACGGTCGACTCGCGCCAGCCGGGAAGCTCTTCGTACACCGGCTCGATGCCGGCGTAGCCCTCGACCGTGAGCGGCGGCTCGGGCGAGACCACCCCCTCGGTGCGGTACCCGATGCCAACGCGGATGGTATCGAGACCGTCCAGCACGTCGAGCTTGGTGATACACAGGCCCGAGACGCTCGAGTTCACGATCGCGCGCTGCAACGCCACCGAATCGAACCAGCCGCAGCGGCGGCGCCGGCCGGTCACCGAGCCGAATTCGTGCCCGACGCGCGAGAGGTGCTCGCCGTACTCATCGAAGAGCTCGGTCGGAAAGGGCCCGGCGCCGACCCGCGTGGTGTACGCCTTGACGATGCCGAGCACGCCGTCGAACACGCGCGGACCCAGGCCCGTGCCCGTCGCGGCGAAGCCCGCCGTGGTGTTGGAGGATGTGACGAACGGGTAGGTGCCGAGATCGACATCCAGCATCGCCCCCTGCGCGCCCTCGAACAGCACGTTGGCGCCGGCGATGCGCAGTCCCTCGAGGGCGTGGGTGACATCGGTGACCAGCGGCGCGATGCGCTCGCCCATGGCGAGCTGTGCGTCGAGCGTCTTCTGGAAGTCGACCGGCGGCATCTTGTAGTACTGCTGCAGCAGGAAGTTGTGGAAGTCGAGCACCTCGCCGAGCTTGGCGGCGAAGTGCTCGCGCAGGAACAGGTCCGCGACCCGCACGGCGCGGCGCGCCACCTTGTCCTCGTAGGCGGGCCCGATGCCGCGGCCCGTGGTGCCGATGGCATTCGCGCCGCGCGCCCGCTCGCGCGCCTGATCGAGCAGGATGTGCGAGGGCAGGATCAGCGGGCACTGCGGCGAGAGCCGCAAGCGCTCGAACACCGGCACGCCCTGCTTCATGAGCATGTCGCTCTCGGTGAGCAGCGCCTCGAGCGACAGCACCACGCCGTTGCCGATGAAGCAGCGCACCCCCTGGCGCAGGATCCCCGAAGGGATCAGCGAGAGGATGGTCTTCTTGCCGCCGATCACCAGCGTGTGCCCGGCGTTGTGACCGCCCTGGAAACGGGCCACCGCCGCGGCACGCTCGGTGAGCAGGTCGACGACCTTGCCCTTGCCCTCATCGCCCCACTGGGTGCCGATGACGACGACGAATCTGCCCATGAGTGTCTCACCGCGCCAGGAAGAGGATGATCACGCCGACGAGCATGCTGCCCAGCCCCGCGATGCGCAACTCGCGGTCGCGGACCTCGAGAAGGCGCGCGAAGGCACGCTTGACCCCCTGCGGGTTGACGAACGGGGCGATGCCTTCGAACACGAGGAACAGGCCGAACGCGGCCGTGAGGTCGGAAAGGTTCACGCCGCCGGCTTCACTTGGCTCCCCGGCGCTTGTCCGGGTCCTTCAGGTACTTGAAGAATTCTCCGTCGGGGCTCAGCACCAGCAGATCCCCGTCCTTGCCGAGGGAGCGTTCGTAGGCCTGGAGGCTGCGGTAGAACGCGTAGAATTCCGGGTCCTTCGAGTAGGCGCGCGCGTAGGTCGCGGTCGCGGTGGCATCGCCCTCGCCGCGGATGCGCAGCGCATCGCGCTGCGCGTCGGCGAGGATCTCGATCTGGCGGCGGTCGGCGTTGGCCTCGATGGTGTTCTTCTCGCTCTCGCCTTCGGCGCGCAAGCGCTTGGCGGTGCGCTCGAAGCCCTGCTTCATGCTCTCATACACGCGCGTGGCGACGTCGTCCGGCAGGTCAATCCGCTGCACGCGCACGTCGACGATCTCGACCCCGAGACTGACGGCGCTCTTGCTCGCCTGGCCGAACATCTCACTCGTCACTGCGGCGCGTTCGGCCGCCACGATCTGCTGCAGCGTGCGCTGTGCCACGACGCTCTTGATGCCGTCCTTGACGATGTCGGCGAGGCGCGAGCCGGCGAGCTCGGGCTTGCCACCGGCGGCGTTGTAGAACTGCACCGGATCCTTGACCCGCCACTTGATGTAGAAGTCGGCGATCAGCCCGCGGTTGTCGTTGGTGAGGAAGGTCTCGCCGCTGTAGGACTGGGAGAGGATGCGGCGATCGAACTTGTACGCCATGTCCCAGGGCCACTTGGCGTGCAACCCCGGCGCGTAATGGCTGCCGGTGATGGCGCCGAACTCGGTGGTGATGGCGACCTCGGTCTCGCTCACCGTGAACAGCGACAGACCCGCGATCACCGCCAGCACCGCGAGCACAAACGCCACCGGGATGAGCCGGGCTCCCATCAGCGCTCTCCCCGCCCGCGGGCCTCGATGGTGACCGAATCGGCCGGCTGCTTGCCGGCGCCGCTCGCGGGCTGCTCGGCGGGCTCGATCGAGCCGCTCGTCATCTTGTCGAGCAGCTTGTCGATCGGCAGATAGATCATGTTGCCGCCGGCGTGCGTATCGATCAGCACCTTGTGCGCCCGAGCCAGCACGCCCTCGATGGTCTCGATGTACATGCGGCGGCGGGTCACATCGGGTGCCTGCGCGTAGGCGGCCTGCTGCTGCGTGAAGCGCGAAGCCTGACCCTCGGCGAGCGCGGTGACCTGCGCCTTGTAGGCCTGGGCTTCCTGCTGCAAGCGGCTGGCCGCGCCCTGCGCCACCGGGATGACGCCGTTGGTGTAGGCCTGGGCCTCAAGGATCGAGCGCTCCTTGTCGGCCTGGGCCTTGTTGGCATCGCGCTGCGAGGGGATCACGGCGTCCGGAACCTGCACGTCCTTCAGATTCACGGTGGTCACCGTGATGCCGGCGTCGTAGTTATTCAGCACCTGCTGGATCAGTTCCTTGGTGCGCCGTGTGATCTCGGGGCGCGTGTTGCCGACCAGCACCTCATCGAGCGTGCTGCGGCCGATGATCTCGCGGATGGCGCTCTCGCTCACCTCGCTCAGCGTCGTCTCGGGGTCGAGCACCTTGAAGAGCTTCTTCACGGGATCGGTGTACTGGTACTGCACCGAGATCGTGAGATCGACCAGGAATACATCGGACGTCAGCACGCGCGACTTGGACTCGCTCGAGTTGACGCTCACGACGTTGACCTTGGTGACGGTCTCGATCGGCCAGGGCAACCGCCAGCCGATACCGGGATTGCGTATCGGCAGCACCAGACGCCCGAAGCGCTGCACGACACCGCGCTCGGGCGGGTTCACCTGGTAGAAGCCGCTCGCCAGCCACAGGCCCAGCACCACCAGCGCCGCCCACACCAGCCAGCCGCTCTCGCCACCGCCCGAGTGCAGCAGCGCTTCGAGCCGCTTCTGCCAGCCTTTCAGGCGCTCGTCGATGTCGGGGCCGCCCTGTCCCGGACGGCGTCCCCACGGATTATTCGGACCGTTTGGTTGATTCCACGGCATAGGGAAAGATCTGCGGCGAGTCAGCGCAGTTTGATCGCGCTCACGGTGCCCGAGGATTGTAGGTAGGCCCCCGAGGGGGCACAAGCGCTGTCGGGTCCCTGCACCTCGAGGATCTGCACCCCGGCGGTACGGGCCAGCTGCAGCAGCTCGAAGTCGGGGAGCTCGACCGCGAGCTCGATCGAGCCGTCGGGTGTCGACTCCTCGGCGCGCACCGCCTGCGCGGAGTAGAGGCGCGAGCGCAGCGCCCCGGCGCTCGCCGGCATCCGCAGGCGCGCCCGCCGCACAAACCGCGCCAGCCGCTCGGCCACCGCGCGGATGAGCAGATCGAGCCCGTCGCGGCGCGCGGCGGAGATCCACACCGCGGTGGCTCGCCCCTCCTCGTCGCGGTCGATGCGCGGCGCGAGCTCGAGGCGATCGATCTTGTTGTAGACGATCAGCTGCGGGATGTGCTCGGCGCCGATCTCATTCAGTACCCCATCCACCTGCGCGAGCTGCTCGGCACGGCGCGGATTGCTGGCATCCACGACGTGCAGGAGCAGCGTCGCCTCGCGCGCCTCGGTGAGGGTCGACTGGAAGGCGGCCACCAGCTCGTGCGGCAGCTCGCGGATGAAGCCGACGGTATCGGCGGCCACGACCGCGGTGCCCCCGGGGAGCGTGATCCGGCGCACCGTGGGATCGAGCGTGGCGAACAGCTGGTCTGCCACGTAGGCATCTGCGCCGGTGAGCGAACGGAACAGCGTCGACTTGCCGGCGTTGGTATAACCGACGAGGGCGAGGGAGGGGACCGGAATCTCGGCACGCATCTGCCGGCCGGTCTCGCGCTGTTGCTGCAGCTTCGCCAGGCGTTTGCCGAGCACGCGCACGCGCTGGCCGATGATGCGCCGGTCGGTCTCGAGCTGCGTCTCGCCGGGACCGCGCAGTCCAATGCCGCCCTTCTGCCGCTCGAGGTGGGTCCAGCCGCGCACCAGGCGGCTGGCGATGTGCTTGAGCTGCGCCAGCTCGACTTCGAGCTTGCCCTCGTGACTGCGGGCGCGTTGCGCGAAGATGTCGAGGATCAGCCCGTTGCGATCGAGCACGCGCCGCTCGATGAGCTTCTCCAGGTTGCGCTCCTGGCTCGGGCTCAACGCGTGATCGATGAGGATCACGTCGGCGTCATGGGCCTGGGCGGCCGCCTTGAGCTCCTCAGCCTTGCCGCTGCCGACGAAGTAACGGGGATCGGGGCGGTCGCGGCGGCCGGTGACGGTCGCGACCGGCTGCGCGCCGGCCGAAAGCGCCAGCTGCGTGAATTCCTGCAGGTCTTCCGGATCGACGGGAGCGCCCAGCCCTAAGCGCACCAGTACGGCGCGCTCACCGGAGCGGGGGCGCTCGAACACTCGCTCTTTCCAGGAGGGGCGCGGACATCACTCGGCCGGCGTCTCCACACTCTCGCCACCCTCTTCCGAGGACAGGCGCACGTTGCGCGCCGGCACAACCGTCGAGATCGCGTGCTTGTAGACCATCTGGCTGACGGAGTTCTTCAACAGCACGACGAACTGGTCGAAGGAATCGATCTGCCCCTGCAACTTGATGCCGTTCACGAGGTAGATGGAAACCGGCACCCGCTCCTTGCGCAGGGCGTTCAGAAAGGGGTCCTGCAAAGACTGTCCTTTGGCCATAGGGTTCTCCTTGTTTTGTGCGAATTCGAGTTCTTGGCACGAAGGGGTCGCAACCGAGCTTCCCTGTTCCGCGATCCCAAGAGATTCAAGCAAGTACAACCGCGCCCGCAGGCAACGGCCCGACGCGGGCATTTTAACATGCGGGCGAGCCCGTCAGAACCCAAGGTCGCGCAGCGCATGACATATATCGCGGCTCCATGCCCCCTCGGCCGCCGGTTCGAGCCACTCGCCGCGCCGCTCCGACCGCATCCAGGTCAGCTGGCGCTTGGCCAGTTGGCGCGTCGCGGCAAGGGCGCGCCGGACGCCTTCGGCGAGGGTGTAGTCCCCGTCCAGGTGGGCCCAGAGCTGCCGATAGCCTACCGAGCGCATGGAGGAATGGGCGGGACTCAAGTCGCCCCGGTCGCGCAGCCCCCTCACCTCATCGAGAAAGCCCTGGGCCATCATGCGGTCGAGACGCTCCGCCAGGCGCTGGTGCAGCACGGCCCGGTCGGGCGGGTTCAGCAGCCAGTAGCGCACCTCGAAGGGGGCGAGCGGGCTCACCGTGCGGCGCTGCAGCTCGGAGATGGGGCGCCCCGCCGTGTAGCACACCTCGAGTGCGCGCTGGATGCGCTGGGCGTCGTTCGCAGCGATGCGGGCGGCGGCCGCCGGATCGAGCCGCGCGAGCTCGGCGTGCAGCGCCGGCCAGCCGACCGCGGCTGCGCGGGCATCGATCTCGGCCCGAAGCTCGGGGCGCGCCTCGGGGAGCTCCGCCAGCCCGGTGAGGAGCGAGCGCAGATATAACATGGTGCCGCCGACCAGGAGCGGCGCCCGGCGGCGGGCGTGGATGACGCGGATGCTCTCGAGCGCATCCGCCACGAACCGGCCGGCGGAGTAGCGCTCAGCCGGGTCACAGATATCGATGAGATGATGCGCGATGCGCGCGCGCACCTCGCGCGAGGGTTTGGCGGTGCCGACATCGAGTCCCCGGTAGACCAGCGCCGAGTCCACGCTCACGATCTCGACGGGGGCGCGCTCGGCGAGCCGGATCGCCCAATCCGTCTTGCCGGCGCCGGTCGGACCGCCGAGGAGATAGACGGGCAGCCGCGGCGCACCGCTCGCCTCGCCGGACACTCAACGCCCCCGCAGGAACAACTGATCGAGCTGCTGCAGCGACAGGCGGGTCCAGGTGGGCCGGCCGTGGTTGCACTGGTTGGCGCGCTCGGTCGCCTCCATCTGGCGCAGCAACGCGTTCATCTCCTGGAGCGTCAGGCGGCGATGCGCGTGGATGGCACTGCGGCAGGCAAGCGTGCCGAGGAACCGGTCGGCGGCGGCCTCGAGGTGGTGGCTGCCGGCGTCGAGCGCGAGGTCGCGGACGAGCGAGCCGACGAGCTCGCGGACGTCGCGCGCGTCGAGCAGCACCGGCACGCGCCGTACCGCAAGCCGCGTGGGTCCGAGCGCATCGAGCTCGAAGCCGGCACGCTCCCAGTCGGCGCGTCCCTCGAGCAGCGCGCCGAGCTCGTGCTCCTTCAACTCGAAGACCAGCGGCTCGAGCAACGCCTGACTGGCGCTCGGCGCGCGCTCGCGCTCGGCCTTCATCTGCTCGTAGAGCACCCGCTCATGCGCGGCGTGCATGTCGACCAGCACCAGACCGTCGCGATTCTGGGCGAGAATGTAGACGCCGTGCAGCTGCGCGAGCGCGGTGCCAAGGGGCTCGACCCCCTCGGGCAGGGGCTCGGGACTCAAGGCGGCGGATGCGCTGTCGCGCACCAGCGCATGGAGCGACCAGGGATCGCGCGCCGCATCGTAGAAAGGCAGCGGCGCCGCCGCGCTGCCAGCGCCTGCGGCCGCGATCGCCATGAATCCTGCGCGTGAATCATGCGCATGGGACCCGGCGGCCTCAGTCGCAGGCGCCCCGAGCGCCTCGGGTCGCGTGCCGGCGAGCACGCGCTCCACGGCACGAAACACGAAGTCATGGATCTGGCGGCTGTCGCGGAAGCGCACTTCGAGCTTGGCGGGGTGCGCATTCACGTCGACGAGCTGCGGATCGAGCGTCAGATAGAGAACGTAGGCCGCATGGCGCCCGTGGTAGAGCACGTCCCGATAAGCGAGCCGCACGGCGTTCATGAGGAGACGGTCGCGAACGCCGCGTCCGTTCACGAACCAGAACTGCTGGTCGGGCTGGGCGCGCGAGCGGGTCGGGAGCCCCACCCACCCCGACAGCATGACGGGACCCGCGGCGTGCTCGACCGGCACCGCACTCGCAGCGAAGTCCGGCCCCAGCACCGCGCCGAGCCGCTCCGCTTCCGCGCCCGCGCCGGCCGCGGCGGCGGTCTCGATCAGCACGCGCGCTCCATGCCGCAAGCGAAAGGCGACGTCGAAGCGCGACAGCACGAGCCGCTCCACCAGGCGCACGATGTGGGCCAGCTCGGTGGCGTCCGAGCGCACGAACTTGCGCCGTGCCGGCACGTTGAAGAAGAGGTCGCGCACCTCGACGCTGGTGCCGCGCGGGTGCGCCGCGGGACGCACGCCGCCGACCGCGGCGCCGTCGACGGTGATTTCGGCGGCCGCCGCCGCACCGGCCGCCTGGGAGGCGATCCTCAAGCGCGCCACCGAGCCGATCGAAGGCAGCGCCTCACCGCGAAAGCCGAGCGTCGTCACGGCCTCCAGGTCCTCGAGCGAGGCGATCTTGCTGGTGGCGTGGCGCGCGACCGCCGTCGCGAGCTCTGCGCTCGCGATCCCGGCGCCGTCATCGCGTACCCGGATGAGCCCGATGCCGCCGCGCTCCACGTCGATCTCGATGCGGTGCGCACCTGCGTCGAGACTGTTCTCGACGAGCTCCTTCACCACGGAGGCCGGGCGCTCGATCACCTCGCCGGCGGCGATCTGATCGACGAGCTCACTCGGCAGGACTCGAATCGGCATGGGCACAAGGATGCAGGCGCGCTCAGATGCGCGCGCCCGAGAGTGTACAGGCGATTACTGCGCCGTAGCGGCGGGCACGCCGCTGGCGGCGGCGGTGACGGTGCCGGCGCTCGCGACGCGCCGCTCCTGCTTGAAGCGTGTGCCGTCGGGCGGGTTCTGCACGAAGTAGCTGTGGACGCCACCGCAGATCGCATCGGCGAGGCGCGCCTGCTGCATGGCATTCTTCAGGCGCCGCTCCTCGGCGGGATTGGAGATATAGGCCGTCTCGATCAGCATCGAGGGAATCGCCGGGGACTTCAGCACCACGAATCCGGCGCGCTGCACCTGGGCCTTGCGCACCTCGCCGACGCTCTCGAGCGCGGCCACCACGCGCTCGGCGGCCGTGGCGCTCAGGCCGATGGATTCCTGCTGCACCAGATCGAGCACCACCGGCGCGGCCGCGCCGCCCTCCGGAAGTGCCCCGCTCATGAGATCCGCGGCGTTCTGTCCTTCGGCGAGCTCGCGCGCCGCCTCGCTCGAGGCGCCGTGCACCGAGAGGATGTAGACCGAGGCGCCCGAGATGCTGCGATCGGCGATCGAGTCGGCGTGCACCGAAATGAACATGTCGGCGTGCGCGGCGTGGGCGCGCTGGATGCGGTCGCGCAGCTCCAGGAACTCATCGCGGTCGCGCGTCAGCACTGCGCGCATGCCGGGCTCCCCGTCGATGCGCTCGGCAAGCGCGCGGGCGATCGCGAGCGTCACGTCCTTCTCGCGCGTGCCGCCGTGGCCGATGGCGCCGGGATCGACGCCGCCGTGTCCGGCGTCCACCGCGATGATCACGTCGCGGTCGCCGTCGCCGGGAGCGTGCGCGGCGCGCACCGTCTTCGGTCCTGAATCGGCGGCAGAGGCGGCCGCCGGCTCACCAAGCGATACCGTCAGCTGCCGTCCTCCCTTGCCCGTGGCCGAGAAGCTTTTCACTGCGACGGCGGACTTGAGCTCGAGCACGAGACGCAGCGTCCCGCCGGGCTGTTGCCCTACGCGCACGTCGGTCACGAGCCCACTGCCGGCGGGCACGACGAGATGATCGGCATGGGTGCGCGGCAGATCGATGACCGCGCGGTCGGGGTTATCGAGCGTGAAGACTTTAGCCGCGGGACCGTCGGAGAGCGCGAGCGTGATCACCGCCGAGTCGGGGGTCGCGGAGAGACCGATCGAGCGCAGCTGCGCGGCGGCCGCCGTGGAGCATGCAGCCGCGGCGCTGAGACAAGCGGTGATTTTAACTAGAAAAGTCTTTCTAATCATCAAGTTCGCTGTGCAATCTGCCGTGTAATCTACGGCGTTCGCGCCCCACTTTCAAGTTGGACCAGCCAGGCCGCGCCGAGTGCGGAGGCAGCGCTCGCCTCGATGTCGTGGCCGGAGGCGCTCCCCGAGAAGCGCAACCTGAGATCCGCCGCCGGCAGCCGCCCCGCTCCGCGCTCCGGCCACTCGATGAGCCACACGTGATTCGGCGCCGCCCACTCGCGCAAACCGAGCGTGTCGAGCTCGGCCGGCGCGCGCATCCGGTAGAGATCGAGATGCACGAGCGTGCCGTCGCTCGCCGGATAGAGCTCGAGCAGCGTGTAGGTGGGGCTGCGCACGGTCGCGGTGACCCCCGCGGCGCGCGCGAAGCCGCGTGCGAAGGTCGTCTTGCCCGCGCCGAGATCGCCCTCGAGATAGAGCACCGCGAGGGATCCGGTCTCCGGCCGCGCGTGGGCAAGGCGCACGCCTAAGGCCTCCGTCTCCTGCTCCGAGTGGGTGCGCGCGCGCATCCGGCGGCGATCAGAGGTTCACGGCGTGATGCAGCTCCCGCGCCAGGTCGCTCGCCAGCACGCCGCGCTCGCCGGCCCGGGCTGCGGCATCGCCCGCCATGGCGTGCACCAGCACCCCGACCCGCGCCGCCGCCCAGGGGTCGCGACATTGCGCGAGGATTCCGGCCACGGCACCGGTCAGCACGTCCCCGGTTCCGGCGCTCGCCATGCCGGGGTTGCCGCGCTCGCAGACCCCGGGCGTCTGCCCGGTCGAGCCGACCAGCGTGCCGGCGCCCTTCAGAACGATGGTGCCGTGATAGCGCGCGAGCAGCGCATCGAGCGCCGCGAGGCGATCCTGCTGGATCTCCTGGATCGTGACCCCGAGCAGCCGCCCCGCCTCGCCCGGGTGCGGCGTCAGGATCCAGTCTGCGCGCGGCCTGACTTCGGACTCGGCAAGAAGATTGAGCGCGTCCGCATCGATCACCAGAGGTTTGTCCGCCGCGAGCACCGTATCGAGCGCCGCACGCGCCCAGGGGCTGCGGCCGAGGCCCGGACCGATCGCAACCACATCGGCGCGCGCCAGCGCGTCGGTCAGTACCCGCATCTCCGTGAGCGCAAGACAGATCAGCTCCGGCCTCCCCGAGGCGATCGCCGCCACGTTCTCGGGCGCTACGGCCACCGTCGTGAGCCCCGCCCCGACCCGCAGGCAGGCCTCCCCCGCGAGGCGCGTCGCGCCCGGCATGCCGGCGCCGCTGCCGACGATCAGCACGCGGCCGAAGTCGCCCTTGTTGGCGGCACGGGGCCGGCGCGGCAGCGCCGCCTGAATCTCCCCCTGAACGATGCGCGTCAGACGGGGCGGGAACTGCCCGGGCGACGCCTCGACCTCGAGATCATCGAAGAACACCGTTCCCGTGTACTCGGGCCCATCGCCCACCAGCAGCCCGGTTTTGAGCCCCACGAAGCTCACGGTGCAATCGGCCCGCACCGCTTCTCCCAGCGGCACGCCCGCGTCCGCATCGAGGCCCGAGGGCACGTCGAGTGCGAATGCCGGCCGGCCGCACAGGTTGACGGCATGGATCGCGGCGGCCGTCGCCTCGCGCACCGGGCCCTTCACCCCCGTCCCGAGGAGCGCATCGACCACAACCTCCCCTTCCGTCAGGGCCGCGGCGGCGAAGGCGCGCGGCCGCCCGCCGCTCGCCCGGAAGTCCTCGAAGGCCTGGCGCGCCTCGCCCCGGAGCCTCTCGGGATCGCTGGCGGCGAGCACGGTGACGGTGAGCCCCGCGGCCTGCGCGAAGCGCGCGAGCACGTAGCCGTCGCCACCGTTGTTGCCACCGCCGCAGACGACGACGATGCGGTGCGCCAGCGGGTAACGCCCGCGCAGCTGCCGCAGCGCCGCCTCGCCGGCGCGCTTCATCAGGGTGTAGCCGGGGATGCCCAGCTCTTGAATCGCGTGGGCGTCGAGGGCGCGCACCTGCGCGCTGGAGTACAAGGCGATCGGCAGCGCCATGGGCTCATTATACTGAGCGCGGTACCCATGCCATGACCGAGACTTCCGCCATCGACCTCGACGCGGCCAAACGCGCGTTCATCGCCAAAGCCCGCGCCCTGGGGTTCGACTCACTCGGCGTCGCGGCCATCGATATTGCCGAGGACGAGCGCCACCTGATCCGGTGGCTCGAGGCGGGGCTGCACGGCGACATGGACTACATGCGCCGCAACCTGCCGCTGCGCGCACGGCCGCAGCAGCTGCTCCCGGGCACCGTGCGAGTGGTGAGCGTGCGCATGGACTACTGGCCAGGCGAGGCGCGCGCCGCGCAGGAGGTCCTCAGCGACGGCACGCTCGGCTACATCTCGCGTTACGCCCTGGGTCGCGACTACCACAAGGTGCTGCGCCGCGCGCTCGCCAATCTCGCCACCGGCCTCGCCCGGCAGCTCGGCCCCTTCGGCTACCGCGTGTGCGTCGACAGCGCCCCCGTGCTCGAGAAGGCGCATGCGCGTAACGCCGGCCTCGGCTGGATCGGCAAGCACACCAATCTCATCGCCCGCGACGCGGGCTCGTGGTTCTTTCTCGGCGAGATGCTCACCGACCTGCCGCTGCCGCTGGACGCACCGGCCTCACCCCACTGCGGCACCTGTGCGGCGTGCATTCCGGCCTGCCCTACGCAGGCGATCGTCGCCCCCCGGCGGCTCGATGCGCGCCGCTGCATTTCCTATCTCACCATCGAGCACCAGGGCGCCATCCCCGAAGAGTTACGCCCGGCGCTCGGCAACCGCATCTACGGCTGCGATGACTGCCAGCTGGTATGTCCCTGGAACAAGTTCGCCCGCGCGGCGGCGCATCCGGACTTCAAGGTCCGCCACGCGCTCGATGCGACCTCGCTCCCGGAGCTGTTCGGCTGGACACGCGCCGAGTTCGAGGAGCGCATGCGCGGCTCGGCCATCTACCGGCTCGGCTACGAGCGCTGGTCGCGCAACCTCGCGGTGGCGCTCGGCAACGCGCCGACGTCGCCGCAAGTGCTGAGTGCGCTCGCGGCGCGGCGCGCCGATGCGTCGCTCCTGGTCCGGGAGCACGTCGAGTGGGCCTTGCGCCGCCACCAGGGCGCACCGCCCGCTAAGGCCGCGCCACCTGCACGTTGTCGATGAGCCGCGCCCGGCTCAAGCGCGCCGCGGCCAGGATCACCAGTGCGCGCGACTCGGTGGTAGCGCTGCTCAGGTCGTGCGCACGGCGCACGGAGAAGTAGTCGGGCCGAAAGCCCGCGCGCTCGAGCGTCTCGAAACCGGAGCGCTCGATACTGGCGAAGTCGGCGTCGCCGGCGCGGATGCGCGCCGCGGCGGCTTCGAGTGTCCGGTAGATGGCGGGCGCGAGCTTGCGCTCCGCGGGTGTCAGGTACTGGTTGCGCGAGCTCAGGGCCAGACCGTCGTCCGCACGCAGCGTCGGCGCGCCGACGATCTCCACCCGCATGCACAGCTCCGCCACCATGCGGCGGATGACGGTGAGCTGCTGGAAATCCTTCTCGCCGAACACGGCGACGTCGGGCTCGACGATGTGAAAGAGCTTGGCGACCACGGTGCTGACGCCTTCCATGTGGCCGGGCCGGAATTCCCCCTCGAGGATGCGCGCCAGCCCCGGCACCTCGACCCGCGCGCCGCGCTCGGAGCCGTGCGGATAGATCTCGGCGACGTCCGGCGTGAACATGAGATCGCAGCCGGCGGCGCCGAGCATGCCCTCGTCCTCGCGCGGCGTGCGCGGGTAGTGGGCGAAGTCCTCGTTCGGACCGAACTGCATGGGATTGACGAAGATGCTCGCCACGAAGCGCTCGCCGTAGCGGCGCGCGGTCTCGATCAGACTCACGTGACCGGCGTGCAGATTACCCATCGTCGGCACGAACACCACGCGCGCCCCGGCGCGGCGCCAGGCCTGCACCCGCTCGCGAACCCCCCGGATGGTGGCAACGGTCTCCAACGGGTCAGAAGCAGTGCTCGGGGGCCGGATACTCGCGCTGCTTCACCGAGCGCACGTAGCGCTTGAGCGCCTCGAGGTTGTCGCCCGCGCCTTCCATGTAGTTACGTACGAAGCGGGGCTTACGGCCCGTGGTGATGTCGAGCATGTCGTAGAGCACGAGGATCTGGCCGTCGGTGTCCGGCCCGGCGCCGATGCCGATCACCGGCACGTGCAGCACTTCGGTGATGGTCTTGCCCAGGGCTGCGGGCACGCACTCGAGCAGCACGATGTCGGCACCGGCGGCTTCGAGCTGCCGTGCCTCATCGAGGAGTCGCGCC
>Ga0210394_10003198_pt1 | contig 21006 bp, 19 predicted proteins | sample IncBWC12MmetaG_FD_160121 | JGI IMG/M metagenome (GOLD analysis project Ga0210394, IMG submission 160121) | Forest soil microbial communities from Barre Woods Harvard Forest LTER site, Petersham, Massachusetts, United States - Inc-BW-C-12-M | ecosystem: Environmental > Terrestrial > Soil >...
CCGGCGAAAGCCGGACCCACCGATCTAGCGACGGAGCCGTTAAAGAGTGGGTCCCGGCTTTCGCCGGGAATGCGAATTTAAATTCTTCGCGCTCCCTCGCTGCCTCACTGTGAATCGATAAAATCGTAGAACGCGGCGAGGAAGGCGTCCTTCTGTTCGTCGAACGGGGCGTGGCCGGCCTGCGGCAGGACGACCAGCCGCGATCCTGGAATGCGGGTGCGGTAGGCTTCGCCGAATTTGGGCGGCACCAGGCCGTCCTCGGCGCCCCACACGAGCAGGGTCGGCACGTCGATGCGGTGCAGCCATTTCGCCAGATCCGGGTTGTGGAAACGCGGGCGGTAGGCGAGGCGCATGACGGTCGCGCGGTTTTTCGCGACAAGGCTCATGTCGCCCTTGGCGAGATCGGCGAGGCGGCGCGATGCGCGCTCTGGGTCCGCGTAGAACCGCTGCAAATTCTCCGCGTCCGGCATGCGGAAGATGTCGGGGATGGGTTCCCCGTCGGCGGTGATGCCGACCGCGCCAATGAGGGTGAGGCTGGCGAGAGGCGCGGTGTTGCGCACCGCCATCTCGGCCGCGACCCAGCCGCCGAGCGAGGTACCCATCAGATGGACATGGTCGAGCCCCAGCGCCTTTAAGAGATCGAGGTGGAAGAAAGCCAAATCGGCGACCGTATCGAGCCAGGGCGGGTCGTCCGACTGGCCGAAGCCGGGGTGCTCCGGGGCGAATACGTCGAACCGGGTTGCCAATTCGTCGAGGAACGCCATCCAGCCGGTATGACCGCCGGCGCCGTGTAGGAACACAAGCTTCTGTGCGCCGGCTTCTGTGGGCCCGCCGCGGAACAGGCGGATTGTGCAGCCCGCAACGGTGAGCATTTCGACGCTGTGCGGCATCCGGCCCTCAATAGATGTCATCCCGGCGAAAGCCGGGACCCACTTTCCCGTCGCTCAAACCGTTAAGTGAGGATAGAGATCAGCCCAATGCGGATTGCCAGCCTCAATCAGCTGAATTTTCCACGCCCGCTTCCATTCCTTGATCTGCTTTTCGCGGCGGATCGCGGACTCCCAGAGCTCATGAGCTTCGAACCACATGAGGCGATCCACTCGATACGTCGATGTAAATCCCGGAACGGCCTTGCTCTTGTGCTGCCAGACACGTTGCGCCAGGTCGGAGGTCACTCCGACATACAAGGTTCCCTGTGGCTGGCTTGCGAGCAGATAGACGAAGAACATTGCCGTCGCCGGGGTGGGTCCCGGCTTTCGCCGGGACGACAATTTAGGATGACTTTGAAAGATAAAATAGGGAAAGCAGACGATTGCCCCGTGCCGGCCGTCATGCGAGGCTCGGGCATACCTCGACCAGAAAGGATCAGGGGCATGCTCAAGATCTACGGCGTTCCGCGCTCGCGCGCCGCTCGCACACTCTGGATGGCGAAGGAGTTGGGGCTCGAATACGAGCACATCCCCGTTGATTTCGCCAATGACGGGACACGCACGCCCGAATACCTCAGGGTCAACCCCAACGGCCACGTGCCGACGATCGACGATGACGGGGTGATCCTCTGGGAGTCGATGGCGATCAACCTCTATCTGGCGAAGAAATACGGACGCGGCGACCTCTACCCGATCCTGTTCGAGGACGAGGCGCGCGCCTGGCAATGGAGCTTCTGGGGGATGACGGAAATCGAGCGCCCGGTACTGACCGCGATGTTCCACCGCGCGATCCTGCCCGAGGATAAGCGGGATGCCGCGCTCGCCGACGAAAGCGAACGCCAGCTCGGGCGGCCCCTGATGGTGCTCGACGCCGCGGTCGCCGCCTCGCCCTACCTCTTGGGCGAGCATTTCAGCGTCGCCGACCTCAATGTCGCGAGCATCCTCGCCTGGGCGCGACCGGCGCGGATCGATTTCAGCCATGTCCCCAAGGCGGCCGATTGGCTGAAGCGTTGCGCCGAGCGCCCGGCCGCCCGTGCCGTCCGCGCCCTGCAGCGGTGAACGCGAACTGAATCGAGTTTCTCGATCTGACATAAAAATTGTCATCCCGGGCGCAGGCCGGGACCCACTCATCCACGCCCGAGACGGTTGAAGGGTGGGTCCCGGCCTTCGCCGGGATGACATTTATAAATTATGCGGGAGAGGAATTACCCCTTCGCCACCTGGTGCCCGGCGAGGTGCTCGAGCACCCGCACGAGGCCGGAATGGTCCCAGCCCTTGCCGCCCAATGCGGCGGCGGCGTTGAACAGTTCCTGGGTGGTGGCGGTGTTGGGGAGGGACAGGTTGAGCGCCCGGGCGCCCGACAGTGCGAGGCTCAGATCCTTCTGGTGCAATTCGATGCGGAAGCCGGGATCGAAGGTGCGCTTGATCATCCTGTCGCCATGGACTTCGAGGATGCGCGAGGAGGCAAACCCGCCCATCAACGCCTCGCGCACCTTGGCCGGATCGGCGCCAGCCTTGGAGGCGAACAGCAATGCTTCGCCGACGGCCTCGATGGTTAAGGCGACGATGATCTGATTGGCGACCTTGGTGGTCTGTCCGGCGCCAATGTCGCCAACGAGGGTGATGTTCTTGCCCATCAGCTCGAACAAGGGCTTCACCCGATTGAAGGCAGCTTCGGTGCCGCCGACCATGATCGTCAGTGACGCCGCCTTGGCGCCGACCTCGCCGCCCGAAACCGGCGCGTCGACATAGTCGCAGCCCTTTTTGGCGATTTCCGCCGCGAACCGCTTCGTTTCTATGGGCGAGATCGAGCTCATGTCGATGACCGTCTTGCCCGCCGCTAGGCCGGAGGCGACCCCCTCGGGGCCGAACAGCACGTTCTCCACATCCGGTGTGTCGGGCACCATGACGATGATGGTTTCGGCCGCTTCGGCGACGGCTTTGAGGGTGTCGCACACCCTCGCGCCTTCGCGGATTTCCGGCGGCACCGTGCGCCTTCCGTAGACGAAAAGCTGATGCCCGGCCTTTATCAGATTGTTGGCCATGGGGCGCCCCATGATGCCGAGGCCGACAAAACCGATCTGCATGGGTGTGTCTCCGATTGGAATGGCTGGCAGATACCGGCACAGTGCACAGGACGCGAGGCCGGCTCAAGCGGGCAGGAGAAAACTCCTTTGCGGTGGTGGCTACGCCTCTTCTTCGTCCTTGCCTCGGTCGGCACCGCGCAAGCGCAACAGGCGGCTGGCCCGGTCGGTGACCCCGAAGGTGTATGGCGGGCACAGATCCATTGGATCCCGATGACCGATGCGGCGGGGGCAGGTCATCTCTTGTACGCGCGCATCTGTCGGCCGGCAGGCGACGCACCGGCCCGCGTGGTCGTCATCGCACATGGGACATCCCCCAACCGGGCGACCACGCCCGGCCGGTGCGAGAGCGAGGTTTCCCGCTGGTTTCTCGATCGCGGTTTTCTTGTAATTTTCGCATTGCGCCGCGGCTATGGCGCAACCGGCGGCGACTGGGCCGAGGGGATCTACCACCGGCCGTGCGATGCCCCCGACTACGCCCGCGCCGGCATGGAAACCGCGCTCGACATCGCAGCGACGGTCGATTACGGCACTGCGCTGCCGTTCGCTCGGCCGCAGGCGGCGGTGGTCATCGGCCAATCCGGGGGAGGCTGGGGCGCGCTGGCCTACAACTCTATGCCACATCCCCGGGTCACCGCACTGATCAGCATGGCCGGTGGTCGCGGGCAGGTCATGACGAGCGCTGGCCATATCGGAATTTGCCGGCCGGATCTTCTGACCGATGCAGCCGGCCGGTTGGCACGTACCGCGACCACGCCGATGCTGTGGATCTACGCCGAGAACGACAGCTTCTTCGCGCCGGATATCGCGGCGGCAATGTACGGCGCCTTCACGCAAAACGGCGGCAAAGGCGAATTCGAGCACCTCGGTCCGTTCGACGGGGATGGCCATCGCCTGTTTTTTGGGGCGGGTGGCTCGCAGATTTGGGGCCCGCTCGTCGCGCGCTATCTTGCCACGCGGCCGGCGCAATAAGCGAACCGAGCGAGCGGTCGGCGATATGCTGCGGATGCCGGCGGTGCCGGAGCACGATTGGCTGATCCCGAAGCGCGCCCCCCTTTACCCCCTCCCGCGGGCTTGACCCGCGGATCCACGTCTTTGGCGGCGAGCGCGGCGCAGGAAGACGTGGATGGCCGGGCCAAGCCCGGCCAAGGGGTTAGAAAAACTGATTCAACCCCGGGGGACGACCCTCTAACTTCGGCGACAATGCCTGGAGGTGATCGATGCTGCGCGCGCTGTCGCTGTTGGGCGTGGTTCTCGTCGCCGCGCCGGCGTTAGCAGAGGAGTACCAGTCGAAGGAATTGGCCGACGCGGCGGCGCAATACCGCCAGGAGCTGATCGACAGCATTCCCGCTGCCAAGAAGCGACCAGAGCTGATCGCCCGGCTGCGCCGCGACGCCGATGCCGAATACCGCGCCAATCGCTACCCCCAGGCGATCGACGATTTAAGCCACGCCATCGCCCATGGCGCCGATGACAGCCTCGTCTGGCTGCGCCTCGCCCAGGCCCAGGCCGAACACCAGGACGACCATTTCCCGGCGAGCGCCTACAACGCCTACAAGAAATCATCGGGCCCGGTCGAACGCGGCACCGCGCTCTTTCTGATCGGCCGCGATTTCGATCGCCACGACAAGCCGAAAGAGGCGCTCGCCGCGTTCGAGGCCGGGCTCCTCCTGACCCGCTCCGTCAACATCGCCGAGCGGGTCGATCAGTTGCGCCGGCTCGTCCAGTTCCGGGTGACCAAGGTCGAGATCGCTGCCGAAGCCGATGCGCCGCGCGCCTGTCTGCGCTTCAACGAGAAGATCGGGGCGGGGGCCGATATTTCCTACGGCGATTTCGTGCGCGCGACGCCCGACCTCGCCGGCATTGTAACGGCCCGCGGCGACACGCTGTGTCTCGATGGGCTGAAGCACGGCGAGACCTATGAGGTCGAGCTCCTCCCCGGGTTTCCGGCGGTCACCGGCGAGAAGACAAAGGAGAGCTGGAAGGGCCGGGTCGTCGTCCCTGACAGGAAGCCGGCGATCAGCTTTTCCGGCACCGGCTACGTGTTGCCGCGCGAGGGGAGCAGTGGGCTGCCGGTTACCACGATCAACCTCGACAAGGTGAAGCTGCGGCTGGTGCGGATCAACGAGCGCAACCTCGTCCCCAGCATCAATGGCGAAAAGCTGACGATGAACTTCGATCCCGAGAGCGTAGACGAGCTGATCAGGCAGAGCGGCAGTCTCGTCTGGCAGGGCGAGATGACGATCACCGGCGAACGCAACCGGCCGGTCGTTACCGCCATCCCGCTGCCTCCCCTGCTGAAGGACAAGGGCCCCGGGGTTTATCTCGCGGTCGTCGACCTTCCCGATTCCAAGCCCGGCGACGGGAGCCAGCCGGTCGCCAACTGGGTGCTCGTCTCCAATCTCGGCCTCAGCACCTATAAGGGCACGGACGGGATGGCCGTCCTGGTGCGCTCGCTCGCCGACGCAAAACCAATGGCCGGCGTCGCGCTGCGCCTCCTTGCGCGCAACAACGGCGAACTGGCTTCGCTCACCAGCGATGCCGATGGGCTCGCCCGGATCCCCGGCGGTCTGTTGCACGGCAGCGGTGGCGACGAGCCGTTTGCGATCATCGCCAACGGGCCGGCCAATGGCGGCGCGGGCGGCGATTTCAACTTCCTCGAAGTCGGGCGGGCGGCCTTCGACCTGTCGGACCGTGGGGTCAGCGGCCGGCCGCAGCCCGGTCCGGTCGACTCCTACCTTTATACCGATCGCGGCATCTACCGGCCGGGCGAGAGCGTGCATCTGACCCTGCTGGTGCGCGACGACAAGGCGGCTTCCGTCGCCGACCTGCCGCTGACCTTGCGCCTCCTACGGCCGGACGGCGTCGAGGTCGATCGCCGCCAGCTGACCGGCGGCAAGCTCGGCGGCTTCGCCGAGACCTATTCCTTGGCCCGCGATGCACGCATCGGCACCTGGCAGGTCGAGCTGAAACTCGATCCGAAGGCGCCGGCGATCGGCAGCGCCGAGTTTCGCGTCGAGGATTTCGTCCCGCCGCAGCTCAAACTTGAGCTGTCCGCCGTCGACCGGCCGATTCGGCCGGCCGAGCCGTTTCCGGTGACGGCGACGGCGCATTATTATTACGGCGCCCCGGGGGCGGGGCTCGCGGTCGAGGCCCAGGCGACGATCGCGCCGGACGAGGCCCCCTACCCGAAAGAGCCCGGCTTTCAGTTCGGCCTTGCGGGCGAGGAATATGCCGGCGATCGCAAGGACCTCGACACGTCGCCGACCGATGATGCCGGGCAATCCTCTGTAACGCTCGACCTGACCGATCTGCCCGACCTTACAAAGCCGCTCGCTGCGACGATCCGGGTCAGCGTCTTCGAGCCGAGCGGGCGCGCGGTCAGCGAAACCGTGACCCGGCCGATCCGGACCCGACCGCTGGCGATCGGGCTGCGCTCGCCGGCGGGCGAAGACGCGGTCCCCGAGGGACAGCCGGCGAGCCTCGATGTGATCGCGCTCGACGGCGACGGCAAGCGCGTCGCCGCGAAGGGCTTGCGCTGGGAATTGCTGCGCGAGACGGCGGAATATTCCTGGTATTCGGTCAACGGTTCGTGGCGGCACAAGGCGCATGTGCGCGATCAGCCGCTCGAAACCGGGATGCTCGACATCGTCGCCGACAGCATGGGCACGCTGTCGCGGGGTCTGCCCGCCGGGCAATATCGCTGGGAAGTCGTCGACGGCGCGAGCGGTGCGCAGACGAGCCTGCGCTTTCGTGTCGGCTGGTGGGTCGAGGCGGCGCTGCCGGACGTCCCCGACAAACTCACAGCGACGCTCGACAAGGCGATTTACCAGCCGGGCGACACCGCGCGGCTGATGATCAAGGCACCGTTCGCGGGCGATGCGGAGCTGGCGATCGCATCAGACCGCATCCTCGCGCTGCGCTCGGTCAAGCTGCCGCCGGAGGGGACGACGGTCGAGATCCCGGTCGACGCCGCGTGGGGCAGCGGAGTCTACGCGCTGGTCACCGCCTATCGCCCGCAAAACACCGCGGCGCCCGCGGCAGGCCAGGCTCCAGGGCCGCGGGGGCCCGGACGTGCGGTCGGGGTCGCTTGGCTCGGTATCGATGCGAGCCTGAGGACGCTGTCCGTGACGCTCGCCTCGCCCGATTTGGCGCGGCCGCGCGGCCCCATCGAGATCGGGATCAAGGTCGCCGGCCTCACACCGGGCGAGGAGGCCTATGTCACGCTCGCAGCGGTCGACGAGGCAGTACTGAAGCTGACCGAGTTCGAGAGCCCGGCGCCGGAGAAGTACTATTTCGGCAAGCGCCAGCTCGGCGTCGAGCTGCGCGACCTCTACGGCAGGCTCATTGATCCGGGCGCAGGCGGCGTCGGCGTCCTGCGCAGCGGCGGGGATCAGTTCGCCCGGCGCTCGGTCGCCGGCCTCCCCGACAAAAGCAGCCGCGTCGTCGCGCTCTATTCGGGGATCCTTCGGCTCGATGGCAGCGGCGGCGCGACGGTGCGCTTCGACATTCCCGATTTCCAGGGCCAGCTTCGCCTGATGGCGGTGGCGTTTTCGGCGGGGAGGCTCGGTTCGGCGAGCGACGCGGTGACGGTGCGCGATCCCGTGGTGACGATGGTCGCGCTGCCGCGCTTTCTGGCGCCCGGCGACACCGCACAGTTGGGGCTCGTCATCAACAATCTCGAAGGCCCGGGCGGCGACTACCGGCTGAAGCTCGCCGCCGACGGCGCCGGCGCATTCGCCGCGCCGGTCGAGCGGGCGATCCCGCTATCGCCGGGCCAGGGCTTCAACGGCGCCTTCCCGTTAGTGGCGAAGACGACCGGAAAAATCGCCATCCATCTCGAGCTGACCGGCCCGAACGATCTCACGATCGCGCGCGACTTCACGCTCGGGGTGCGGCCGGCGCAGGCCTATCAGCTGCGCCGCTTTGTCGCCCGGCTCGAACCGGGCCAGACGATCACGCTCGACGACGGCGCTGCCGACGAATTCCTCCCCGGCACGGCGGAGGCGCTCTTGACCGTCAGCCCGCGCCCGGATTGGGACGTCCCCGGCCTGTTGCGGGCGCTCGACCGCTATCCGTATGGTTGTCTCGAACAGACGACGAGCCGCGCGCTCCCGCTCCTCTATGTCGATGCGGTTGCCGGGTTGTGGCGAACCGATCCGGGCTTTTCGCCGGCGGCAACGCTCGATCGCGCGATCGGCCACATCGTCGAGCTGCAGCGCGGCGACGGTAGCTTTGGGGTGTGGAGCGACAGCGACGACACGGTCCCCTGGCTCGACGCCTATGCTACCGACTTCCTGTTGCGCGCCAAGGAGCATGGCAAGGCGGTGCCGGATTACGCGCTGACGACGGCGCTCGGCTGGCTGCGCGACTTTGTCCGGCAGCAGAGCACCGACGCGAAAAACCTGCCCGCGATGGCCTACGCGCATTACGTGCTGGCCCGCGCCAAAGCGGGAGAACTGCCCGCCTTGCGCTATTTCAACGACACCCAGCTCGCCGAGCTGCCGACCCCGCTCGCCCGAGCTCAAGTCGCCGCGGCGCTCGCCGCCTATGGCGACATGCCGCGCGCCAGCGCCGCCTATGCGGCCGCGCTTGCGCCGCCGTCGAAGCGGCCTACCGGCCTGCGCTATATCGATTACGGCAGCGATTTGCGTGACAGCGCCGGGCTCCTCGCCTTCGCCGGCGACGATCCCGGGGTAGAGCCGCGGCTGACCGCCGTGATGGACCGGATCGCCGAGCTCTTCGCCCAGACCCGCCGGACCAGCACGCAGGAAGAGGCTTGGCTGTTGATGGCGGCGGAGGCGGCGGTGCGCGCCACCGGCGGCGAGATGAACGTCGCCATCGGCGATGCGGCCGCGCAGCAGAAGAAGGAGCCGCTCTATTTCCGGCGTACCCTCGGCAGCGGCGCGGCGCCGCTTGCGGTGGCCAATCGCGGCACCGCCCCGGCGTGGCGGACGATCTCGATGACCGGGGTTCCGCGCGGTGATCTGCTGGCCGAAAGCAGCGGCTACTGGGCTGGGCGATGGATATTTCGGGCGGACGGCTCGCCGGCGGATCTGACCAAGGTGCGACAGACCGATCTCTTCGTCGTCGTCATCAAGGGCAAGCGAACCGACGCCGCGCGCGCCGCGCGGACCCTCGTCGTCGACCTGCTGCCGGCCGGGTTCGAGATCGCCACCGCCTCGCTCGGCGGCCAATCGGCGGCGAGCTACCCCTGGCTCAAGGACCTCACCGATACGGCCTATAGCGAAGAGCGCGACGACCGCTACATCGCCGCCATCGACCTGAAGGAGGGCACGAGCGACTTCACGCTCGCCTATGTCGTGCGCGCCGTCACCCCGGGGGAGTTCAAATATCCCGCGCTCGTCGTCGAGGACATGTACGAGCCGGAGACGACCGGCCGCACCGCGATCGGCTCGCTCAGCGTTCAGGCAAGGTGAAGACCTGGCGACTCCGCTCTCATTCCCTCTCCGCCCCCAAGGGCGGAGAGGGAGCAGCTTTGCGACCTTGGCGGCGCAAGATCCTGTGGGCTGGCGCGGCGATTGCGTTCGTCGAATTGTTGTTAGTCGCCTATTTCACCCTCCCGGCTCCCGCCCTCGAGCGCAGCCGCAGCCTGTCGATGCTGGTCTTGGCGCGGGACGGATCGATGCTGCGCGGGTTTCTCTCCAGCGACGGCAAATGGCGGCTGCCGGTGACGGTGGATGCGGTCGACCCGGTCTACCGCCGCATGCTGATCCTTACCGAGGACCAGCGTTTCGCGGAGCACCCCGGGATCGACCCGGTCGCCCTGGTGCGCGCGCTCGGCCAGCTTGCGCTCAAGGGGCACATTGTCTCCGGCGCCTCGACCTTGACGATGCAGGCCGTGCGCCTGTTGGAGCGACGGCCGCGCACCCTTTCGGCAAAGCTCATAGAGATGGCCGAGGCGCTCGGCCTGGAGCGGCGCTGGGCCAAGGACGAGATCCTTTCGCTCTACCTGACGCTGGCCCCGTTCGGCGGCAATCTCGAAGGTGTGCGGGCCGCGAGCCTCGCGTATTTCGGCAAGGAGCCGAGCCATCTGTCGCCCGCCGAGGCGGCCCTCCTCGTGGCGCTGCCGCGCGCGCCGGAGCGTCTGCGCCCGGACCGCCATCCCGAGGCGGCGCGCCTCGCGCGGGACGCCGTCCTCCAGCGGATGCGGGCGCGCGGGGTGATCTCGGAAGAGGCCCTCGCCGAGGCCCGCGCCGAGCCCGTCCCAGGCCGCCGCCGGGCGCTGCCGTTTCACGCCCCGCATCTGGCGCGGGCATTGCGGGCGGCCGAGCCGCTCGCGGCGGTGCAGCAGACGACAATCGACCCGCTGCTGCAGCGCCAGGTCGAGGCATTGCTCTCCCGCGAAGCCGCCGCGCTGGATCCGCAGGCGACGCTCGCCGCGCTCGTCGTCGACAATCCTTCGCGCGAGGTCCTCGCCTATGTCGGCAACGCCGATTTTTCCGCGATCCAGCGCCACGGCACGATCGATATGGCGCGCGCCGTGCGCTCGCCGGGCTCGGCCTTGAAGCCCTTCATCTATGCGATGGCATTCGATCGCCTGATCATCCATCCGCAGACCGTGCTCGACGATCGGCCGCGCCACTTCGGCGATTATGCGCCGAGCGACTTCGACGGGCGTTTCCAGGGCGAGGTCAGCGCGGCCGAGGCGCTGCAATATTCATTGAACGTGCCGGCCGTCGCAGTGCTCGATCACCTGGGACCCAGCCGGTTTACCGGCGCCCTCGCCGCCGCCGGGATCCACCTGCACCTGCCGACACAAGAAGCCCAACCCGGGCTCGCGATCGCGCTGGGCGGCGCCGGCATATCGCTCTACGACCTCGCCACGCTTTATGCCGCGCTGGGCCGTGGCGGCGAGGTCGCCCTGCTGCGCAGCCGCGCCGACGATCCGCCGGCGCGCGGGACGGCGATCTTCGGGCCGGCCGCCGCGTGGTACGTCAACGATATTCTCACGACCGCACCACCGCCGCCCGGGATGCTGCCGGCAGAGGTCCGGCGCGGCCGCCATCTCGCCTTCAAGACCGGGACCTCCTACGGTTTCCGCGACGCCTGGGCCGTCGGCTACGATGCGCGGGTCACGATCGCGGTGTGGGCCGGGCGACCCGACGGCACGCCGCTACCCGGCCGCAGCGGCCGGGTGACGGCGGCCCCGGTCATGTTCAAGATCGCCGACCTGCTCGGCCCCGCGACGCCGGATAGCGCCCCCGAGCCGCCCTCCGGCGTGCTGCGGGTCAGCCATCAGGAGCTGCCTCTCGGGTTGCGCCGGCTCGACCCGGCGCTGCTCGAAGCCGGCAGGGGACCCGAGGCGGGTGGTCCCAAGATCCTCTATCCGCCCGATGGCGCGGTCGTTGCCTGGGATGGCGCGGCGCTGCCGCTCGAAGCGGCCGGCGGGAAGGCGCCGTTGCGTTGGCTCGTCGATGGAAGGCCGCTGCCGCCCGCCGCGCCGCGCCGCACGCTCTATTGGCAGCCGGCCGAACTCGGCTTCGTCCGGCTGACCGTCATCGACGCCAGCGGGAAGAGCGCGCGGGCCACCGTGCGGCTCGCACCGTAGGGGCGTACCGCTTGCCCGTTTACGCCCGAGCAGATCCTCTCTGAGGATTATCTGCCCGAGGGGTGAGATCGTAAGGCGGGCGGTGCAGCCCGGCGGGCGAGATCGTGAAGATTTCGTAGCCGGTCGCGGTCACGCCGACCGTGTGCTCGAACTGGGCCGACAGCGAACGATCTTTGGTGACCGCGGTCCAGCCGTCGCTCAGCACCTTCACCTCAAAGCGCCCGGCATTGATCATCGGTTCCACGGTGAAGAACATGCCCTCGCGCATCGCCGGCCCGTCCTCGGGATGGCCGTAATGCAGGATCGACGGGGCGTCGTGGAATACGCGCCCGACCCCGTGCCCGCAGAAATCGCGCACCACCGAATAACGGTGGCTTTCGGCATAGCGCTGGATCGCATCGCCGATCGCGCCGATATGCACCCCCGGCCGGATGACGGCGATCCCGCGCATCATCGCGTCATAGGTAACCTCGACGAGCTTTCTCGCCTTGACCCCGATGCGATCGCCGATAAAGAACATCCGGCTGGTGTCGCCGTGCCAGCCGTCGAGGATGACGGTCACGTCGATATTGAGGATGTCGCCGTCCATCAACCGGCGATCGCCCGGGATGCCGTGGCAGACGACGTGGTTGATCGAGGTGCAAACCGATTTGGGAAAGCCGCGGTAATTGAGCGGCGCCGGGATCGCGTCGTGATCGACGATGAAGCGGTGACACAGGAGGTCAAGTTCCCCGGTCGTCACCCCGGGCTGCGCATGAGGGGTGATGAAATCGAGCGTCGCCGCGCCGAGCGCCCCCGCCCGACGCATCCCTTCGAATGCGTCCGGGCCGTGGATCTTGATCTGCCCGCTGCGCGGCATGCCGCTTGCGAGGCCCAGACCCGGCATCAGGTCCTGCTGCATGACCGAGTACTCTCTATTCTCCGACCGGCGCGGCGCCGTGAGCGTGCCCTTACGTGATAATCCGATCCCGCGATGCGGGCAACGGTCGCCGCGCCGCCTCCAGTCGGAAGGTGGGAAGCCGGCCCGTCCGGGACAATCCTCCCCCATCCAAACCCGCGCCTCGACCGCAGGGCAATCGCATTTGAAAGCCCTCCCCCATGATGGGGGAGGGAGCGAGCAGCCAAATGCGATTGCCCCTCCCTCGACTGGGGGAGGGAAGGGTGGGGGTGGTTGTGCCGGTTTCGGGTTTTGCCTATGAAGGGCCGTGGCGAATGGCGAACCCAATAGCGACCCGGAGGATCCGATGACCGAGGCCGGCCCGGCGCCCGAGACGGTTTCCGCCTGCGTTCTCATCATCGGCAACGAGATCCTGTCCGGGCGCACCCAGGACGCGAACCTGGCGTTTCTCGCGCAAGGCCTCAACGAAGCGGGCGTCCGGCTGCGCGAGGCGCGGGTCATCCCCGATGATCGGGACACAATCATCGGCACGGTCAACGAGGCGCGCGCTAGGTTCGATTATGTCTTCACCACCGGCGGGATCGGCCCGACCCATGACGACATCACCTCCGCCTCTATCGCCGAGGCCTTCGGTGTTCCGCTCATCCTCCATCCCGAGGCGAAGCGCATCCTCGAAAGCCATTACCCGCCGGGCGGCTTGAACGAGGCGCGTCTGCGCATGGCGCAGGTGCCGGAAGGCGCGGTTCTTTTACCCAACCCGATCTCGCGCGCGCCGGGTTTCCGCATCGAGAATGTCTTTGTGCTGCCCGGGGTGCCGCAGATCATGCAGGCGATCTTCAACGAACTGCAGCATCGCCTGAAGGGCGGCGCGAAAGTCTTGAGCCGCAGCGTCAGCTGCACCCTCGGCGAGGGCACCATCGCCAAGGATCTGGGTGCATTGCAGGAGCGCTACGGCGACTTGGAAATCGGCTCGTATCCGTATTTCCGGCGCAGCGATTTCGGCGTCACTTTGGTGGTGCGCGGCACCGACCGGGAAAGGATCGCCGCTGCAATCGCCGAGCTGAAGGCGCTGATCCGCGCCCTCGGCGGCGACCCGCAGGAAGGACTGGCCGAGGATTAGCCCCAATACCGCGGACGTGGCGAAATGGTATACGCAGCAGACTTAAAATCTGCTCTCCGAAAGGGGGTGCGGGTTCGATTCCCGCCGTCCGCACCACCGGTTGATGCTCCCCTCAGCCCGCCGGGTGCGAGGACGGCGCCGATTGGCGGCACTCCACCGTCCGTCCGGGCGCCGCCGCGCCATGCGGTGGCCTCCCACGGACTAATTGATTCGTCGAGGCATTCCAGTTCGACGCTGCGAAAATCGCCACGCGAAATGAGCCCGACCACCTTCCCGTCGTTGACGATCGGCAGGTGACGGCAACGCGCGCTCTGCATCAAGCGCAGCGCCTCGATTTGCGGAGTCGCCTGGGGTTACAACGACAGGGTTGTAGGTCAGACGTCGGCCAGCGGCGTTTTGACCGGGTCTCTCCCTCTCACGAGGACGCGGGCGACCGCATCGCGTCCGGTGAAGATGCCCGCGAATTCGGCATCGTCTTCGGTCACCAGAACCGCGCTGACGCGTTGGCTCTCCATCTGCCGTGCCGCCTGCGCCACCGTCGTGCTCGACGGGAGTATCAGGGGATTTTGGATTGCGCACGATCTCACCCTCGGCGTCTTTCGCTAGCATGGTGTTCTCCTCATTCGAAAGTGAATCTGTTCTGCCGGAACGGTACAGGCCTCGACCGCCGCCGCATCGTAGATCCGGTCCTTGCCTTCTTCGATTTCCGTCATCGCCGCCTCGATGCCGAGCGAGGCCCGGTACGGACGGTGCGACATCATCGACTCGACCACGTCGGCGACCGCGAGGATCTTGGCTTCCGGAAGGATGGCCTCGCCGGTGAGACCATGCGGATAACCCGAGCCGTCGAGCCGCTCATGGTGCTGCCGCACCACGTTAAACATAAATTTTTCCCGGAATTACCACGCTCATGCGGGTCTTTTCGGGAGCGCGGTGTTGGATTGCGGCTCAGCCGCCTTCGAGCTTGGGGATGAAGAAGACTTCGCAGCCCTGGCGGATCGGCCGGTAGTAGGCGACCTCATGGATCTCGCCGTCGATCGCGACGGTGGTCTCTTCTTCCAGGTGCTCGCCGAGGCCGGGATAGCGTCGATCCATTTCCTTGATCACATCGCGCAGGATCTTCGCCTCGACCTCGAACTCCCGCACGCCGCCGGTGTATTTCCGGCTGAAGCCGCTCGACAGAACGACGCGCGCGGGAGTAACGGCCATCGCGCCCAAATCCCCGGCTATGCGTCCGGGCCGTTGTCGAGGGCGGCGCGCACCTTGGGCGGCGACATCGGCAGCTCGGTCATACGCCGCCCAATCGCGTTCTCGATCGCATTGGCGATCGCCGCCATCGGCGGCACGATATTAACCTCGCCCACCCCCTTGGCGCCGAACGGGTGGGCCGGGTTCGGCACCTCGATCAGCACCGCCTCGATCATCGGCACGTCGGAGGCGACCGGGCAGCGGTAATCGAGGAAGCCGGCGTTATCGAGGCACCCTTTGGAATCGTAGATGTATTCCTCGTTGAGCGCCCAGCCGATGCCCTGGGTCACCCCGCCCTGGATCTGCCCTTCGACATAGGAGGGATGGATCGCCCGGCCGACATCCTGGGCGGCGACAAAGCGCAGAACCGTCACCTTGCCGGTCTCGGGATCGACTTCGACGTCGCAGAACTGGGTGGCAAAGCCGGGCGCCACGCCGCCGGCGTTGACCGAGGCCGCGGCGGTCAACGGGCCGCCGGTCAGCGCCGCCTTGCCGGCGATCTCCTTCAGCGAGAGGGGCGGGAAATCGCCGACATTGCTGCTCGCCGGCTTGGCGTGGCCGTCCTGCCAGATCACGCCCTCGACATCGACGCCCCAGATCATCGCGGCGCGGGCGCGCAAATCGTCGACGAGCTTCTTGCAGGTGTCGACGACGGCCATGCCCGTCGCGAAGGTGACGCGCGAGCCGCCGGTTACATGGGTGTAGCCGATCGAGGCGGTGTCGGCGACGATCGCTCGCACCTGGCTGTAGTCGACCCCAAAGGTCTCGGCCGCCATCAGCGCCATCGAGGCGCGGGAACCCCCGATATCGGGGCTGCCGGTCGCGACCAGCACCGTGCCGTCGGCGTTGATCTGCACGCTGGCGCTCGATTCGCCGCCGCCGTTGAACCAATAGCCCGAGGCGACGCCGCGCCCCTGGTTTTTTCCGAGCGGCGCTTTCCAGGCAGGATGGTTGAGCAATGCCTCGACGGTTTCGAGATAGCCGCCGTGGGCAAGCTTTGGCCCATAGATCATCGTGGTGCCGATGCCGGCGGCGTTCTTGCGGCGCAATTCGAGCGGGTCCATCCCGATCTTCTTGGCCAGCATGTCGATGATGCTCTCGACCGCGAAAGCCGAGATCGGCGAGCCGGGGGCGCGGTAGGCGGCCGATTTCGGCCGGTTGCACACGACGTCATAGCCGACCGAACGCGCGTTTTCGATCGCGTAGGGGGCAAAGGCGCAGAGGCACGCATTCATCACCGGCGAACCCGGAAAGGCGCCGGCCTGGAACTTGAAGACGCCGTCCGCCGCGGTGATCTTGCCGTCCTTGGTGATCCCCATCTTGACCCACATCGACGACCCCGAGGTGGGGCCCGTCGCCTTGAACACCTCGTCCCGGGTCATCGTGATCTTGACCGGGCGTCCGGTCTTTTTCGAGAGGAGCGCGGCGACCGGCTCGAGATAAACCACGGTCTTGCCGCCGAACCCGCCGCCGATCTCGGCCGGCATGACGCGCAGGTCGCCGACATTCATGCCGAGGAGCTTCGCGGTCAGCGCGCGCACGACAAAATGCCCCTGGCTGGAGGCCCAGATCTCGGCCTGGCCGTCGGCGTCGACCCGGGCGATCGTGGCATGCGGCTCGATATAGCCCTGGTGTACCGCCGCCGTTTTGAATTCCTTCTCGATGACGAAATCGGCCTCGGCAAACCCCCTATCGAGGTCGCCGATCGAGAATTCGAGGCGCTTTGAGATATTGGAGGGCTTGGTCGGCGCCGGCTCGACGCCGCGCGTCAGCATGTCCTCGAACAAGAGGGGCGCGTCGGGCTGCATCGCCTCGTCGACGTCGATCACATGCGGCAAGACCTCGTAATCGACCGCGATCAACCCGAGCGCCTCTTCGGCGGTGGCGGCATCGGTCGCCGCGACGGCGGCGACGGCGTGGCCCTCGTAAAGCACCTTCTCGCGCGCCATCACGTTGCGCGTCACATGCCAGAAATTGACCGCCACCCGCTCGGGGCCGACATATTCGAATTTCTGCTCGGGAAAGTCGGCCGCGGTCATCACCGCCTTGACCCCGGGGAGCGCCGCCGCTTTCGACGTGTCGATCGAGCGGATGCGGGCGTGCGCGTGGGGGCTCCTTAGGATCCGGCCGACGAGAGCGCCGGCCATCGCGAGATCGGCGCCGTACATCGCGCGGCCCGTGACCTTTGGCACTCCGTCCGGACGTATCGGCCGCGTGCCAACCCATTTGAACCCCGTCACGACATCGTTCACGGCTGTTCTCCTCATCCCCAGGGATTGCTGAATGGATCGCTGATCTGCCTATAAGAGTCGCGCGGAGCGGGCACAAACACAAGCCCCTATGCGCCGTTTACCTGGCACCGACCCGGCTCGCCGCCGACGATGGCAAGGACGCAATGCGCTTCTGCGTAAAGTTGTGGCCGCAGGCGCGTTAACGCCGTTCACACCCGCGGCAAAATTGTGGCATGATGTCTTACCAGCGCGCGAGATCAGGACCAGGACACAGGACGTGGACAGAGATCGGAGTTTTCGGCCACGGCGCCGCCGCAGTTTTGACGAACCGGAATTCGAGCCGCCGCCTCGCGATTTCGGCGCGGCGCCGCGATCGCGAACACCGCAATTCGAGGCGCCCTCCGGTCCCCCGGTCAGCGCCGTCGTCAAGTGGTTCAAATCCGACAAGGGCTTTGGCTTTGTCGAATTGTCGGATGGTACCGGCGATGCGTTCCTGCACGCGACGGTCCTGGGCCGTATCGGGGTCGCCGCGGTTCAACCCGGCGAGACGCTCGAGGTGCGCGTCGCCCAGGGGCAGCGCGGACCGCAGATCACCGAGGTGATCAGCGTCGACACCAGCACCGCGGCCGCGCCGCGGCCGCCGCGACCCGGGTTCGCGCCGCGCTCCTCCGACCGGCCGCAGCTCGAAGCGACGATGCAGGAGGCCGGCATGGTCAAGTGGTACAACGCGACCAAGGGCTTCGGCTTCATCGTCCGCGACGGCGGAGGCAAGGACGTCTTCGTGCATGCCTCCGCCCTGCAGCGCGCCGGCCTCAGCGGGCTCGACGAAGGCCAGCGCGTCGTCGTCGACATCGCCGAGGGCCACAAGGGCCCCGAAGCCACCGCCGTCCGCCTCGCCTGAGCCGAACGGCGCGGTTCAGTCGAGCACCCCGGCCTTGCGGTAGCCTTCGAGCAGGTGGTCGCGGTCTTCGGTCCGGTCTTCCATCAGGGTCGGGCCGAGCGGTCGCATGTGGAACCGAAAATCCGGGCCGAACTGTTCCAGCGCCTCGGTCATCACGCGCTGCGCCTCGTCTGCTTGTCCGGTTTGTCCCAAAGCAGCGATCAAGGTGCGGTACGCGGATTGAAGATGCGGGTATGACCGGCACAGCTGCCGCGCGGTTGCCAGTGCCGCGCCATAGTTACCCGAATAATAATAAGCGCGCCCCAGGGTGTGTGAAATAGCCGGTATCCTCGGGTCGAACGGACTGAGCCTCATCGCGGCTTGCAGCGCGGCAACAGCCTCGCGTGGCCGGCCGCCGAAGGCCGACGCGGAACCTTGAGCGGCTTGGGCCGCGGCGGAATTTGGGTCCAGACTCACGGCCCCGTCTGCTTCCGCTATTGCTTCCTCATGGTGGCCGGCATGCATCAAAGCGCACGCTAAGCTGGCGTGGCCGAGCGCATCGGAGGGGTCCAACGCAATGGCGCGCCGCGCGTGTTCGGCGGCCCGCGGCATCAGAGTTTGCCGTTCAGCCTGCGGTAGGAACATAGCGGCCTAAGTTGTTAGGGCCCAGGACAGCGCTACGTGTCCGGCGGCAAAGCCGGGGTCGAGAACAATGGCTCGTTCGAAAAAGTCGATCGCCTGTGCGTTCTCGGCGGGCTCGACTTTCGAAAAGTGCCACAGCCCGCGGTGATAGCATTCCCAGGCGTCGAGGCTGTCGGGCGGCTTGCGCGCGGCGCGCTCGCGCTCGCTGCGTTCCATGGTCGGCAGGATCGCCCCCGAGACGCTGGCGGTGATCTCGTCCTGCGGCGAAAATATCGGTAAGGTCGCGGTCGTAGCGCTCGGCCCATAAATGCCCGCCGGTTGCCGCCTCGATCAGCTGCGCCGTCACGCGAACCCGGCCCCCGGCCTTGCGCACGCTGCCTTCGAGCACATAGCGCACGCCGAGTTCGCGCCCCACCGTCTTCACATCGATCGCGCGGCCCTTGTCGGTGAAGGTCGAATTGCGCGCGATGACGAAGAGCCCGCGCGATTTCGATAAGAGGGTGATGACGTCCTCGGCGATGCCGTCGGCGAAATATTCCTGCTCGGGGTCGCCCGACATGTTCTGGAACGGCAGCACCGCGATCGACGGCTTGTCGGGAAGCTGCAGGGCGACGGTTTCGGGCATTGGGACCGCGGCCGTCCCGGCGGCCCCCCTCCCTAACCCTCCCCCGCCTGCGGGGGGGGGAAGGGTGGGGGCATGCGGGCGAGACGCCCGCGCTCCAACGCGGAACACGTGAACCGGTTGGGCGATGTTTTTCAATTCCTGCTCGCCGAGATCCTCGACCGGAAAATCGAGCTTGCCCCGTGTCTGGGTCCAGACCGTGCGCGTAATGCAGATGCCGCCGGGCTCCGCCATCGCTTCGAGCCGCGCCGCGGCTTCGTCGTCGCCGCTCCGGGCTTGTGCTACCTTGCCTGAGGATTTCCGGGAGGTGCGCCATGTCGGATGCCGTGACGAAACCCGCTGCGGCCCGCGCCAACCTGCCGTCGGCGGCGAAGGCGGCGATGGAGGCGCTCAACGGCGAGGCCGAGGGCCTCAACATCTGGCTGCGCACCCAGGCCAACGCGCCGGCCCAGCGCCCGTGGTTCCATGATGAGGGGCTCGATGGGGGCGGGCGGGTCGCCCAGGGCCGGGTCGGAGCCAACCAGATGAAAGCGACGCCTTATCGCTGGCGGTGGCGCGAGATCAGCCCCTATCTCGGGCGCATCGCCGACATTGCGCGCAACGCCGCCCGGAACGCAGACGTGTCGCCGATCGAGTTCGCCGACCGCCAGCAATTCCTCCTCATCAACCCCGGCCTCGGCGGCCGGCTGCAGGTCGCCAGCACGATCCGCTGCGCGGTGTCGATCTACAACCCCGGCGACGTCGCGCCGGTGCACATGCACACGCCCAATGCCAGCCGCACGATCCTCTCGGAGAATGGCGGCTACACGACGATCGAGGGCGAGCGCTGCGCGGCCTCGCGGGGCGACCTCATTCTCACACCGAACGGCACCTGGCACGACCATGGCAATGACGGCGCGACGCCGGTCGTGTGGGCCGACATTCTCGATTTCCCGCTGTTGGAATTCCTCGATTGCAGCTGGATCGACGAGGATTTTCCCGGCGAGCGCGAGGGCAATGCCCGCGCCCAGAAGCCGGTCCATGCCGACGGCTATTCGAGAAGGCTCTACGGCGCGGGCGGGATGTTGCCCGGTTTCGTCTCGTATCAACGCGGCATCGGCCACGCCACCTCGCCGGTGTTTCATTACCGCGGGCCCGAGATCCGCGCCGCGCTCGAGGCGATGCGCGGTGAGGCGGGCGACCCCTACGAGGGGATTTGGCTGCGCTTCGTCAACCCGGCGACCGGGGAAGCGGTGTTCCCGACCCTCGACTATTCGGCCCAATTGTTGCGCCCGGGTGAGGCGACGCGGTGGAAACGCGAGACCGCCAACAGCTTTTATATCGCGCTCGACGGCGAGGGCGCGACGGAGATCGCCGGCCACCGCTTCGACTGGGAAACCAACGACATCTTCGTCATCCCGAATTTCCTGTGGCGGCGCCACGTCAACCGGGGCAAGGGCGACGCCGTGCTCTATTTGTGCTCTGACCGGCCGCTCTTCGAGAAAATCGGCCAATACCGCGCCCAGGGCCGCACTGCAGACGGCGAGGTGGTGCAATTGGTCACATGACGGCGGGGAAGGCCGCCGACGCGGTGCGCCGGACTTACGGCCGGATCACTGGACGAGTTCTTCGGCCGAGGCGACCGCCGGGGTGATGCCGGGCTCGAGCATCGCCTGGAGCTGGCGCTTCACCCGCCGCATCCCCTCGCAGAACTGCTCTCGCTCGCATTCCGACAAGAGCGCGAGGGCATCCTCGACGGTGCGCTCGGCAATCTGCGAGAGGCGGACCTGGATCAGGTCGG
>Ga0210394_10003199_pt1 | contig 21002 bp, 16 predicted proteins | sample IncBWC12MmetaG_FD_160121 | JGI IMG/M metagenome (GOLD analysis project Ga0210394, IMG submission 160121) | Forest soil microbial communities from Barre Woods Harvard Forest LTER site, Petersham, Massachusetts, United States - Inc-BW-C-12-M | ecosystem: Environmental > Terrestrial > Soil >...
GCGTCGATGACTTTGCTTCCATGCGCGAAGTGGTGACGCGACGGTACAAACGCTTGCAGGAAGAAAAGAAGCCCCTGCCGAGCCTGATTTTGATCGATGGCGGGCTGGGCCAGTTGCACGCTGCGGCGGAAGCGCTGTCGTCGCTCGAAATCATTAATCAGCCGCTGGCTTCGATCGCTAAACGAGAAGAAATTATCTACGTTCTCGGACAGGAAAACGAACCGGTCGCGCTTGACCACCATTCTCCGGTCCTGCACCTGATCCAGTTGATTCGCGACGAAGCTCATCGTTTTGCTGTGACCTTCCACCGCAAGCGCCGGCAGATGCGCGATCGTTCTACAGAATTGCTGGAGATTCCGGGTGTGGGTGCGCGAACCACGCGGCGTCTACTGGAACACTTTGGAAGCCTGCAGGCGGTGAAGCAAGCTGATTCGGCGGCTCTGTTTTCCGTTGTCACGCGCGCGCAGGCGGAGGCGATCCTGGAACACTTCCGGAAGTGAAACCGTTCAGCGTCGACAAGAACACCCTTGTCCTCCCGTTGCTTGACATCGCCGTCGTTGTCGTAGACGGATGACAATAACTCGGAACTCAGGATGACAATAATTGAGAGTTTGTCGCCAACCCGAGACGCTGCGGGCCGACGTTTCTGCAGTGAACTGCTTGCGAACCATGCTACTTTGCTGCTGACGGAGACTGCTCCTTGAGCCAGCGAGTCAAAATCATCGGCGCGGGACTGGCGGGATCAGAAGCGGCGTGGCAGTGTGCCCGGCGTGGTGTTGCCGTTGATCTCCTCGAAATGCGGCCCCTGCGTTCGACAGCGGCGCATCAAACTGGCGACTTCGCTGAACTGGTCTGCTCGAATTCCCTAAAGTCTGACACAGCAAACACCGCCCCTTGGTTGTTGAAAGAAGAAATGCAACGCGTAGGATCGTTGCTGATGGGGATTGCGAGAGAATGCGCCGTCCCAGCCGGACATGCGCTGGCCGTCGATCGTGCGGTGTTTGCCGCTCGCGTAACAGAAGTCATTTCGCGCGAGCCGCTGATTAACATATGGCGCGAAGAAGTTGCACAGATTGACCAAGATCAGATTACGGTCATCGCTACTGGACCCCTGACTTCGGATGCACTTTCGCAGGAAATTACCCGCGTCTGCGCGACGAACCCAGCCGGTCGAACATCCGCCACTTCTGCGCGGGCGGGGGCGCCCGCGCCACATAGTCTCTTCTTTTACGATTCGATTAGTCCTATCGTCGAGGCCGACTCCATTGACATGGGCAAGGTTTATCTTGCGGCACGCTATGACAAGGGCTCGGCGGACTATATCAATTGCCCAATGACGAAGGATGAATACGATTATTTTTACGATGCGCTGCTGGCGGCGCAGTCGGTTGAGGCACGTGATTGGGAGAAGCTGAATTATTTTGAAAGTTGTCTGCCTATCGAAGAAATCGCGCGCCGCGGACGCGACACGCTTCGCTTCGGTCCCATGAAACCGGTCGGACTGAAAGATCCGCGCACGGGACGCATTCCTTATGCGGCGGTGCAGTTGCGCCAGGAAAATCTGCGGGCGGATTCTTACAATCTGGTCGGGTTTCAGAACCATCTTAGATTCGGCGAGCAGGCACGGGTGCTGCGCCTGATTCCTGGCCTTGAGAATGCGCGCTTCCTACGCTACGGACAGATCCATCGCAACACTTACATCAACGCGCCGTCGCTGCTCACTGAAACTTTGCAGATGAAGGAACATCCGCAGGTTTTATTTGCGGGACAGATTTGCGGGGTTGAAGGATACGTGGAATCGATCGCAACTGGGCTCATGGCGGGAATTCACGCCGCAGCAGTGGCCACAGGCGCGAACCCTATTCCGCCTCCTCGGGCTACCGCGTTCGGATCGCTCACCAATTACATCACGCGGGCGGACTCCAACAAATTTCAGCCGGCCAACATAACATTCGACCTTTTGCCGCCGCTGGATCGAAATATCCGCGATCGCCACGAACGGCATCGCATGCAATGCGAACTGGCGCTAAGAGAATTCCAAGTTTGGATGGAAAAAGCTCGGTACATCACTCTAGAGACGTAGCTTGCTACGTCTCTTTTTCAACCCGCAAGACCCAGCAAAACGGCATTTTCCGCGAACAAATCCCCAGCCCACCGCGTATCACTCTTAGGAGCTTTTTCTGCCGGGCTTACGTTCTGACAGCCCGCGCGTCCAAGAATTGGGATGGTTCTCAGCGACCTCATCGGCGATGTTCTCCGCACTCTGTGGTCGCACAAGTTGCGTACGTTCCTCACCATGTTCGGCATAGCTTGGGGAATCGTCTCGATTGTGCTGATGGTGGCGGCAGGCGAAGGCTTACGCAAAGGACAGGAAGAACAAGCCCAAACTCTGGGCAAGGACGTAATGATCGTTTTTCACGGCCGCACCAGCCTGCAAGCTGGAGGAGCGAGGGCGGGCAGGGCTGTGCACTGGGAGGATCCGGATGTGGCCGCAGTTCAGGCTGAAGCGGTGGACTGTGAATATGCGATTCCGGAGCTTGAGCAGGAAGACGTGCGTGCGCACAGCAATTTCAATAATGCGGCGTTTCTGGTCGCGGGTTCGCAACCGCCGTTTCAAGAAATTCGCAGTATCGGTGTGGGACAAGGGCGCTTTTATGACTGGGAAGACACGCGCGAGGGCCGCCGCGTGGCATTTCTCGGCAGCGACGCCGCCAAGCAGTTGTTTCCAGGGCGCAATCCTGTGGGTGAGAACGTCTATCTCAACGATTTTCCGTACGTCGTGATCGGAGTAATGTCGAAAAAGAAACAGGACTCCAGCTACGACGGTTGGGACGTAAATAAAATTTTCATTCCCTTCGGCGCCATGCGGCGCGACTTCCCCGACAAACCTCCCGAGACCGCTACCACATTCGATCAGTTGCTGGTGACTCCGAAATCCGTTGAACAACACGAGAGCTGCAAACGTGAAGTGCGGACAGCTCTGGGACGCATGCACAACTTTGACCCGCATGATAAAGAGGCTTGCCCTATCTGGGATACGGTGCAGGAGGCGCAAGCGTTCCGGCAGATGACCGATGGCATGAAGTACTTTCTCGGTGCCGTCGGAATAGTGACATTGCTTCTTGGCGGCTTGGGCGTGATGAACGTCATGATGGTCGCGGTACGCGAGCGAACGCGAGAGATTGGCGTACGCAAAGCCCTGGGCGCACCGGCTCACACAATTTTGCGGCAATTTTTCCTTGAAGCGCTGGTCATCGCCGCTCTCAGTGGCGGCATTGGATTGGGAGTGGCTTATGGAATCTGCTCGCTGGTCGATTTGCTCCCGATGCCGGACTTTTTCGCGGGCCTGCTGCCGACATGGAAGTCAGGATTGTTGTCTTGCGGACTGCTCGGAGCGACCGCGGTCCTGTCGGCGTTGTATCCGGCGAGGAAAGCAGCGTCAGTCGATCCGATTGAGGCTTTGAGATTCGAGGCAGGAGGATAACAAAGCATCAACCACAAAGGACACGAAGTAACACAAAGGTTCTAGCGCGCGGTTTCCTTTGTGTACCTCCGTGCCCTATGTGGTTAATTCTTCGGTACCGCACCAACAGAAACTATGCTGATCGAAATCATTCGCGAAGCCTGGATCGCACTGAAGCGCAACACTACGCGCAGCTTACTGACCATGCTAGGCATCGTTTGGGGCATCACGACCGTGACGCTGCTCATCGCTTACGGGAGCAGCTTCCGCAAAATCCTGGTAACCGGTTTCGATGCGTTCGGAAAAAGCGCCGTCATTTGCTGGCCGCAACAAACCAGCGAGCAACCTGGCGGACAACGCGCAGGCAAGAAAGTGGTTTTCGAAAAAGCCGACGTCGATATGGTGAAAGAAACAGCGCCTCTAGTAAAACATGTTTGCCTGGAGACTGAGCACCGTCCAGGCATTGCCTACGGTGATCGCATGGTTGGTACAGCGGCCATTCGTGGCGTGTGCCCGGAATATGGAGAAATGCGGAATGAGGTTCCCTCGGAAGGCCGCTGGATCAATGCCAGCGACGAACTGGAGCGCCGGCGCGTAGCTTTTCTCGGCGGACGGGTACGAGAACAACTGTTCAGCGGACGTCCCGCTGTGGGCGAAACGGTAACTATTGGAGGCGTGCGCTTTACCGTGATCGGCGTCATGGCGCGCAAAATTCAGCTCAGCAATTATTTCAGCAGCGATGACGACTCAGTCTGGATTCCCTATTCCGCGGCGGGTGATCTCTGGAATACGAAGGATGCCCAAGTGTTGATTTTTGCACCCATAGCGCCACAATTTGAAAAGAAGGCCATGGCGCAGGTGCTGGCCGCAGTCGCGACCCGGCAACAGTTCTCGGCAACCGATCCGAAGGCGATTCAGATGTTCGGACGCGACGAGTTTCGTCCTGTGATTGACGCACTCACCATCGGACTGCAGGTGCTGCTTACTTTTATCGGGACGCTGACCTTAGGAATTGGCGGCGTAGGTGTGATGAACATCATGCTGGTTTCAGTCGATGAGCGCATTCGCGAAATTGGTCTGCGCCGCGCGCTGGGCGCCAGAAAGCGTCATATTAAGCTCCAATTCCTGGCTGAGACTTTGCTGATAATGATGCTGGGAGGCGCGATCGGCGTTCTATTGTCGTATGCCATCGCCGCCGCCGTCGGCACCCTGCCGCTGATGGGGCCGCTGTTTGAAGACGAGTCGGGAAAGGCCGATATCCATCTACAAATCTCGCTCGTGACGGTGACGCTTTCTGCTATTGTGCTGCTGGTCGTCGGCGTGATCAGCGGATTGGTGCCAGCGTTGCGCGCTTCGAAGCTGGACCCGGTAGAGGCCCTGCGATACGAATAAAAACTCGGCCACGGATTTCACAGATTAAAATCAAAATCAAAAAACCTTTATTCGTGAAATCCGTGAGAATCCGTGGCTGCTTTACAAATATCGTCGCTTAGCTGTACCTTGCAGCCAGCCCCTTACTATTTTTGCGAGGTGTCCGCTTGCCGATTTCCGCAATCGATGCCATTGGCCCCGCCTTTCAGCATATGAAAGAGCAACTTCTGCGGCCCTTCCGCGCGGCGGAATGGGCCAAGCTGGCGTTAGTTGGTTTTCTGGCCGGAGAACTCAGTTCGGGCGGATGTAATGGCGGTAATTTCCAAATACCAACCCGTCCCACTGGCGGGCATGGTTCCCTGGGATCCGCCTTGCCCGGCATTGATCCCGCCTTGCTTGCGGTCTTGATCGCGCTCCTAATCGTGGTCGGCATAGTTTTTTGGATATTGTTCGCGTATGTCAGCAGCGTGATGCGCTTCATCCTTTTCGATAGCGTGGTCACCAAACGATGCGAGATCGGGCGAAGCTGGTCGCGCCGGCATGGCGATGGTCTACGCTACTTCGTCTGGCAAATTCTTTTCACGTTAGCAATCGGCGTCGGTCTGACTCTACTGATTGGAATCCCGGCTGCATTTGCCTTGGCCGTGGGTTGGCTCCAACATGCCAAGCAGCACATGCTTCCACTCATACTGGGCGGAATGCTTTTGTTCTTTGTGATTATGGGATTCATATTGCTGTCGCTGGTAGTCCACGTTTTCACCAAGGATTTTGTGGTGCCGCAAATGGCTCTGGAAAAAATCAGCGCCATCGAAGGATGGCGCCGGCTGTTGCACATGTTAAATGCGGAAAAATCAAGCTATGCCGGTTACATCGGCCTGAAGATCGTGATGGCGATGGGAGCCGCGGTCGTTGTGAGCATTGTCACTTTTATAGTGCTCCTCGTTCTGCTGATTCCAGTCGGGGGATTTGGCGTAATCGCCGTACTGGCTGGAAAGGCCGCCGGCCTGACCTGGAACCTGTACACGATTACGTTTGCGATCGTCGTCGGATGCATTGTGCTCGCAGTATTTTTGTATATCGTCTCTTTAATCTCGGTGCCCGCGATCGTATTCTTCCCTGCTTATTCGATTTACTTTTTTGCATCGCGCTATCCGGCGCTGGCCGCGTACCTGCATCCGCCGCTACCAATAGTTCCGCCACCCCCGCCCTTGCCAGAGCCGATTGGGTAGACCCTTTGTGGGAAACGCAGCCTCAATATAAATTTGTCACACCGCGACCCGATCTGTCATCCCGAGCAAAGCGAGGGATCTAGGTTCTTGCCTATATCACCAACACTGCTGTCAAAGGCAGAGACCTAGATCTCTCGCTTCGCTCGAAATGACAATTTCTTAATGTTACTGTTGGCTGCGATCGTGCATCCATAAAGCCCAGTGGATGCACTTGAAATTGGGGCGTCGGCCCATCACACTGCTTATGCAACTCAGGAAAGTACGATGAAGAAGGGCGATTCTTCGTGTTCTTTTGGCGTGAAAAAGAAACCATCAGCCAACCGACTCTGGACTTTGCGGCGTGGCGATCGTAGGGCGCGAAGAATGACTGTCGGTGCTCGAATCTTCCTGGTGTGCCTGGCCGTGCTTGTTCCCGCGTGTACTTCGCTGCTGCTCTCACAGACGCTCAAGTACTCAAAGCCGCCCGACGCAAAGAAGGGCGAAGTTCTTTATAAGAATGGCTGCATCGCGTGCCATGGTAGTACCGGAAAAGGGGCGCCGCAGACCAGCATCGAATTCGTGCTGCCCGACACCTTTCCCGATTTCACCCGATGCGATCAGACGACGGCAGAAACGAACCTGGCATACAAAGACGTGGTCGTCCATGGCGGGCCGTCACGCGGATTGTCCCAGATCATGCCGGCATTTGGCGATTTGCTGACGTCGGACCAGATAGACGATGTTCTCGCGTATATGCGCAATTTCTGCACCGACAAACGTTGGCCGCGCGGAGAACTGAACCTGCCGCGGGCATTGGTGACGGAGAAGGCGTATCCGGAAGACGAAGTCGTGATTTCGACCGCAATGAAGGTCAGCGGGGCGCCGGGTCTTACCACCGATATTATTCATGAGCAACGATTTGGCATGAACAATCAGATCGAAATTGACTTGCCGATCAACTCACAAGACCAGAACCACGCCTGGAATAGCGGCTTGGGGGACATTACGTTCGCAGTGAAGCGAGTGATGTTCTCTAGTCTGCGCACCGGATCCATTTTGGCTTTGCAGGGCGGAGTACTCGCTCCCACTGGGAACAGCAGATATGGATTCGGCAACGGGACGATCACGTTCGAACCCTTTGCCGCATTCGATCAACTCTTTCCCACGAACACATTCCTGCAATTTCAGCTAGGGGCGGATCTGCCTCACCGCACGGATATCACGCCGCAAAGCCTGTTCTGGCGGGCGGCAATCGGGCAGACACTCGCAGGGGAGCATCGCTTGGGACGAATGTGGTCTCCCATGGTTGAGTTCCTGGCCGTTCGCGACCTGAAAGATGGAGCGAAAACGAATTGGGATGTGCTGCCCGAAATGCAAGTCACGATTAGCGCGAGGCAGCATGTGCGCTTCGACCTCGGGGTGCGTACGCCGGTGACGAACACTGCGGGGCGAGATAAGCAGCTAGTCTTTTACCTGCTTTGGGATTGGGCGGATGGAAAGCTGTGGGAGGGCTGGAAATGAAGCTGCGCGGTCCGGCTCTACTGATGCTTTCGACCGCGCTAATCGCGTTGCCGACGATCGCTCGTGCCGCTTCGAAGGACAAGAGTTTGAACACGGAGTTTCGCACTTCCGACCGTTGTGTCGCTTGTCATAACGATTTGAAGACCAGTTCTGGCGAGGATATTTCCATTGGATTCCAGTGGCGGGCCAGCGTGATGGCCAATTCCTCCCGCGACCCCTATTGGCAAGGAAGCGTGCGGCGGGAATCACTTGATCATCCTGAATCGCAGGCGAGCATAGAAGATGAATGTTCGGTCTGCCATATGCCCATCATGCACTTGACGGCAAAGTCAGAAGGCCAGAAGACAAAGATTTTTGCGCATCTTCCGATATCTTCGTCGGACCAGGAGCATCGCGCTGCAGCGGATGGAGTCTCGTGTTCCGTGTGCCACCAGATCGAGAAAGAGAGATTGGGAACGAGCGAAGCGGACAATGGAAATGTTGTGATCGCAAGCACGCAAAATAAAGATCAGCGACCCGAATACGGGCCGTTTGTGATCGATACCGGGCATCGGCGCGTGATGCAGTCGTCGACCGGAGGTTTTGTGCCGGAGGTCGGCGATCAGATTCGCGACTCCGCGTTGTGCGGCAGTTGCCATACGCTGAAAACGAAAGCGTTGGGACCGGAAGGAAAAGAAATCGGCAGCTTGCCCGAGCAGATGCCGTACCAGGAATGGTTGCACAGCGACTACCCCGGCAAACAAACCTGCCAATCGTGCCACATGCCTGAAGTACAGGAAGCGGTGCCGATCACGGCTTTGTATGGGCAGCCGCGTGCCGGTATGCATCGCCACGAATTCATTGGCGGAAATTTCTTTCTCCAGCGAATTCTGAACGCTCACCGGGACGACCTCGGCGTGGCCGCGCTGCCGCCGGAACTCTCGACCGCCGCCGACCGCACGGTCAACTTTCTGCAGACGCAATCCGCGCGAGTGAGCATTCGCAATTTGCAGAGCACTGCCACCGGCTTTTCGATGGACGTGCTGGTGGAGAATCTCACCGGACATAAACTTCCGACGGCGTATCCATCGCGCCGCGCGTGGCTCCACGTGGCGCTGCGCGACAGCAATGGACGAATCGTTTTCGAATCGGGCGCACTCAATCCCGACGGCTCCATCGTCGGCAATGACAACGATGCGGACCCATTGCGATTCGAGCCGCATTATCGCGAGATCAATAGTCCAGAGCAGGTGCAGATTTTCGAGCCGATCCTGAAAGACGCGCAGGGGAAGGTGACCACCGGGCTTTTGTCGGCGATCGGATATCTGAAAGACAGCCGCATCCTGCCCAGCGGCTTCGACAAGAAAACCGCCGAACCGGACATCTCCGTGGTCGGCGAGGCCGCCAACGATCCCGAGTTCAACGATAAAGGAGCGCTTACTCGCTATGTGATCAACACGGGCAATGCAGCAGGGCCCTTCCACGTGGAAGCGGAGCTCTGGTATCAGCCAATCGGTTTTCGCTGGGCTCACAATCTCGCGCCCTACCAGGCGATGGAGCCACAGCGGTTCGTCGGCTATTACGAAACAGCTGCACAACATTCGGCTATCGTGCTGGCGCGCGCGGAAGCGAATCGTTGATCGCGATGCGGCTTTTAATCCCGCGCACGATTCTTGATCCAAATCGGTGAGCCCACAAATCCAAATGCTTTGCGGAGTTGGTTTTCCAGGAATCGCTGGTAGGAAAAGTGCAGTTTCACTTTGCGGTTGGTGAAAAGCACAAAGGTCGGCGGAGATACTCCCGCTTGCGTCATGTAATAGATTTTTACCTGCTGCCGCGCAGGCACGGAAGCTCGCTCGAAATCGACGTACTTTAGAAAACGGTTCATTTCAGCGGTCGGAATACGCTTTCGTCGCTCGGAAGCAACTTCCTCCAGCGTGGGCAAAATCTTCTCCGTTCCCTTGCCCGTGGCCGCCGAGACGAACAGCACCGGGGCATAGCTCAAGAATTTGAGGTCGTAGCGGACTCTTTGTTCGTACGCCTCGCGATCAGCCGGACTTTTGCTTTCGCGAATGCGAGACGCTTTTGACTCGCGGCCTTCTTTCTTTTGGCCGCTTGTCACCAAATCCCATTTATTTACGATTACGATGACTGATCGGCCGCTCTCGTGAGCATAACCCGCGATGGTGGCATCGAGCGCGCTCACTCCCTCAGTGGCGTCAATCACCAGCAGTGCGATGTCGGCGGCTTCGAGATGCTTGCGCGCCATCACGACCGAAAGTTTTTCCGCCATGAGATGAGTTTTGCCCTTACGCCGGATTCCGGCCGTGTCGATGAAGCGGAAGCTTTTGCCCTCGATCTCAATCACTTCATCGATGGCGTCGCGAGTCGTACCGGGGATCGGCGATACGATGGCACGCGAAGTTCCAGTGAGCCGGTTCAGTAAAGTTGACTTGCCAACGTTCGGATGCCCAATAATCGCTACTTTGACTTCCTTCGGTTGGACGGCGTTCTCAGGTTCTGAGCCAAGCTGCGTCTCCTCATCAAAATTCTCGATTTCAGGTTGAGTGATTTCTGGTTCAGGGAATTCCGGTTCGGCTTCTGCGGTCGCAGTTTCAAGCCCGAGCGCTTCAAAGACGGCTTCGAGGACGTCGTCCACGCCGCGTCCATGTTCGGCGGAAATCGGAAATATATTTCTAATTCCAAGGCGATGGAATTCATCGATAAGCGACTGCTGTTTGTCGCTGTCAATTTTATTGACCGCGAGAAACAACGGCTTGCCGCCGCGAAGCAGCAAGCGGGCGAGGTCGAGGTCCGGCGCTGTTAGTTCGCTGCGCCCGTCCACCACCAAAATAATCGCCTCGGCTTCTTCCAGTGCTACTTTGGCTTGACGAAAGATTTCCGCCGGAATGAACTCTTTTTCGTCAGGTTCAATTCCGCCCGTGTCCACGATACGTAGGCGATGTCCACGGAAGTGAGCTTCGCCATACAGCCGGTCGCGGGTAATTCCAGGCTCATCGCCCACGATCGCCCGCCGCGATCCGACAATCCGATTGAACAGCGTGGATTTTCCGACATTGGGCCGGCCAACGATGGCGATGGTGGGAACGCCGACTGTGGCCGGAGCGCTCATCGAGTTGGAATTAATTCGGGTCAAAGTTTCAACAATGATCACGTGGGGACAGCCGCCCTCGGCTGTCCCCGGGTCGAAGACCCGGCGGCGTGCACATTCGGACAATGAGCAACGGACTCTTCGAGTCCGCCGGACAGCCCAGAGCGGCTGTCCCCACATGTGCAGCGATTGGGTTCGACAGCTATTATAGAGACTCCGTGGCCCCAATCCCTCAGCCCGCTTCTGCAGCCGCGCCTTCTGCCAGAAAGCACGAAGTCTCGCTCTACCAGTTTTTCGCGCCTGGAGGCATGCTTTCACGCACTCATCCCGCTTATGAGTTCCGTCGCGGACAGCTTCAGATGGCACAATCAGTGGAGCAAGCCCTCGAGGAAAAACGCCATCTCATCGTCGAGGCCGGCACCGGAACTGGCAAGACTCTGGCGTATCTCGTTCCCGTAATTCGCTCCGGCAAACGAGTAATCATTTCGACTGGCACGAAGAACCTGCAGGAGCAGCTCTTCCACAAGGATATTCCTTTTCTAGAGCAAGCTTTGTTTCCCGACGGCGAAGGACGGCTGAACGTCTGCTACATGAAGGGGCGCAACAACTATCTGTGCCGCAAGAAGCTCTACGATTTAACCGGGCAACCGGTGCTGAGTGGGCTGGAAGAGATCGAGCATTATCGAGCCATCGCGGCATGGGAAAAGGCCACACAAACTGGAGATCGCGCAGAATTAGCGGAACTGCCTGAGGCCAGCGCCCTTTGGCACAAAATTGACGCCCGCTCCGACGCTTGTATCGGGCAGAAATGCAGTTCGTGGGACAAATGCTTCATCACCGAAATGCACCGCCGTGCCATGGAGAGCGACATCATCATCGTCAACCACCATTTGTTTTTCGCCGATCTCTCCATCAAACAGCAGGCCGAATACGCCCCCGATGCGGGCATTCTGCCGGAGGTGGGGGCTGTCATCTTCGACGAGGCGCACGAACTGGAAGATGTGGCTGGCAGTTACTTCGGCGTTTCCGTCAGCAATGGACGAGTGGAAGAACTGTGCCGCGATGTAGAGGCGTCGCTACAGCGCAATCACATGCTCTCGGCATCGATTTCGGGCGCGCTGAAAAGTCTGCGCGAGCGGTCCATGTTTTTCTTCGCTTTGCTTCCCCAGGGCGAAGGACGTTTTTCATTCGAGAATCGCCGCGATTTCCTGGAAGAAAACGGCGAAGAATTCATGGCACTGCAGCAGTCGTTCACTAGATTGCACTCGGAGCTGGAAAATCTACCCTCCAAGCCAGAAGAAGTTTTCAACTTTGCCAGGCGGGCGCAGGAACTGCAGGTGCAGTTCGGCTTCCTGATGGAGTCGGAAGACCCAAACACGGTTTTCTGGATCGAGCGGCGGCGCGGCGGACGAGATAAATTCAACGTTTACTTGCAAGCCACGCCGATTGATGTGGCGCCGATTCTGAAGACTTGTCTGTTCGACAAACTGGAGTGCGCGGTGCTGACTTCGGCCACCCTGGCAGTGGGCGGCGGTTTCGAGTATATGCGAAATCGCCTCGGCCTCGAACACGCGCGGGAATCCGTTCTGCCCTCGCATTTCGATTACGAAAACCAGGCATTGTTTTATGTCCCGCCCGATCTGCCCGATCCGCGCACGCCGCAATTTGCGGCCAAGGCTGCCGACCGCATTCGGCGCCTGCTCGAGATTACGCGCGGCCGGGCATTCGTGTTGTTCACCAGTTACGCGCAGATGAACGACGTTTACCAGCGTCTGCTGGGCGAACTCGATTTCCCCATGCTGCTGCAAGGCGACGCGTCGAAAAGCGCGTTGCTCGAGGAATTTCGCCTGACTCCCAACCCTGTCCTGTTCGCAACTTCATCGTTCTGGCAGGGCGTCGATGTCCAGGGAGAACAACTCAGTTGCGTGATCATCGATCGTCTGCCCTTCGCCGTTCCCAGCGATCCGGTCGTTGCGGCGCGCGTAAAGTCCATCGATGCCGAAGGCGGCAATGCTTTTTTCCAGTATCAGGTTCCCGCGGCGGTAATCACGTTGAAACAGGGCTTCGGAAGGCTCATTCGCTCGCTTCACGACCGCGGCCTGCTGACATTGCTCGACAATCGCATCTTAAAAAAAGCCTACGGACGGCTTTTCATCGAGAGCCTGCCAAACTACCGGAAGACAACGGACCTTGCCGCAGTCGAGGAGTTTTTTGGAGCTTCGTGACCGGCCAAAACTTTAATAAGTAAAAAACTGAATTTCAGTCACGCCCCCATCTGGCCCATCGACGAATCCGTTTCGCTTGCTCGGATTCAGCGCAATGTGCATTGGGATGACATTACCTACGTTGCTGAAGCTGAATCCATTGAGAGTTTCTTTTACATTGCCTTTGGTGTCGTAAACGTAAATCGTGCTTCCACTGGACACGGAAGAATTCGGTTGGGCGACCAGAAATACTTTATGGATCGGATCGAACTCCACATCAGCGCCACTGAAAAATTGTAGTCCCTGTGAATTCGGCAACACCACGGTGAAACCAGTCTGCTTCTTTAAATCATAAAACTCCACGCTAGCGTCATCTTCCGTTGTGGTGCACGCAATGCCGTCTGCTGCATCCATGGCAATGCCGTTGATAAAACCAAATCCGATTCCGGTGAACTCCACAAAGGTGCCCTTCGCAAGGTCGACTACACCAATCTCCGGAAAGCAGTCAAAGCATCCATTGCCGCCACCCAGCACTGCCTGATCGGTCTCGTTATCGAACGCAATAGGCGGAGGTACGCTGCCAAAATTATTGGAATCCGTGATCTTGACCACTGGCCCGAACGTATTGGCCGCGACATTGGAGCTGAATACATAAGGGATGAATTGTCCGCTGTTGTCGTAGGCAAATACGGCGACGTTTGGGACTCCCTGGCTGCGGGTTACTCCGGTGGGCATGATGATGTGCTTAGCGCCGATTGGCGGAGTCCATACGGCGGTAAATTGGTTCGAATCGAGAGGATTCAAAACGTGGAAGGTGCGCTTGAGGTGCAAGAAACTGACCTCGTGCTCGTGTTCAATGAGCCCGACGCTTTTGCCAACGATTCCCAGCGTGAAGAAGTCATCCTGCGTTTCAGTCTTGTCGACTACCTTAAGAATTTTGCCCGTCTTCTGGTCAAAAGTTTCCACAGCAGCCAGAACATTGCCATTGGATAGCAACTGGGACTCACTCAATAAGCCTTCGGTGCCGCTTTGATCGATGTCAAAGCCAAAAATCTGTCCGCCAAATTTGCTGTGTACTTCGAGTTTGCCAGCGCCTGCAGAAGAACTTGGCATGAACTCATCGCTCTGCGCGAATAGAGCAACGCTTGAGACAACTAGTAGGATGAGACAGACAGTTGCAGCCCTGGAAGGAAAAGCGTGGCGCCAAAAATTAACTTTCTCTGCCGCGATGAATCCTCTTTCGGTGTCTAACTTTGACGACTTCTTCTTTATATTCTGCATTTCAATCTCCGTGGGTTCGCGTTTCGGGGATCCGGGTTGACAACTTCACGAAGCTACGTCAGCAATCCTGCATTTGTGTCACGGAGTTGTTAGAAAATTGTAAACTTAAGTTGAAATTTCAATTACCGTCGAGGCTTAGGATGAACACCCTGGTCTTTCCGATGGAAAATTGATTTGTTCGTAATTCGAATCGCAATCATGCGATCCGGGTACATTAATATGGCTGGACTCGGCATCAAACAATATGAAAGGGCACTGGATGCTCAAAAAAGCAGGATTCGTAACTGCAACTTTTTTTCTCTTTACTTTGACGGGCTTCAGCCAGGACAAAGGCCATTTCGACGCGAGCTTTAACGCCGCGCTCGTTCTCACTCATCCCTCAAGCGGAAACGGCATTCAACAAAGCGCGACCATCGGCTCGGATTATTTCGCCACTTTCCGATTCAAATTCAAGCCTAAACACTCGCTCCTCTTCAACTATGGCAGCGCCAGGAACTCTCAGATTTACCAGACAAGCTTTGACTTCCACGTGCTGACGAAAACAACCGAGTACAGCGGCGCCTATATGTACACCTTGTTTGACAAGCACAAATTCCAGCCGTTCGTGCTCATAGGCGCGGGAGCGCTTAGTTTCAAGCCTCAGAGCACGTGGTTATTTCTGCCAGATTTTGTCCCCGGCGTTCCCAATCGAGTGCCGGCGGTTCTGAATACCAGCAAACAGACCGAACTGATGTACCTTTACGGCGGCGGATTCGATTACCGCCTGCCCTGGAAATTCGCCTTGCGCGTGCAGTATCGCGGCCTTATTTATAACGCTCCAAGTTTTAATGTGAATGCTGCTCTCTCGGGAGGGTCCGTAAATCTGTCCACGGGAAGCAAAGGCTACATGTCCGAGCCTTCCATCGGACTGGTTTTCAGATTCTGAAAAAGCCACGGATCTTCGCGGATTTACACGGATAACAATATCCGGGGAAATCTGTGGCTAACTAGGAGGTCAGCGCTGCCTTGCGTAATTTACGACTTTCCGCCAGCAAGGCCATAGAGTGCATCAGATTTTGCAGAGTGACGATACCGATCAGGTGTTCGTCCTCGACCACGGGAATAATGCTGAGATTGCGGGCAGTCAACTTCCGGAATGCCGAGGCCAGCGATTCCTTCTTTTGCGCCACTTCAAAAATTCGATTCATCACGGCCTGCACGTAGCCGTTGCCTTCCGCGCGCAGCGCCTGCAGGATTTTCTGTTTGGAGATAACCCCTACCATGTCGCTGCCGCGAATGACGGGAAAATCGTCCTGTAGTGAATGCACGGCTTTCTCTAATGCATCTTCCAACGTATCGGCGGGAGAAAGTGTTGCGAAGTCGGTCAGCATGATGTCTTCCAGCCGCACGGTTTCGAGCACCGACTGAAAAACAGCTGACCGCTCCTCCAATTGTGCCGCAATAAAAAGAAAGAAACCAATCATGGTGAGCCAGATATTCCACAGCATGCCCACCAGCATGAACAAAGTTGCGAATGCCTGGCCAATCGAAACCGCGCGCCGCGTGGCCCGCACTGGATCCATGGTGCGGCTGAATACGGCTCGCAACACCCGGCCCCCATCCATTGGATAGGCAGGCAGCAGGTTGAGAAGAGCCAGCCCCACGTTCGACCAGACCAGGCTGCGAGGCAGGTTCCCGGAATAAACGTACGGCTTCGAAAAAAGATGAATCTGAGGCGCGAAAGCGAGCAAAATGCCCGCTGCGATGGCAGCAATGAGAATGTTGACCAAAGGCCCAGCCATAGCGATGCGGATATCACGCTTCCAGGTGAGTATGCCCGGCTCCATGGGACGCTGGGTTTCGTCGAGTAGCGTGACTTCACCGACGGGCAGCAGGATAATAACTTTGGCAGGAACTCCGGCACGCATACCTACCAGCGCTTGCCCCAATGCATGCAGTACCACACTGCCGAGAATAATTCCCACCAGAGCCAGACCGCGGCCGGAATTAGCTGCACCATGCGTGGTTGATTCCGTCAGCCAAACGAAGATGAGCAGAAAAAAGAATGTCAGATGGATGCGAAGTTCGACTCCGAATATTCGACCCGCCGGAATGGACCAGTTCCTCATTCGACCTCGACACTCTCCTGTCTCTATTCTATATAGTTACACGCCGTAGCGCGTACGCGAGATGCGACAGCAGTAATCGAAAGTACCTTAACTGGAGAACGTCGCACTGCGTGGGAACGATCGCCCTCGGCTGTCCAACTGGGAACGCCGAAATCTTCCGAGCTGTGCTCAGCCGGACAGGCGAGGGCGGCTGCACCCACGTGATCGGTTATGAGAGTGATCGCAGGAAAATATCGGAGCCGACGGCTGCAATCGCTGCCCGGCTTGGAACTTCGTCCGACCGCAGATCGCTTGCGCGGAACCTTGTTCAACGTCCTTACAGCGGGAAATCCGACCGCCCTCGATGGAACCGTTTGGGTCGATTTGTATGCGGGAACGGGTGCGGTGGGCATTGAAGCCATCAGCCGCGGCGCAAGCATGGTTCATTTTGTGGAATCGTCCGAACGCGCAGTACGCCTCATCAGGCAAAACCTGGCATCGCTGGAAATCGATTCGGGCTTTCAAATCCTCAAACAGGATTCGATTGGTGCGCTCCGAGCGCTGCCGTCTAACGACACGGTTGCAGATTTCGTTTTTCTTGATCCTCCCTACGAGATGGAACCAGCCTACAGGCAGGCGCTGCAGACACTTTCGAAATCGAGCTTTCTAAAAGACGAGAGCATTGTCATCACTGAACATCAGAAAAAGTTTGATCCAGGAGAGGCTTTCGGATCGCTGCGTCGTTACCGGAAGTTAGTGCAGGGTGATGTGGCGCTGAGCTTCTATCGATTGAATCCAGCCTGAGAGTCGACCGCAACAGGACCGCTTAGCATAGTTCGATGTCATCGCAAGCGTAGCGAGGGATCTCGGTTCTCGGTGTACCGGCGAAACCCAGATTCCTCGTCGCCTTCGGCTCCTCGGAATGACAATGTGTGGTGGGGACTTCAGGACCTCACATCAGAATTTCATTCGTGCGACGCACAATCGGGTGCTGCATCTCCTGCAGGTCGTTCTTCACCTGATTGAGGCCGTAAACGCATTGCTCAAAATGGCTCGATAGGCTGGCGAACAGCGGCGCGACCTTCGTGTATTCGAAATGCTCGAACTTCGAAACGATGTAATAACTCTCTTTTCCCGCCTTGATCCAATCAAGGAAGTTTTCTGTGCGGTTGCGGCGCAGGCGGTAATGATTAATGCTTTCCGGAAACATGCCGGCGAAGAAAAGTGTGTAGTCTCCGATGTGCTTGCGCACTTGCCGCTCGCGATCGAAAGAAGGCGCAGGTCCGTAAACGGGATTGGATTCGATCAGCATCTCGCCCACATCGGTGATGGGTTGGTCTTCGCCGTTGCGAATCTTGAACAACTGTTCTACTTCGCAGAACTCGGCCATCAGATGCGCGACGTAGTTGACGATTTGCGGATCGCGAATCCCAATTTCCTCGGCATAGTGCCGGCCCACGAGCTCGATGAACAGCTGTTGCAGCGGATGCGTCTCCGGAATCATTCTCTGGACCCCCTCCGAAACCCGCTACCCCTGCGGGTTCTTCTGCTGCGCGATTTTTATCGCGTCTGGTTCGAAAACGCAAGTAACTTTTGTAAGTCACCTGCTCTTCTTTTAATTAGAGTGTGCGTCGCTGGGCAAAGGTTTTCCATCACGATTTGTTGGCACACTCGAGACTCGGCTGCTAATCGTTTTGTCCTACAGTTACAATGTCGGCGAGAGAGGCATTCGACTCTATGCAACGCCAGAACATTTCCAGCGGTACACCATGGGAACCAATTGTGGGTTACTCGCGTGCGGTTAAAGCAGGGTCTTACGTGCATGTATCGGGGACCACTGCGACCGACGCGAACGGCAAGATCGTGGGCGTCGGCGACCCTTATGCCCAAGCAGTGCAGACGCTGAGGAACATTGGGTCAGCCTTGCAGAATGCTGGAGCTACATTGAAAGATGTAGTGCGCACGCGGATGTTCGTGATCAACATCGCCGATTGGGAAAAGATTGGCAAAGCCCACGGCGAATTCTTTCGCGACATTCGCCCGGCGACGTCGCTGGTCCAGGTGAGCGCCCTGATTTCTCCGGAGATGCTGGTGGAAATCGAGGCGGACGCTGTGATCGGCGACTCTCAGGCGTAGAATGCGCTGGACCTTTTAACGGTTTCATCCCAGATCGGTGGAGCATGCGAATGAAAACATGTGCGTGGATTGTCCTGTTTGCGGTTGTGATTAGTGGCAGCGCTCAGAAAAACAACGGCAATCCGGTGTTGCATTCCTTTACCGTCATCCGCGCTGGCACACTCATTGACGGCAAGTCCGACACTTCTCGCCACGACCAGATCATCATCCTCCGTGGCAATCGCATCGAAAGTATTTCGGACGCATCCGCCGCGAAAATTCCCGACGGCGCAAATGTTATCGATCTCTCCCGTGCCACCGTCCTACCCGGCCTGATCGATTCCCATACGCACATCTTCCTGCAAGGCGAGGAGCCGGCGCAGGGCGGATACGACGTGAACATTCTCAAGTACCCGCTGGCATTGCGTGCGGCGCGGGCTACGGTTTCCGTACGCCGGGCATTGGAGCAAGGTTTCACCACCCTGCGCGATCTCGAGACCGAAGGCGCGGGCTACGGCGACGTCGGCATCAAAGAAGCCATCGAGGGCGGATACATTCCCGGCCCTCGGTTATTCGTCTCCACTCGTGCCATTTCCACAACCGGAGGCTATCCGCTCGAAGGCTACGCGCCCGAGCTCGACATGCCCACGGGCGCGCAGTTGATCGACGGACCGGTCGAGGCTCGCAAAGCGGCCCGCGAGCAACTGTCACATGGCGCGGACTGGATCAAGGTTTATATGACCCATCGTTCGTGGGTGGGAAAGAATGGTGAACTGGTTTCGCAGCCTACGCTCACGGTCGAGGAACTGAAGGCGATCGTTGACGAAACTCATGGCTGGGGGAAGAAAGTCGCCTGCCACGCCTATGGCGGCATTGGATTGCATCGCGCGCTCGACGGCGGTTGCGACTCTATCGAACACGGGCTCGATCTTGACGACGCCGCCATTGCCCAGATGGTCAAACAGGGGACGTGGTACTGTCCCACGTTGAGCGCGTACTACCACGATTGGGCTCCAGCGGATACTCCGGCGGGTGAACGTGATCGAAAACGCGCGGCCGTGCACGAAGTGTCCTTCCCTAAGGCGCTGCATGCCGGCGTGAAAATTGTTTTTGGCACCGATATCGGAGGCATTCCGTGGAGCGAGCCCATCGCCCAGGAATTTCCCCACATGGTCGAACTCGGCATGTCGCCCATGGACGCCATCAAAAGCGCCACCTCGCGCGCCGCAGAGATGCTCGACATGCAAGGGCAGATCGGCGTGATTGCGCCCGGGGCCTATGCGGACATCATCGCGGTGGCGGATGATCCCGTGCGTGACATCAAATCTTTGCAGAACGTTCAGTTCGTCATGAAGGACGGCAAGGTGTTCCGCAATGAAATTAAGTAATACTAGCCTGCCAATTTTTGTGTAATCAATACACTTGACACCTGCCGCGCATGCGTCATAATGCCCTAATCCTTTTCGTCCGCCCGTGCATTCAGGAAGCGGCGCGTGGATTTGTGGTTTGCAGCGGAGGTGAATATGAACGTACTGAATCTGTGTGATCCCGAAGCAGCGGCGGTTCCGGTAGAAGCAACTGTAGCTGACGCCATCCGCAAGATGCTCGACTTCCACGTGGGAGCGGTTGCGATCGTTGACAGCGAGCGGCGAGTCGCCGGTATCTTCACTGAACGCGACGTGTTGCGCAAGTTCTCTTTAAGCGGTCGCGATCCGGAGCAAACTCTAGTTCGCGAGTTGATGACCACGCCAGTGGAGCTAGCCACTTTGCAGACCAGTCCAGATGAAGCTCTAGTCACCATGGTCGAACGCCATTTTCGCCATCTTCCAATCGCCGACAACAATGGCAGGCTGCTGGGGATGCTATCAATTCGCAACGTGCTGGAATGGCGGATTGATGATTTGAAGCGCGAGGTGGGCTCGCTCGAACAATACGTCAGCAACGACGCGCCCGGCGGAGACTAGGTCATTCCCAAGCGTTAAGCGTCACCAAAATTTCTTTTGTATTCTTCCCAGCGCTGCCGAACTCCTTCCATGATGCGCTGGTAGTGCGAGATAATCTGCCCGATCATTGGCGCGAATCTTACGTCGGTGAAACCGGGTAAGTCAACGAAGGCAAGGACGGCGCGACACGCTAAGAACTACAAACACAATTCGTCCACACTACCGTCATCTGGGTATTGTTCAGGACCGCTTCTTCGGCATCTAAGCCCTCGCCTTGTGAAACTTCGCTTTAGGAGTTCCTATGCTTCGTCACACCTCTAGGTTTGCTCTGGTCTTTACCTGCTTGGTGCTCGCGATCCCCACCGCTTTCTCCCAGGCAGTTAGCTTTACCACCTTCTCTAGTCCATATTTCGACTCCCTCCACGCAGACTTCAATTCTGACGGCCGCGAGGACTTCATCAATTCCACCGGCTGTTCAAACTCAAGTTTCGGCCTGGTACTGTCCACAGGGGACGGCACTTATGCTGCTCCAGTGTGCTACACGCTGCCCAACGGAGCCCCAGCCTATTTTGCTATCGGTGACTTCAATGGCGACGGCAATGCCGATGTAATGGTCAGTAACGAAACGAATACGGTTTATGAATATTTAGGCAGCCGGTCCGGCAGGCTGCGGTTCTACAAGAGTTTTGTGGCGCCGACCGGCGTGCTTACACTTGCG
>Ga0210394_10003200_pt1 | contig 20997 bp, 19 predicted proteins | sample IncBWC12MmetaG_FD_160121 | JGI IMG/M metagenome (GOLD analysis project Ga0210394, IMG submission 160121) | Forest soil microbial communities from Barre Woods Harvard Forest LTER site, Petersham, Massachusetts, United States - Inc-BW-C-12-M | ecosystem: Environmental > Terrestrial > Soil >...
GCTGTGCATCCGGACGGCGAGGTCGCAGTCGCCCGCGCCGCGGCCGCGCGGGGCACCGCGATGGGGCTCAGTTCATTCGCCAGCAAGCCGGTGGAGGAGGTCGTCGCGGCCAATCCGCAGACGTTCTTCCAGATGTACTGGGCCGGTAGCCGCGACCAGATGCTGCAGCGGATGGAGCGGGCCCGCGCGGCCGGCGCGGTCGGTGTGATCGTCACCCTCGACTGGTCGTTCTCGATGGGGCGTGACTGGGGAAGCCCGTCCATCCCCGAGCGGATCGACCTCAAGGCGATGGTCCGGTACGCGCCCGAGGCGCTGACCCATCCGCGCTGGCTGGCCGCGTTCGCCAAGACCCGGCAGATTCCGGATCTCACCGTGCCGAACATGGGCGCGCCCGGCCAGCCGAGTCCGACGTTCTTCGGCGTGTACGGCGAGTGGATGCAGACCGAACTGCCGAGCTGGGACGACGTCGCCTGGCTGCGGGAACAGTGGGGCGGTCCGTTCATGCTCAAGGGCGTGAGCCGGGTCGACGACGCGAAGCGAGCGGTGGACGCGGGCGTGAGCGCGATCTCGGTCTCCAATCACGGCGGCAACAACCTGGACAGCACGCCGGCCACGATCCGCGCGCTGCCCGCCGTAGTCGAGGCGGTCGGAGAGCAGATCGAGGTCGTGCTGGACGGTGGCATCCGGCGGGGCAGCGACGTCGTCAAGGCGGTCGCGCTCGGTGCCCGCGCCGTGATGATCGGCCGCGCCTACCTGTGGGGGCTGGCGGCAAACGGCCAGGCCGGCGTGGAGAACGTGCTGGACATCCTGCGCGGCGGCATCGACTCGGCGTTGCTGGGGCTCGGCCATGCCAGCATCCACGAGCTCAGCCCCGACGACCTGGTGATCCCGCCCGGTTTCGCCGTCGCTCTGGGGCGCCCGGCGGCGCGCTGACCGGATCCGGCTCGGCGCGCTAGTGCGGCGCGCAGGCCGGTGCGGGTGCCGCGAGCTGGGACAGCAGCGGCGCCATCGGCGGCGTGGGCGGCGGTGGCGGCGCCGACCAGCCAAGTGGCGTGCGTCGCCAGCCGGGGCCAGGTCTCGGGGTCAGCCCGTCGATCCGGACGTGGTCCTTGCTGCCCGCGACGAAGCTCGGGTCGGCGGCGATGATGTTGACGACCAGGTCGCCGTCCAGCACTGCGTAAGTCTGTGCCGGATGTGGTGCCGGTGCCGGTGGCGCTGGCTGCTGGTTGTTCATGCGACCCACCAGATCTCGATCGCGCCGACGGAGCCGGCGCCCCCCGCGCCGCCGGCACCGCCGGAGCCGCCGGCACCGCCGCCGTTGCCGCCGCAGCCTGGGATCTGCGGGGTGGCGCCGGCCAGGCCGTTCGCGGTGGGGCTGTTGTAGCCGCCGGTGACGGCCCGCTGGCCGACGCCCATGGGTGCGAAGCCGGAGTCGCCGCCGTTGCTCGGGATCGAGTACGACCCTGATGCGCCGCCGCAGATCCCGCCGTAGAACGGGATTGCGTTGAAGTTGCCGAAGGATCCACACCCGGGCGCGCACACGTAGTAGTTGTAGTCGTTGCATCCGTAGGCTCCGGCGCCTATCGGTGGTACTGCCGCGGTCAGCGACGCGCCCTGGCCGGCGGCGCCACCACCACCGCCCGGGGCAGAGACGAGCAGGTGTCCGGAGCCGTCGACGATCGAGGTGGTGCCGCCCGCGGTGCCGGCGGCGCCGTTGTTTCCGGTAGTGCCGTTCGCCGGGCTGGCGCCGGTGCCGCCCGCGCCGCCGGCGCCGACGGTGACGGTCAGGGTGTCACCGGGGGTGACTGCGAGATCGACGTCGGTGACCATCCCGCCGCCCCCACCGGCGCCGCCGTAGCAGAACGAAGCCAGGGTGAGGGTGCCCATGTTGCCGGCGCCGCTGCCGCCACCTCCGCCGCCGATTGCCTTGCAGTGCAACTGGGTCACGTTGGCCGGTACGACGAACGTGGTGGAGGAGAAGTAGGTCAGCACGTGCTGCGACGGGCCGGCGTACCAGGCACCGCCGTCGGTGACCTCCAGCCGTGAGGTGTCGGTGTTGAACCGGATCGAGCCGACCATCGGCGCACTTGGTACCGGCCGGGTCGCGGTGCTGCCGTAACCACTGGCGAACAGCTGGTTCTGGTCGACGCCGAGTACCCCGGCCATCCGCCGCGATACCGCGACGTCGCCGGTGTAGTCGCTGCCGCTGCCCCAGACCTTGCGCCCGTCGGCGAGTTCGTAGGTGTAGAAGCCGGAGCCGGTGTTCGCGCTGACGTAGGCGTAGTCGGTCGGCTGCTGGCGCTGGGACAGCAGGACCTCGGTCTGGTTGTTTGCGATGTAGGACTGCGGGTTGACGCCCGCGTCGCCGCCATAGTGGTTGGTGCAGCTGAAGAACTGGAGCAGGCCCTTGACGTCGACCGCGGGCGAGCCGGCCTGGAGGTAGATCGGGTTGGTGAGGTTCTGGAAGTGGGTGCTGCCAGTGAAGATCACCTGGCTGCCGCTGCCGACCCAGACGCCGTTGCCACCGATCGCCGTCGGCGTGTTCTGGATCATGGAGTCCTCGAGGACGATGTTCTGCGCGCTGCCGGTCACATCGATCAGCGGCCCGGAGGTCGCCACCGAGGCATAGAAGGAGGTGTGATCGAATTTGATGCTCGCCGCGCCATTGATGTAAACGAGGCTCACCGTACTCGCGGAGGTGTACTCCACGATGCACTGGTAAAACACGTTGTCAGTCGGCACGTTGTACGAGCCGCCGGTCACCAGGCAGTCGAGCCGCAGGTTGTATCGGCCGCCGTTGGCGAACTCGCAACGGCTGAACGAAGCGCCCCCATAACCTTGATCGAGCACCCAGGTATCCCGGCTGTTATTTATCGACACTACTTGAAACCAGGCATCATTCTGCCCGCCCAGGCAGGTAATTCCGTCCTGTGCGGAGTTCAGCACGGTGATGTCCTCGAATGTCCGCCCGACCCATTGCCCGGCACCGCCGTTGCGCGTGAACGGTGCCGTTGCCACCGACCCGCCGTCAACCCGGAACCCCGCGGTGAGGCTGCCCGCGCCGGACACGGTGACACCGGCGCCGGCCGCCGTGCAGGTCAGGATCGTGGCCGAGTTCCCGTACCCGCCACCGGCGCCGATCATGTCCTGGCCATCGCTCACCGCGAGCATGCCCGCCAGCTTGTAGGTTCCCGGCTGTAGGTACATGACGCCGCGAGTGGGCATCGCCGCTTTCAGTGCGGACGTATCGTCGCCGCCCGAGGGCGCCGGCGCGTAGACCAGGCTCGTCGGGGTCGTGGTCGCCGACGCCGCGGACGGCATCAGCAACGTGGCCCCGGCCGCGCCGGCGGCAAGGGCGCCGCCGGTCAGGATCGCCCGGCGGCCCACCCGGTCGCCGTCGGCGCGAGGCGGCCCGTCAGTGCGGTCGCGGCCGATCAACTGCCTCATCCATTTGTGTTGACTGCTCATAGCAATGCCCATTTGAGTCCCCTGGTTCAGCGTTGACCGTCATTCGCCGGATATCGCGGCAGTTGGCTACCAGTAGCTTGGCGCACCCCGCGGCACCGTGCATGTCGAATGGGTATTCAGATAAAGATTCGATCAGCCCCGGCGGTTTTCACCCGTGATTTCACCCTATCGGGAGTTGCTTATCGCCCGGCCCGGCGACTAATCGGCCGCCCTGGTAAAGGTGTTATCGCTACCTTTCAACTCCCGCCGGCCGAACTCGTGCGAGCCGAGTTCGTGCTGGTTGCCGGCGTCGTGCGGGCGAGTACGACGTGACGGCATACGGTGACGTCGCGCTGGCGCGTGCGCGTATCGCGCGCCTGGTCGCGGCCGGCGAGCCCGCGAGCCGGTTCGAGCGGTTCTGGCCGTTCCCGCGGTCGCTGCTGGTTCCGAGGGCGGGCCGGTCCTGTTCGTCGACGAGCGTGTCGACGTGGGTGCCAAGGAGTCCTACGTTCCGGGCCACGATGAGATCGTCGAACGTTGGCGCGGGCAGCAACCCGGACGCTGGTTATCCACAGCCAACTTGATCGTTTCCGCATGATTTCAGTTGATCCGATAGTGTCTGCACCTCAGATCAAATCAGCTATTTCCGCTAAATCGTGATGGAGTGCAGACAGGTGTCGAGTCAGGCAATCATCGAAGGCGAGGTACGTGAGCTGGTCCGGCGCCGGGGCATCGATCCGGTGGCCGATCCGGGCCTCGTCCGCGACCTGGTCGCCGAGGTGCTGGCCGACTACCAGGACCGGTCGGCGATCTCGGCGATGCCGGCCCTCGGCGATGCCGACGCGCTGACCCGATCACTGCTGGACTCCGTCTCGGGTTTCGGTCCGCTGCAGCCGCTGCTCGACGATCCGCTGGTCGAAGAGATCTGGATCAACGAACCAGGCCGGGTCTTCGCGGCGCGCCGCGGCCGGTCCGAGCTCACGACGGTGATCTTGACGAGTGAGCAGGTAGCCGAGCTGATCGAGCGGATGCTGCGTAGCTCCGGCCGCAGGATCGACCTGTCCACCCCGTTCGTCGACGCGATGCTGCCCGACGGCTCGCGCCTGCACGTGGTCATCCCGCAGATCACCCGCCAGCACGCGGCGGTCAACATTCGCAAGTTCGTACTCGGCATCAACTCCCTCGACCAGCTCGTCGAGCGGGGCTCGCTGACCGAGCAGGCCGCTACGTTCCTCGACGCCAGCGTCGCGGTCGGCCTGAACATCCTCGTCGCCGGCGGCACCCAGGCCGGCAAGACGACGATGCTGAATGCGCTCTGCGGCGCGATCCCCGCGCGGGAACGGGTGATCACAGTGGAGGAGGTGTTCGAGCTGCAGGTCGCCCTCCCCGATGTCGTCGCGCTGCAGACCCGGCAGCCCAACCTCGAGGGCAGCGGCGAGATCCCGGTCCGGCGGCTGGTGAAGGAAGCGCTGCGGATGCGGCCGTCCCGGCTGATCGTCGGTGAGGTGCGGCACGAGGAATGTCTCGACCTGCTGATCGCGCTCAACTCGGGGTTGCCGGGCATGTGCACCCTGCACGCGAACTCCGCCCGCGAGGCCCTGGTCAAGATGTGCACCCTGCCGCTGCTGGCCGGTGAGAACGTGACGGCATCGTTCGTGCTGCCGACGGTGGCCACCACCGTCGACCTCGTCCTTCATCTGGGGCTCGACGCAGCCGGCCAGCGCCGGGTACGCGAGATCGTGGCGGTCACCGGCCGGACGGAGGGCGACGTGATCGAGACGACCGATGTCTTCGTGGCCCGGGACGGCCGGTTGCGGCGGGCTGACGGCTATCCACCGCATCCGGACCGCTACCAGGACGCCGGCATTGACCTCGCTGGCCTGCTTGGCGAGCCGGGGAACTGACGTGGGCGCACTGGTCGGCCTGACCTTCGGGGTGGGGCTACTTCTCGTGTGGCGGAGTGGGCCGCGCGCGCCGGCCCGGCGCTCGTCGGCTACCTCGAGCTGGACGCGCCGGCGGGCTGTGTTGCTGCATCAGGCCGGCGTGAGCGGGGTCGGCTCGCTGCAACTGCTGGGCGTCCAGGCGCTGTCCGCATTGATCGGCGGCGCCCTCGTGCTGCTGGCGGCGCGCACGGTCACCGTAGCCTGCTGCTTCGGCGGGTTCGCGTTCTTCGCGCCGCTGCTCGTGCTGCGCCGCGCACGACGGCGCAGGCAGAGCATGCTGCGTGAACTCTGGCCCGAAGCGATCGATCATCTCGCTTCGGCGGTGCGGGCCGGCATGTCGTTGCCGGAGGGAATCGCGGCGCTGGCAGCCGGTGGCCCGCAGGCCTTGCGCGCGCCATTCGCCGAGTTCGGCGCCGCCTACCGGGCCAGCGGCAAGTTCGGCGACTGCCTGGATGCGCTCCGCGACGAGTTGGCCGACCCGGTCGGTGATCGGGTCTGCGAGACGATGCGGGTCGCCCGCGACGTCGGCGGCAGCGATCTCGGCAGCGTGCTGCGGGCGTTGTCGGAACTCCTGCGCGCCGACGCCCGGACGCGCGCGGAGTTGGAGACGAGGCAGGGCTGGATCGTGAACGCGGCGCGCCTCGCGGTCGCCTCGCCCTGGGCGGTTCTGTTGCTGCTCAGTTCGCAGTCGTCCACGATCACCGCCTATGACAGTCCAGCAGGCGCCGTCGTGCTGGCGATCGGGGCGTGCGTCTGCGTGCTCGCCTACCAGGCGATGCTCCGGATCAGCACGCTGCCGGCCGAACGGCGGGTTCTTCGATGATCGTCGGCATGCTGCTGGGCCTGCTCGGCGGTACCGGGCTGGTGATCGCGATCTGGGCGGCGCCACCGATGCGGCCGGTGCGGCTTGCGGACCGGTTGGCGCCCTACCTGGGGGATTCACGCCCACCGTCGAAGCTGCTGGCCGCGCCGCCGTCGAGTGCGGCTCCTTTCGTCGCGATCCGTCGCCTGTTCGGGCCGCTCGCCGGCGAGCTCGTCGGGGTGCTGGATCGTGTGATCGGCGGTCGCGCTGCCGTCCGGCGACGGCTCGCCGGGGTGGGGTCGGCCACCAGCGTCGAGGAGTTCCGGGTCGAGCAGGTGGTGTGGGGCGGTGTCGGGCTGGTGGGCGGGGCTGTCGGGCTGACCACGCTGACCTGGCTGCGCGGCGGGCCGGATCCGGTACTCGCGGCGGCGGGCGGGCTCGCCGGGCTGGTCGCGGGGGTGCTCGGCCGGGACTGGCTGCTGTCCCGGCAGCTCCGCACCCGGGAAGCGACGATGCTGGCCGAGTTTCCGGTGGTCGCGGACCTGCTCGCGCTGTCGGTGGTGGCCGGTGAATCGCCGGCCGACGCCCTGGCTCGGGTCTGCCGCCTGACCGGCGGTGAGCTTGCCCGCGATCTGGACGCCGCCCTGGCGCGGGCGCGGGCCGGCATGCCGCTGACCCGCTCCCTGACCGAACTGGCCGACGCCAGCACGCTCGAATCCTTCTCCCGTTTCGTCCAGGGCCTGGTCGTTGCGATCGAGCGGGGGACGCCGCTGGCGGGCGTGCTCCGCGCACAGGCGATGGACGTCCGGGAGTCGGCGAAGCGCGCCCTGCTGGAGGCCGCCGGGCACAAGGAGATCGCCATGATGGTGCCCGTCGTCTTCCTGATCCTGCCGGTGACCGTGTTCTTCGCGCTGTACCCGGGGCTGCTCACGCTCGTCTCGCTAACCCGATGAGTGCCGGCCAGCCGGACGCTCCGGCTCCATCGAATGCTCCGATCCCGTCGAAAACCTGGAGGGTACGTGTTCCCGCTCGATCTGATGTCTGCCTGGCTGCTCAGCGGCACGGCGCGGTTCCGCGATCGGCGAGGTGTGCCGGAGCGAGGCGATGTCCCCGGTTGGGTAATGGTGACAGTTATGTCTGCAATTCTGGTGGTTGCGATCATCGGGGTGTTCAAAGGCCAGATCACCACTGCGATCACCCACGCGATCGACAGCGTCAGCAACAGCGGCGGCGGGAATTAGGGCGCCTCGGTGAGGCAGACCGGGGCGCGGCTGTCATCGAGTTCGTGATGATCTCCGTTCTGCTGGTCGTGCTGTTGTTCGCGGTGCTGCAGGTCGCGGTGCTGTTCTACGTGCGCACGATCGTCGCGGCAAGCGCGGCTGACGGTGCGCGCTACGCGGCGAGTTCGAACCTCGCCGCGGCCGACGGCGCGATCCGGGCGCACGGTGAGCTCACGCGCGCGCTGACCAGCGTGGTCGGGCGGGATGTGCGCTGTGGCGGCAGCGCGGGCGACGACCAGGACAGCGGCTTGCCGACCACCGTCGTTCGCTGTTCGGGCGTCATCGAGTCGATCTTCCTGCCGCTGGGTGCGTTCGTACACCTCGACGTGACGGCGCGTGCGTTGACCGAGGGGCCGTCGTGACAGCCGATCGCGACGGCGGCAACGCAATCATCGAGTTCGTGTTCGCCGCAGTGATCGTGCTGGTGCCGCTGGTCTATTTCGTCGTCGCGATCGCGCAGATCCAGCGCGGCGAGCTAGCGGTCAGTGACGCCGCGCGTGAGGCGGGGCGGGCGTTCGCGACCGGCGAGTCGACCTCGGACGGGCTGAACCGTGCACTGGTCGCTGCCCGGCTGGCCCTTGCCGATCAGGGCATCGCGGGCCGGCCGGCGCTCGCCTTCGTAGCCGCGGGGGCCGGCTGCCGGGCGGCACCGGTGACCCCCGAGCTGATACCGGGCGCGGAGTTCACCATCTGTGTCACCCGGACGGTTCGCTTCCCGGGCATACCGTCCGTACTGGCCGGCGGCGCGGTACGCACGGTTGGCGAATACGTGGTGCATGTCGACGACTACCGCACCGTCAAGCCATGAGCAGGCATGCCGACGACGGATCAACCATCCCGCTGATCCTCGGATTCTTCCTGGTCGCGCTGATCGTGGTCGCCGGGTCAGTGGCGGCAGGGGATACCTTCGTGCAGCAGCGGAATCTGCAGAGCGTCTGTGACGGCGCGGCCGTGGCGGCCGCGGCCTCCGCGGTCGACCTGAACCGCACGACCGGGCAGGCCGATCACCTGCTCGCCTTCGCCGGCGCGCAGGAGGCGGTCGAGCGGTACCTGTCCCGCGATCCCTCGCGCGCCTCGGTGCGAGTAGCCGCGTCGCTGTCGCCCGATTCCCGGACGCTGACGCTGAGTTGCGCGCAGACCGCGCCGATCGCGTTCGGGTCGTTCTTCGGCTACTCGGCCGGCGTCCACCACACCGCCACCTCCTCCGCGAAGGCGCCCACCCGATGATCGCGGTCAACCCCTTTGTAGATTGGCGGCTGATTTCGACCAGATGCTCGATGAGGTTGCCGACCGGCAGCGATGCGGCTGATCCCGCGGGCGAGATGATGTCGACTCTCGTTCATCGCCGAGTTGCCGGACGAGATCGGCGAAGTCGGCCCAGCACGTCCTCCCGCCGGATTCGAGACCGAATACGACGGCCGGAATGGGCGCCGGGTCCGCCCGCCGCGTCTCCGGTGGCGTGGCATCAAGCAGGCCCCGACCGAAGGCCAGCACGCCCCGTGGCCCGAACGCCACCGCGACCGGTGCGGCAACGAGCCGCAACGGACCGGCGGTCAGCAGTTCGGGTAGGGCGATCGGCATCTGGGACACGGCGAACGCCACCGGAAAGTTGGCGACCATGTGGGTCAACTGGTCGATCAACCGGTGGTGGTCCGTGCTGTCTGCCTCCTCGCTCATCCGGCCAGGTAGGCAGACCAGCGCGCTCGGATCCTCGGATGCGCCGCGATCGGTGCGGCTCACTGTCAGCATCGTGCTTGGCCCGCTGTGCTGCCCGAGCATGATGATCCGGCTGGCGCCAGGTATTCGGCGGCGGATGAAGGCGGTGGACGCGGCCATATCCCAGGGCTGCAGTAGGGGCCCGATGCCGGCCGTGTGCGTCAGCGCGCAGTCGTTGGCCGTCTGCTGCACCGCTCGCAGCGCCTGGCCGATTGCGACCCGGACTGCCGCGCTCTGGTGCAGCGTCATCGAGATCAGGCCCTCGGCGGTGTTGCGGGGTCGGTGCACGCCGGCGCTGACTACCCAGCGGCCGGCGGAAGTGATCGCCTGGCCGGCGGCGGTCGTCAGCAGGGTGGAGTCGTGACTGATGAGTTGGGCCGGCACCGGCACGTCCGCGCACCGGCCGACGATGTCGGCGAGCCAGGGCGTCAGCCCCTGGATCCGACGCGTCGCACCGCTGACCACAGCCGACGGCGTTGCCGCCTTGATTCTTGCCTGCACACCTGCTCCGTTCGTTCGCTGGTCCGCGTATCGCCTTGCGTCCCGGTTGGCCGGAGTTGCGCGGAAAAAAGTGAGACGATCTTGGTAGGCTATCCGTGCGTAAGATGTGAAAACACACTGGATGATCTTTTATGCGGATCGAGGATGAACTGGCGTCCATTGCCGCGCGGGGACAGACCCGCCGGCGGGACGCCACGATCCGTAGGCTCGCGTAGGCTCGACCGTCGTGACCGACGTGCCCGCCGAGCTGAAAGAACTGTCCGCGACGCTGACCAGCATCGAGAAGGTGCTGGATCTCGACAAGCTGCGGCGCGAAGTCGTCGAACTCGAAGCTCAGGCCACCGTGCCGAACCTCTGGGACGACCCGGACAATGCTCAGCAGGTGACCAGCAAGCTGTCCTACGTCCAGGGTGAGATCCGCCGGGTCGAGGATCTGCGCCGCCGGCTCGACGACGCTCAACTGCTGTGGGACATGGCCGAGGCCGAGGAGGACGCCGCCAGCCTCGCCGAGGTCGAGGCCGACCTCCCGGCGCTGAAGAAGAGCATCGACGAGCTCGAGGTGCGCACCCTGCTGTCGGGGCCCTACGACGCCCGGGACGCGCTGCTGACGATCCGAGCCGAGGCAGGCGGGGTGGACGCCGCCGACTTCGCCGACATGCTGATGCGGATGTACCTGCGCTGGGCCGAGCGGCACGGCTACCCGGTGGAGGTGCTCGACACCTCCTACGCGGAGGAGGCGGGCATCAAGTCAGCCACCTTCCAGGTCAAGGCGCCGTACGCCTACGGCACGCTCAGCGTCGAGCAGGGTACCCATCGGCTCGTCCGGATCAGCCCGTTCGACAACCAGGGGCGCCGCCAGACCAGCTTCGCCGGGGTCGAGGTGCTGCCGGTGGTCGCCCAGTCCGACCATGTCGAGATCCCTGACGACGACCTTCGGGTGGACGTCTACCGCTCCTCCGGACCCGGTGGCCAGGGGGTCAACACAACGGACTCGGCGGTGCGCATCACCCACCTGCCGAGCGGGATCGTGGTCAGCTGCCAGAACGAGCGCAGCCAGATCCAGAACCGGGCCAGCGCGATGGCGGTGCTGCAGGCCAAGCTGCTGGAACGGCGCCGGCAGGAGGAGCAGGCCGAGATGGACGCCCTCAAGGACGGCGGTTCCAGCTGGGGCAACCAGATGCGCAGCTACGTGCTGCACCCGTACCAGATGGTCAAGGACCTGCGCACCGACTACGAGGTGGGCAATCCACAGGCAGTACTTGACGGAGACATCGACGGGTTCATCGAGGCTGGCATCCGCTGGCGGCGCAGCCAGTAATCCCAAGATCACTATCGACTCGCGGACCGTTGCGCAACCATCTTTCTATAACTGTTGGGTAAACTCGACCCCCGTGATCAAGTTGGACAATGTGACCAAGCTGTACGCAGCCAGCAGCCGGCCTGCCCTCGACCGGGTCTCGATCGAGATCGAGAAGGGCGAATTCGTCTTCCTGATCGGTGCGTCCGGGTCGGGGAAGTCGACGGTTCTCCGGCTGCTGCTTCGTGAGGAGCTGGCCAACGCGGGCAGGGTCACGGTGGACGGCCGCGACCTCGGCCGGCTGCCCGGTCGCAAGGTCCCCGATCTGCGCCGGCGGATCGGCTGCGTCTTCCAGGACTTCCGGCTGCTGCCCAAGAAGAACGTCTACGACAACGTCGCCTTCGCGCTCGAAGTGATCAACAAATCGCAGAAGCAGATCAAGCGCACGGTGCCCGAGGTGCTCGAGCTGGTCGGGCTGGAGGGAAAGGCGCTGCGGCTGCCCAACGAGCTCTCCGGGGGCGAGCAGCAGCGAGTCGCGATCGCCCGCGCCTTCGTCAACCGGCCGCTGGTGTTGCTGGCCGACGAACCGACCGGCAACCTCGATCCGGACACCAGCCAGGGCATCATGGCGCTGCTGGAGCGCATCAACCGGACCGGCACCACCGTCCTGATGGCAACCCACGACAACAACATCGTCGACGCGATGCGCCGCCGGGTCGTCGAGCTAGAAAACGGTCACGTCGTGCGTGACCAGTCCCGTGGCGTCTACGGCGTCGGACGCTAGTCCGGCGGGTAGAGCGCCAGCATCAGTGCCAGTTCGGTCCGTACCCGACCAGTGAGGAAGTAATGCGCGCCAACTTCGTGATGTCCGGTGTGGCCATGGGGCTTCGGCGAAACCTGCTCATGACCGTCGCGCTGGTGCTGACGACGGCTGTGTCGCTGACGTTCGTCGCCGCCTCGATCCTGACCGGCATCGAGATCAACCGCTTCCAGACGCAGTACGAGGGGCAGCTCAACGTCTCGATCTACCTGTGTAACAGCACGCCCACCAAGCAGTGCAACCACGCCGTCACCAGCAGCGAGCAGGACGCGCTGCTGTCGGCGCTGCACAGCGATCCGCGCGTCGCCGGGGTCGACTACGGCTCCGTCGATCAGGCTTACAAGAACGGCCTGGCCACGCTGGACCCGGCTGAGGCGCAGTTCCTGCAGGTCGGCGACCTGCCGTCCTCCTTCACCGTCAAGCTGAAGAACATCGCCCGCGATTACGGCCCGATCGCGAAGACCTACGCAAGTTCGCCCGGTGTCGACCAGATCCAGAACGAGGACGAGAGCCTGAAGACGATCCTCAGGCTGTTCAGCGGGGCGCTGCTCGCCGCGATCGTGACCGCCGCGGTGGTGCTGGCCTGTGCGATCATCCTGATCGCGATCACCATCCAGGTTGCCGCGGCGCAGCGCCGCAACGAGACGAGCATCATGCGGCTGGTCGGCGCGTCTCGCTGGATGACGCAGTTGCCGTTCATCCTCGAGGCGGTGATCGGCGCCGCGATCGGTGGCCTGGCCGCCGTGGCGGCGACGTGGTTCGGCAAGTGGTACCTGCTCAGCGAGATCTTCCGTACCCAGGTCGACCGGCAGGTTCTGCCGAACCTGGGCGTCAACGACGTCCTCATCGCCGGTGGCGCGTCGCTGATCGCCGGCATCCTGCTGGCCGGCCTCACCGCGTACGTCACGCTGCGGATGTACGTTCGGCTATGACCTCGTCCAGCGTTGTCCGCCAGTCCAGCAACCGTGAGACCGGCCGCAAGATGATCGCGCAGAACCGCAAGGCGCGGCACGACTACGCGATCATCGACACCTACGAGGCCGGTGTCGTGCTCACCGGGACCGAGGTGAAGTCGCTGCGGCTGGGCCGGGCGTCGCTGGTCGACGGCTTCGCGACCATCGACGACGGCGAGGTCTTCCTGCGCAATGTGCACATCCCGGAGTACACCGAGGGCAGCTGGACCAACCACGAGCCGCGCCGTACGCGCAAGTTGCTGCTGCACAAGGGCGAGATCCTGCGCCTGATCGGCAAGACGAAGGAGAGCGGGCTCACCCTCGTCCCGATCGCGCTGTACTTCTCGGCCGGCAAGGTGAAGGTCGAGATCGCGCTTGCGAAGGGCAAGAAGGCCTACGACAAGCGCCAGGACCTTGCCACCCGGGATGCCGACCGCGACATCCGGCGTGCTCTGGGCCGGCGCAACAAGGGCATGGAGTAGCCCCTCAGCACCACACCCCGTTGCGCTTCGCTACAGCTGTGTCCAGTTTTGGGGCCAAAATCCGTACCCAGCTATAGCGAGGACGGGGTGGTTGGGGTGGTTAGTTCTTGGTTCGGTTGAGCCGGCTCGCTTCGCTGCGGGCCTGGACCCTCGCCTCGTCGGCACGACCTCGTTCCTCGGCGACCAGCACGCCGTAGGTGAAGTTGTTCTCGCCCCGGCTCCAGGCGTCGTCGGCGAGGCGACGAAGTACCGCCTCGGCCACCACGCTGTCCTGGAATTCGCCGAGCAGATCCTGCAGCGCCTTCGCCGCCCTTACCGCCTTGGAATTGTCGCCGGTTGCCGCCTCAGCCGCGTACCGGGCGCGTTTACCTGCCTTGCGCGCGCTGTGCAACTGCTCGTCGGTACCGCTCGGCTCGACCGCGTCGCTGAGCCGCTTACCGAGCTTGCGTTCAGCCCGGTCGACGGCCTGCAGCAGGGTCTGTGCCGGCCGCCCGGCGGCGGCGGTGAAGGGTGGGTCGTCCCGCCACCTGATCACGTCGGCGAGCAGGTCCGCGTAGCGCTGCCCGCGCATCAGCTCGAGTACGTCGGCCCGCTTCTCGGCCTGCTCCGCCGCCAGCCGCGCGTCGATCCGATCTGCAACCGGGCCGACGACCAGGGCATCGGACAGCCCGGAGATGGCCTCGGCCAGCCGGGCGCGCAGTACTTCCCGGTCGCGGACCTCACCCAGCACCTCGGCGTACCACTTCAGCTCGGCCTCGAGCGCCACGGCCTGGTCCTCGTCGAAGCAGTGCTCGAAATTGCGCAGGGTGCTGCGAAGCCGCCGCGCCGCCACCCGACCCTGATGGATGGAGTCCGGCGCATCCTCGCTGATGCCGAAGTGGGCCGCGGTCAGCGCGTCGCTCTGGGCTTCGATGTAGTCGGCGAGCACGGCGCCGGCCGAGGTCCGCGGCGTGCCGATGCCCTCGTTGCCGATGCCGAGCAGCGAGCGGGCAAGCTTGGAGCGGCTGGTCGAGGCGAAGGCGCCCGCTTGCAGGAGCGCCACGCCGACCTCGGCCAGCAGCGTCCGGTCGCCGGCCGGCCCGAGTTCGGCCTCGACCTCGTGCCAGCGGGCGGCTCGTACCTCACTGGCGAGGCTCGCGGCCCGGACGTCGTCGTGGGCCAGTTCGACGACGAGTGTCCCGGACGCGTCGACGATCCGGTGGCGGGTGCGGGTGACCGTGAGCCGGACGGCGGGCGCTGGTGTCGCCCGGCCGAGGAACGGGTGCAGCAGCTCGAGCATCTCGGCGGGCGGTTCGCTGCCGGCCGCCGAGCCGGCGTCGCTGGGCCAGCGGAGCTCGGTGCGGAAGCTGGCACCGGGCACCTTGAGCTGCCAGCCCGAGTCGGTGTCCCCGACGCGCCGGCGCAGCGTCAGGCGGTAGCGCAGCAGCGTGAGCGCCGAGGTGTCCCAGTACGTGCTGGCCAGCGTGACCGTGTCGACGTCGAGCCTGCCGCCGGCCGGCACGAAGCCGTCCACATCGGGCGTGCGGAAGTCGGGCGGGACGTCGAACTTGGTCTCGATCTCGCGCACGGCATCTGGTCGCGTAGCGCTCGAGGATGCGGGCACGTGCACAGTTCTACCGGCTTCTGGTTAACAAGTCGTCCCCAGGGGCTAGTCTGGTGGGTGAATCATCACGGTGATGATCGACCAACTGGACGGGCCGGCCTCCGGGTCGCCGCACCAGCTTGGGTAGGCAGGGCCACGGGGGTGAACGGTTTCGACTCTGGACGTCGATACAGGAGAAGCGGGCCGAGGACCTCATTGCTGACCTCGTTAAAAAAGCGATGAACAAAAAAATAAGCGCCGACAACAGTCGCGCCGAGTTCGCTCTCGCTGCCTAAGTAGCGGAGCAACTCTGTCAGCCCGAGCTTGCCACCGGCCCGGTCACTGGCATCAGCTAGGTGGATTACCGTCCTCGCCGGTCGCGGGGGAGGACGGGACATCAAACAGCGACTGGGCCCGTCACACCAGCTTGCTCGCGTGATCAGTGGGGCCGAGTAGAGACACAGCGAGCTGCGCCCGGAGAAGTCCTGTTGAAGCGACAGAGGACGCGGGTTCGATTCCCGCCACCTCCACCAGACATGGGGTCCTCACACCCCGTGCAACCGAATGGACGCGGTACCCCATGGGGCCGCGTCCTTTCGGTTTCTGGGCGCCGGCCCGGCCGGTGTTCACCGGTAGCCGAGTCGCTTCCGTCGACGCCGCCCGAAACTGTCCCCGCAGTGCCTACGATGGGGCATGGCCGCTGATATGCCGGATCCGTCTGCGGGCGGACAGCCAAGCCCGGGTCCGCGGGCGCGGACGATGCCGCTGCAGGGGGTGGTGAACCGCCTTGTGCGCGGCTTGCTACGAACGCCTGGGGTGTGCCGGGGGATCGGCAAGGCCCTGGTCACGGTGTACGTGGTGGGCCGCAAGTCGGGTCGGCAGTACGCGGTGCCGGTGGCCTACATCCCCTACGACGGGGCCTTGCTGTTTGGCACGCCGTTCGGCTGGGGCCGCAACCTACGTACCGGGCGGCCGGTCGACGTTTGCTACAAAGGAAAACGGCGACCCGCGGACGTGCGGGTCGTCAGCGACGAGGCCGGTGTCGTTGAGCTGTACGCGGTGATGGTGCGGGCCAACCGCAACTTCGCCAAATTCAACAAGATCAGTGTGGACCGGGACGGCAACCCGAGCGCTGAGGATCTCCACGCGGCCTGGGCCGCGGGCGCGCGAGCGTTCCTGCTTACCCCGCTGACTGTCAGGTAGCCGCGGGGCGAAGAATGATGCACTGTCCGTAGTGCTAGGTTGAAATAGTGGCGCCATGCAGATGGTGAATCTGTCACATTCACCAGTGCAAATATCATCGCCGTACGTTTAACTTCTATACCGACGCTTTCTCGATCCGTCGGACTGGTTGACAACAAACCGTCGTCGCCACGTCGCGCCACCCTTCGAGGAGTGTTCGCCGTGAATCGAGCCTTGGCGGTCGGCCTGGCAGCCTGTGCGCCGCTAGTTCGTCGACCCCAGCCATCGACACGACGGCGAGTCCGGTCATCGACACGCAGCCTCCGTGGCCGGCGACGCCTGTCACTTCAGTGCAGGAGGCCCTGAATCAGGTACTCCAGAACACCAGCGAGATCACCTCGATAACGCACACCGGGGCAATTTTCACGACGCTGGCCGCGGTAATCACAAACGGCCGTCTCGGCTCTCTGACAGCAGGGTATGCGGCGAGCCGGCAAGTGCGGTCGGTAGGAACGGCCCTCGACACGTCCAGCGGCGACGGTGAACTTTCCTGCGTACTGAGAAAGCCAGCAGGGTCTAGCGCCGCGACAGCTTCGTGGTCGGGTCGGCCTCCCGGCTGAGGGTCAGGCTCCGCCTGGTTCGCTCGGCGAGCTGGGCCATCTCCCGCGGGTCGCCGAACGCGCCGGCGAAGACGGCGGACAGTGTCGCGGCCTCGACGCGGACCTCGTCGTGGCCGGGGGCCAGTTGGACCAGTAGCCCGCCGATGCCGCGATGGTCCACCGCCAGAGCCGCTCGCTCGGTAGCGATCCTGACGGTGCCGTCCGACACCCGCCAGCCCCGGACCTGTGCGGGGCCGATGCCCCGGTCGGGATCGGTGACGGCAAGGCCGGACTCCGTGCCTGATCCTGTCGCGAGGACCGCGGCGCTGCCCTGACGCAGCAGTTCGGCGTCGCCCGGGGCGGCGCGGAAGCCCCTGATCAAGCCGGCCCGCTCCGGGGTGCGCAGGCCGACGCCGTATTCGCCGCCGGCCCGGCAGCGCGCGGCGAGTTCGCCCAGCCGCCAGGCGAGGTGCAGGCTGGCCCGGTGGCCGATTTCCACATGCGGCAGGGTCAGCGTGCGCAGGTTGTCCGGCCCGCAGTACCGTTCGGCCCACGCCGCGAAGGCCCGAATCATCGCCACGTCACCGATCAGGCGTTCCCGGACGAACGTGTCGCGCCATCTGATGAAGTCGCGCCGAACGGCGGTAGCTACCTGCTCCGGTTGGGCGAGGACCGCCGGCCGGTCGAGCCGCCAGTCGTTCGGCGTTCGGCGTCGTCTGTCGTCCGCCGGCTCAGCTCCCGGGCAGCGATCATCGCCTTGATCGGCTCCACTACGTCCCAAGACGTTGACGTTCATGCCGGCCAGTGGCGAGCTGGACCTTTTGGGCGCCGAGCTCCGTCGGGTCGAAACAAAGGTGATCAACTGGTGGCGCGGTCAGCAGCGGCGCTGGACGACGCCGCGCAGGAAGGCGGCCTGGCCGGCGTGCTGCAGGTCGTCGGAGATCACGCTGATCAGGCGGACCGCCAGCGTTACCGGCGGATCCCAGGACCGGTCGACGACCCGCGAGAGGTCGGCCTCCTCGATCGTCGCGAGATAGCGGCAGGTCTGATCGAACACCGCGTCGTGGTAGCCGAGCAGGTCGGGCGCGGCGGCCGTCACGGCGGCGACCTCGGCGTCGGAGTGGCCGTAGCCGGTGGCGGCCACGCCGAACGGGAGGTCGAAGCGGGCTGCCCAGCCCGCCGCCGTCCAGACCTGCTCGAGTTCGGCGACCTCTGCAATGTGATCGTCTTGAATGCGGGTGAGGTGCCAGACCAGCCAGGCCATCGAGTTGCCCCGGTTGCCTATCCGGTAGGAGAGTTCGGCCCGGCCGAGTCCGCTGACCGCCTCGTGCACGACCTCGCGGACGCGGCTGAATGCGTCGATGAGCAGCGTCGTCGAAGTCACCTTCACGAGTGTATTCATGCCTTCAACCCAACCGGCGGATCGCGCGGGATCGCGACGCTTTGACGGCCATTGTCCGGCAATAGCGAGGCTTTGGCCCGCTGCCCAATAGAAAGTCCGTGTGGCAAACTAACGATTGATGGCTACCGAGATTCCTGAACGCTCGAGCGCACCCGCTGGTGAAAGATACAAGTGGGTGGCGCTGTCCAATACCACCCTCGGCGTGTTCATGGCGATGCTCGACGGATCGATCGTGATCATTTCGCTGCCCGCAATCTTCCGCGGCATCCACCTGGACCCACTCGGCGCGGGCAACATCAGTTACCTGCTCTGGATGATTATGGGTTACCTGCTGATACAGGCGGTACTCGTCGTCACCCTCGGACGTCTCGGCGATATGTACGGCCGGGTACGCATCTACAACCTCGGCTTCGTGGTGTTCACCGTGGCGTCGCTGCTGCTCTCCTTCGATCCGGCTCACGCCGCGGGCGGAGCTGTCTGGCTGATCGGCTGGCGGATCCTGCAGGCGGTCGGCGGGTCGATGCTGATGGCCAACTCGACCGCGATCCTCACCGACGCGTTCCCTGCCGATCAGCGGGGGATGGCGCTCGGAATCAACCAGATCGCCGCGCTCGCCGGTCAGTTCGTCGGTCTCGTCGCGGGTGGTCTGCTGTCCGCCTGGGACTGGCGGGCGGTCTTCTGGGTGAACGTTCCGGTCGGTATCTTCGGCACGATCTGGGCGTATCGCAGCCTCCGGGAGACGAGCGCCCGCACAGCCGGCCGGATCGACTGGTGGGGCAACCTGACGTTCGCCGGTGGCGTCGGGCTGGTGCTCGTCTCGATCACCTACGGGATACAGCCGTACGGCGGTCATACCATGGGCTGGACCAACCCGAAGGTGGACGGCGGCCTGATCGCCGGTGTCCTGCTGCTCGCGCTCTTCATCATGATCGAGCTGAGGGTCGCCCAGCCGATGATCCGGCTCGGCCTGTTCCGGATCAGGGCATTTGCGGCCGGTAACGCCGCTGGCCTGCTCGCCTCGATCGCGCGCGGCGGCCTGCAATTCATGCTGATCATCTGGTTGCAGGGAATCTGGCTCCCCCTGCACGGCTACGACTACACGGATACGCCGTTGTGGGCCGGCATCTTCCTGCTGCCGCTCACCGCCGGATTCCTCTTCTCCGGTCCGGTTTCTGGTTATCTTTCGGACCGCTTCGACCCCCGGTTCTTCTCCAGCGGCGGGATGGTGGTCTTCGGTTTCAGCTTCGTCGGGCTGCTCCTGCTGCCGGTCGACTTTCCCTACTGGGCCTTCGCCTGCCTGATCCTGGCCAATGGCGTCGGCCTGGGCATGTTCGGAGCGCCGAACACCTCATCCATCATGAGCAGCGTCCCGGCGGACCAGCGTGGTGCGGCCTCCGGGATGCGCGCCACCTTCCAGAACTCGGGCACGTCGCTGTCCATCGGCATCTTCTTCTCGTTGATGATCGCTGGGCTTGCCGCGAAGCTCCCGCAGACGCTCACCTCGGGACTGGCTCAGCAAGGGGTTCCGTCGCACATAGCGCAGCAGGTCGGGCACCTCCCGCCGGTCTCGAGCGTGTTCGCCGCGTTCCTGGGCGTCAACCCGATCCAGCACCTGCTGACCCCGAGCGGAGTGCTGAATACCCTGCCAGCACGCAATGTCAGCACGCTGACCGGCACCCAGTTCTTCCCGAACCTGATCTCGGCGCCGTTCCATCACGGCTTGGTCATCGTGTTCAGCGTGGCGACGCTGCTGGCCTTCGTCGGCGCCGGCGCATCGCTCATGCGCGGTAGCCGCCAGCGTGCCGCCGACAGAACCGTCGACGCCCCCGCGCTGGTTCACTGAGCGGGTCGACTCACTGCCTCGGCCCGGCCGTCAGTAACTGCGATGCTCCGCCGACCCGATCGGCCACAGCGGGCGGATCGACTTGCGGCGCACCTGGTCGCCGTCGAGGATCAGCAGCACCTCGCACAGCGTGCGTTCCAGCCCGCGGGTATGCGCGAAGGGATGGAACAGCACCGTCACCCGGGCCGTGCCAGGCCAGCGTGCCGGGCCTATCTTCAACGCGCCGACGACTCGCTGGCCGTCACGCGAGACGTGGTAGCCGCTCTCGCAGTCGCGGTAGACGTGGCGCCAGCTGTCCATCGCGATGCCGGCATCGCCGCCCTGGTGTAGCTCGCGCGGCCGGCGATCTCCGGGGGGCGGCGCGAGCTGGGCCGGTACCGGGCAGACCCCGTACTGCAGGCACAGGTAGCCGTCGTACATCGCGGCGCCGGCGATCGTCACGGTGTAGCGCTCGTGCGGGGTCGGTCCCGGCGCGCGGTGCGCCCGCGTCTCAGCCGGCATCGCGAGCCATCAGGTCGGCGATCGTCTCGCGCCGCACCAGCTCGCGGGCCGTCCCGCCGCAGACACCGATCAGTGGTGGCCGGCCGATCAGGTTGTAGTTCGAGGCCATCGAGTGGTTGTAAGCGCCGGTACCGGGTACCGCGAGCAGGTCGCCGATACCGATGTCGGCCGGGAGCAGCGCGTCTTCGATCAGGATGTCGCCGGCCTCGCAGTGGCGCCCCACGACGGTTACGTGCTCGTCCCGCGCCGGGGCGAGGCGGCCGAGCAGGCGGGCGGTGCAGCGCGCGCCGTACAGGGCCGGACGCGGGTTGTCGCTCATCCCGCCGTCGACCGCGACCCAGGTCCGCCGGCCGGCGTGCTTGACCGCGAGCACCCGGTACAGCGTGATCCCGGCCGGGCCGGCGATGGCGCGGCCCGGCTCCACCGTGAGGCGCGGCCGCGGGATCCGGACGCGATCACAGTCGTAGCTCAGGGTGCGGCGCAGCGCCGCGGCGACCTCGCCGACGCTCAGCGGCACGTCGCCGGGGTGGTAGGCGACCGCGTGCCCGCCGCCGAGGTCGAGTTCGGGCAGCACGACGCCGAGCTCGTCGCGCAGCGAAGCCAGGAAGTCGACCACCCGGGTCGCCGCTCGCTGGTAGGGCGTGACG
>Ga0210394_10003201_pt1 | contig 20995 bp, 17 predicted proteins | sample IncBWC12MmetaG_FD_160121 | JGI IMG/M metagenome (GOLD analysis project Ga0210394, IMG submission 160121) | Forest soil microbial communities from Barre Woods Harvard Forest LTER site, Petersham, Massachusetts, United States - Inc-BW-C-12-M | ecosystem: Environmental > Terrestrial > Soil >...
CGTCGCGCATGGTCTGGAGGCTCGCCAGGATGATGCTCAGATCCGCAGACGCCGGCTCGGTCTCGACCGCAGTGCGCCCGTTACTTTTCGCACTGGGTCTCGGGTCGGCGATTGTGGTCGCGTTGGTCTTACCGGGCTCGGTCCTTTTCATCCTAATCTCCAAAATCCAAGGTCATCTTGCGCGCACCGCTTCCTGCACTGTTCGGCTTCGAACCGGGGACTACATGCACACTGGAAACATTCAAACGGTCCTGAGACTCGGGGGTTCTAACCGGTTGCAACGAAATGCCTTATACCGAACCACAGGACCGGAAACGCGCGAGACCGCGTTTCATTTAAATACAGCGCCGCCTTCATCGAAAAATTCATACCATATTTCCCGATGCGAACTATCTACAGTAAACAGTGTATATGGGCCAAAACGATACGTCGGTTCAGCCTCGGCTAACGTCTAACGGAGCGGGTTTGCTCGGGGGAAAGGTCGGAGCCGAATTTCCTAGGTCCACAACAGGAGGGAACCGGTCGACTACGCCCCGGTAGCCGGCAGGTAGGGAACCACTACGTCGCGTACTACAGCTTTCAGGGGATTGAGGGCTCACACCGTTCGAGGTGACCATGGGCTGGTCACTGGCGGTCGCCTCCTCCGGGAGTGACTGCACACGGTAGCCCGGGCCTTGGCGGTTTGACCGCAGGGGAAGCTGCCCCGGCCGCCAGATGCGCCAGGTATCAGAGCTTCGGCGAGACGCGTAGCGCGACTTATATTTCTGGCGTCGAACGCGCTTAGAAAGGCGCTCTGCAAGCTTGGTCCCTCCCCAGTTCGGACTCAAGCGGCGCCCGATCGCAAAAACTAACGCGAGTCTATGAGGTCCTTCGGTGGAAAAACCTACAAGCGTCCTCATCCTTTGTTGCAATCGCATCCTTAAGGAATCCATCACGCGCATTCTGAACAAGCGGAGTGATTTCCAGGTAATTGCCTGTGATGCGCCGGTCGCCGATTTCAAGCAAGAATTCGCGGACGTTCCAGCGGACGTCGTTGTTCTGGACGCCTTGCAACTGCTCGGTGAGGATTCGGTATTCCTGCCCGGCCATCGCCATGCTCGCGTGATGAAATGCGTGCTGGTCGCCATGGAAGACGACCAAAAGCGCTTCCTGACCGCCATCCGCCTGGGCGCGCTCGGCTACGTTCTTCAGGAAGCGTCTGCGGTCGAAGTGGTCGCCTCCATTCGTGCGGTGGCACAAGGGGAAGCCGTCTGCCCGGCCCGCTACCATCGCGTCCTGTTCGACTATTTCGCGTCACAGACTGCGGCTGCACCCGATAGCTGCACGCGCTCGCCGCTCGGACTGACGCGGCGTGAACAACAACTGGTGCCTTTAATCAAACGCGGCATGACCAATAAGGAAATCGCAAGCGAACTGAATCTCTCCGAACAGACCGTGAAGAATCACATCCATCGAATCCTGCGTAAAGTTGGCGTGGAAGACCGCTTGAGCATTTCTGACGCGTTTCAGGCCCAGATCCTGGGCCTGTAGGTGTAGGTGGATTCTGTCAAGGATCGTTTGAGCGAAACTGCCGGCGCAGATCCGCCCTCGCATTTCCCGGGCGCTGCTCCCGGATTCGCCCAGACTCTATTGAACGATCTCGTCGCATCCGCTGCGCTGCGTTGTCGCACTCTCAATGGTACCGACCAGATCCCAGGCGTGTTCTTTCGATACCAAGGCACAAATCCCCGCGTCGTGGGCCGCTTCGTATATTTCTTTGGTGTCGGAAAGTGTGAACAGAACCAGTGGAATCAGCGGATCAATCTTGGATATCGCACTTGCGGTTTCAATCCCGCTCATGCCCGGCATGGTCAGGTCGATCACTACGACGTCGGGCCGGAGTTTCTTGAACTGCGCAATTCCGGCCCGCCCGTTCTCGGCTTCACCGCAGATCTTCCATTCGCGTGATTCCAGAATCGCGCGAATGATTCGTCGTGTCGTTCCCGAGTCTTCCACGATCAGTATGCGGAGATGCATGAGACCTCTCTCCGTGCCTTCCTAAACGCGCTTGCTGCTCCCTCGAAACCTGTCGTTTACGAGGCAACACGACTCTGCAGGCGGCGCCTACTTGGACACGTGTCGCGGCGTTCTTGCGTTCAGCGTCGCAATCATGGCCTGGGCTGAAGGCGGCACCGTCGTATCGTGAGCCAGGACGATTTCCTTCGCTGAGATTTTCTCGCCGTAGATTCTCACGTTGGCATCGTTGTCGGGCCGGATGGTGGAACCCTCCAGCGAAACACCGGCGAAGATGCCGCGTGCGCGGGAGTAGCTCAATATTTCAGCGCGCAGCGAGACGTCTGTTTCTGCCGACGCATCCCGGCCCACTGGTCCGGCCGCCACCGAAGCGTCTCCTCCCAGTTTCACTTTGCTGCTCAAGATTCCGTTGGCGCCGCGATCATTCATCACCAGCAGCACGAAGTCCGTTGCTTGCCCGCCGATCTGGAAGCCCACGCTGCCACCTTCCAGAGCCATCATCGAAGGCGCGCCCCAGGGGCCGTTGAAATTTTCGCCTCTGCGGCAGGTCATCGCGCCGCGGCCATAGCTGGCCCCGACGACGAATGCGGCCTTCAGAACCGAAGGGAAGACCACCACGCAGTCAGCCTTGTCGAGGAGGTCCTGCGGTATGTCGTCTGGAACATTCAGAATCTCGTGCAACACCGTGCCGGAAGTCTGCAGGCGATCCTGATCTTTCTCGGAGTCGTCCGCCCAACCGGTCACCGCCAGCAACAACAATGCGCTCATCGCGCATGCGAACATCATCTTTTTCATTTAAATCTCCTAAGACGAAGCAAATTGTGCGGGAATACCGGCCGCACTGGCCGAACGGCAACTTGGGCCTAGTTGCCGGCGGTGTCGCCGCGCAACAGATGCATCAGCAGACTGACGAGGAACACAGCCAGGAATACAAAAAACAGAATCTTGGCAACGCCCGCTGCCGCGAAGGCGATGCCGCCAAATCCCAGGAAGCCTGCGACCAATGCGATCACCAGGAAAACCAGTGCGTAGTAAAGCATGTTTCGCTCCTCGCGCTTTCGAACCCCAGCGCCTGCGCATGCTCTTTCGGTGTCTACCAGAATGCTGAAGATGAATGCGCACCTACAGACTAGGCCAGACCGGCTAGCCTAGCCATACGTCGAAAGCTGTAAGAGGAGGGGGATTTTTCCGTACACCTGGTTCGTGCCCAATGGGAATCGAGGGAGCGGCGCCAAACGCCGCACGGTCAGTCTTTTGCAAACGGCTTGGGAGGGAGCAGAAACTGCATGCCGAAATAGCCCACGAAGCGGGGTTGCTCGCTCGTCGTCGGCTGGACGCTGCGCCCGGCCATCAGCAACAAGATGAACGGAGGATGTATTTTGTAGCGCGCGCCCGCGCCCAGAGTTTGCTGTCCGCTGGACCGCTGGAAGGTTCCCAGCCCGTAAAATTCAGCATCCACTTCCAGATTTTCCGTCAGGTCGTGCCCGACGACGACGCCGGCGAGCCATCCAGCGGCTCCTCGATGAACGTAGTTGTAGCCGGCTTCCCAGTTCAAATCGACGGGCCCGAGCTTTTTTGAAAACTCCACCGGGAGAATCAAACTCGCGCTCCGCGGAGTGATCCCGCGGGCGACGGAGTTGTTCGGATTGTTCACAGAGAGCTGGGGAAAAGCGGAGATGGCGAATCCGGTTTCTTCATTTTCATAAAATCGCCACTTGACGCCCAGCTGGTCCTGCCCGAGCCCGTACTTCGGAGTGCTCGAAGGATCCACTGCTCGCAGCCAGGCATTTTCAAAAGTGAGCTGGATGCGGTCGCCGAGTCCGTAATTGATATCCACGTCAGGCGTGTGCGTGAGGGACTGGTTGCTATACAAAAAGGGCATGTAGCCCAGGTTTATTTCCCAATTGTGGTTGCCGGGAGTACCGGGATCGTTGGTGTAGTAGGGCGGTCCTCCTTGCGCAAACGCCGCCGGGCATCCCAGCGCGATTACCAGCAGTAAAAAACGCTTCCTGGGCCCCAACCCGCCGTATCCCGCTGGTCTTCTCACGACGCTCCGTTCAGATGGCAATTCACTTTCCAAGACTCTGCAAGCGGCGCGGCCTGCTCGCTGAAGTTGCCGGCGTGCACAACATAGCGTTCTTGCGAGCATCAAGGGTCACAATCATTTCCACCGGACCGCCTGGAATCAAACTAGAAACGCACAGATCATCGCAAGATTAACGCGGAGCACCCGGGAAAGGCGAACCCTCGCTGGACGCAGGTATACGCACAGTGAACCTGCTACCCGTCGGGTCGGAGCGCACCAGTTCGATTCGGCCCAAGTGAGCTTCGGCGATCCAGCGCGCGATCGCAAGACCCAAGCCGGCGCCGCCGTCTGCCCCGCTTCGCGAGCGCGCGCGGTCGGCGCGAAAAAATCGCTCGAAAACCCGGGATTGCATTTCCGCGGGAATGCCGGGTCCACTGTCGGTTACGCTCAGTTCGTAGCCCTCCGGCACGGAGCCGCAAGTGACCGCAACATTTCCGCCCGCCGGCGTGTACTTGATCGCGTTGTCCAGAAGATTCAGAATCATACGGCGCAGCAGATCCTCATCCGCGCGCACGGGCATTTCTTCCATCGTCACTGCCGCCAGAGTGATGTTCTTGGCTTGGGCCAGGGCACGCGTGGCGCGCACGCAGTCGGCCGCGAGTTCGTCCAGATAGAAATCACGCTGCGCCAGCTGATATTCGCCGGCGTCCGCGCGCGTCAGCGTGAACAGATCTTCGACAATACGCGCCAGGCGTTGCGCCTCCTCATGCAGTACGGCGAGCGATTCGCGATATTCTTCGGGCGAGCGCGAAGGTTGTGACAACGCCACCTCCGCTTCGCCGCGCAGAATCGACACCGGCGTGCGCAGTTCGTGCGAAGCGTCTGAAATAAACCGCCGCTGGCGTTCGAACGATCGATCGAGACGATCCAGAAGTTCATTGAAGGTCTGCGCCAACCTGCCGAGCTCGTCGTTCGCGTTGCGCACCACGAGCCGTTCGTGCAGATTTGCCGCGCCGATGCGCTCCGCCTGCTGGCCCATGGCGGCAACGGGCGCCAGACTTCTGCGGCCCAGAAAATACCCGCCGCAACCCGCCAGCAACACGCCCAGCGGAATCAGCCAGGCGAACGCCACGCGAATTTGCTCCAGCATTTCTTGCTGGGGATGCAGAGAGCGAAGAATCACGAGACCCCAGGTCTGGCCGGCAGCGGAAAAACGCGTGGCATATGCGCGAAAGCCGCCTTTTTCTCCCGCGATGGTTTGATACGTCCGGTCGGATTGCGACGCCTCTGCCAGGAAACGCTGGAAGCCGCGGGAAGCAAGGACCCGCGAGGCGGTCGAATTCGCAGGTGCGCTGGACGGCACCAGGTCCGCCGAGCTTGAGGCGATTTTGCCCGCGGCATCCACCAGCAGAAGAACATCGCCCCGCACATGATGCTCGAGCATCGCTTGCCGTGCGGCAGCCTGCAATCCGCCGGGTTTGTCCGGATCCTTGAGCTCATCCTGGAAGGTCACCAGAAAAGAACTAGCGAGTTCCGCAAGGTCGGCGTCGGTGCGGTGAATCGCGGCCCGGGAAAAAAGGAAGTAGCCAGTGAGGCTGAAGAGCAGCAAAAGCAAGGCCAAAACGACGGAGTACCACAGCGTCAGCCGAGCGCGCAACGTATCAAACATGGTTCTTCTTGCTCGCCGGACTCAATCTCCTCTTCGCTGGTCGCTGTCCTTCGCGGTCCGCCGCGTCGCTCGCGCGCAAATTTTCTCCCTGGGGTCCGAACAGGTAGCCCGCGCCACGGCGCGTGTGCAGGAGCGGTGACTTGGAATCCGCGTCAATCTTGCGCCGCAGGCGATTCACGTAAACTTCAATCAAGTTCGAAAAAGGATCGAAGGTTTCGTCCCATACATGCTGGGCAATCGCGGCGCGCCCCACTACGCGGCCGACGTTACGCGCCAGAAACTCCACCAGAGCATATTCCTTGGTGGTAAGCGCGATGCGGCGGCCGCCGCGCGTTACCGTCTGACCCGCGGTATCCACCACCAGATCGGCCACGGTAATGTCCGGAGGACGCAGCTCGCCCGAACGCCGCAGCAACGCGCGCAGACGCGCGAGCAATTCGCGGAAGGCGAAGGGTTTGGTCAGGTAATCGTCCGCGCCCACGTCGAGCCCGGCGATGCGATCCTCCACGCCGTCAAGCGCGGTTAACATCAAGATCGGCACGCGATTGCCCGTGCTGCGAATCTGTTTGCACACAGTAAACCCATCGGGGCCGGGAATCATGATGTCCAGGATGATCAGGTCGTAGGCGTTGATGTCGGCCTGGTACAGCGCGTCCTCGCCGGTGGTCGCGGTATCCACCGCATAGGCTTGTTCGCGCAGCCCTTTCAGGACAAAGCGCAGAACTCCGGGATCATCTTCGACCAGCAGCAGCCGCATGGCGACATCATACTGCAGTCCTCCCGTTCTGGGTCCAGGTCCGCGCTCGGCAGCGCATGGCGGCATACTTTTTCAGCGGCGCGCATTTATCCTGCGTTTAACTTCCCTGTGACATCGTCTTCAGGCGGGGCTGGGCGGCTCGCTTTGGAATTCCTGGAGGCATTCATGTCAAAGAAGATCGCTTGCGCTTTTTGCGCGCTTTTCCTGTTGTCCCTGCTGGCTACTGCCTATCTCCGTGCTGCGTCCCAATCCAGCGGCGGCTCCGGCTATCATCTCGTCAAGAAAGTGAAACTGGGCGGCTCAGGCGGCTGGGATTATCTCGAAGTGGATCCAGCGACGCATCGCTTGTTCATTTCTCGCGCCACCCACGTCATCGTCGTGGATCCCGAGCAGGGCAAAATCATCGGCGACATAGCGGACACGCAGGGCGTGCACGGCATCGCCTTGGCCGATGAATTTAGCAAAGGCTTCACCACCAACGGGCGCACCGCGGATTCGACGATCTTCGATCTCACGTCTCTGAAGGTCATCGGTAATGCCAAGACGGACAAGGATACCGACGCCGTCATCTACGATCCGTTCTCGAGGCGCGTCTTCACTTTTAATGGTGACGCCAACACCGCTTCGGCCATTGACGCCGTTTCCGGAACGCTCGTCAGTACGTTTGCTCTGGGCGGTGGCCCGGAGTTTGGCGCTAGCGACGGCAAGGGCAAAATCTTCGTAAATCTGGAGGACAAGAGTTCGCTCGTCAAATTCGACGCCCAAACGCTCAAGATCGAAAATACTTGGCCTCTGGCGCCCTGTGAATCTCCGTCCGGCCTGGCGATAGACGCTGCGCACGAAATCCTGGTGGTAGGCTGCCACAACAAGCTCATGACCTTCGTGGACGGCAATTCCGGCAAAATCCTCGGCACCGTTCCCATCGGTCAGGGCGTGGACGCGAACCGCTTCGATCCCGCCACCGGTTATGCGTTCGCCTCCTGCGGTGACGGCACCCTCACCATCGCGCACGAAGACTCACCCACAGCATTTTCGCTGGTGGAAATGATCCAGACCCAGCGCGGCGCACGCACCATGGCACTCGATTACGCTACTCACTCTGTTTATACGGTCACTGCGGAATTCGGCCCGACTCCAGCCGCGACGCCCGAACATCCGCGCCCGCGCCCAACGATTCTTCCAGACACCTTTACGCTGCTGGTTTACGGCAGGTGAGCGCTGACGGATTTCGAATCAGGTTTGCACGGCCGGAAAGCGGGCGACAGCTCGAAGAACGCCTCTGTCCCACAAGCGTACTTCGCAGCTGTCGCTCGATGATTCTCCGGGGCGATATTCCTCCCGGCGGGCGTCTGCACGCTTCAGTGAGTCGGCGGTTCCATATCCAAAGCGTGCACGATCCACGGCACGATCACTTCCTTGAACATCACTGGATCGGGCCACACGCCTTTCTGCCGCCCCAAGTGACCGCCATGCGGATTGATCCATCCGGTCTTGGGGACATCGCCGGCGCTTAGCAGGCGATAGGTATCGGAAATCGGTACTTGCGTATCCAGCACGCCGGACATGATCAGCATGGGCGCGGTGGGTTTGCCGAGCAGCCCCTGCGTGACCAGCGACATCTGCGGAAAAAATTCCACCAAGTCATCGAGGTTGTGCACGTTGTCAAAAATGGACATCATCGCGGGCAGTTGATCGAACAAATATTCGCGGTTGCCCTGCAGATTGTCTAGTACAAATTCCTTCTGAAACGCATCGTGAATCGGCGGCGACTGCACGCTGACGGCCTTCAGACGGCTTTTTTCCAGGATCGCCATCTTCGTGCCCCAGTACGCGCCCCAGCTGACACCGTGGAATTCCACCCTGGATTTATCCACTTCCGGGCGGCTGTAGACGTAATCAATCACGCGCGACAGCATGCGGTCCGCAGTAGGGCTGGCCTTGATGGGAGCTTGCCCCGTGCCGGGACCATCGACCGCGAGATATCCGATGCCGAAAGGCAGCACCGCGGAGAAACTTTCAGAAAGATCCTCTTTGCGGCTGTCGAGGCCGTTGATCGCAATCACCAGCGGCACCGGGCCGGTGGCATTCTTGGGAAAGCGCAGATAGCCGATGATTTCCTTGCCTTCGAAGGGGATGTGCACCACCTCCATCGGCGGATCCCAGAATTTCGTGTGCGCGCGAAAGGCTTCGAGCGCTTTTTCGTAAGCGCGCTGCTTGCCGGGAGAAGAGGGTACGGGCCAGCGGCCAAACGAATAAACTCGCCAGGCGCGGATGTAGTCCGCGTTGGCTTTGGCGGGATCGCTTTTTTCGAGCGACTTCGCTTCGGCCATCCACTTATCGCCGACGGCAATGAACGCAGCGGCCCATTCGTCGCGGTCCCTGGTCTTGATCGAGGCAAAGGCCTCTCTCAAGTCGTCAGGGTTTTGTCCGATGCAGGGATACTGGCCATTTTCGGCGCGCGTGATCGCCTCAGCCTTAATTTCGTCGATCGTGCGTTCAGGACGCACTTGCTGCGCGCGTGTTGCCGGTTCCGTCGTGCAAAACAAAATTGCCAAAGCTGCCGCACAGATTCTTACGATCAGGAAAGTTTTCGTCCGTCGCATCACACAGGGCCCCTTTTCTGGATTCACGGCTTGGCATTTCCTACCTCGAAGTATTACCCGCGCTCTCGGGACTTTGCTGCGGCTCAAGATTCCGGCCCGACGCTCTGCAACTTGCATGGGAGCCGGCAAGTACGCCGGCTCCCCGTTGCCGCGTGTCCCTGCAGCGATCTAGAAGCTGAGCTTCAGTCCTAACTGCACGGCGCGGTTGCCTCCCGACCCCAGCACCGGATTCGAAGCGGCGACGTCAGGTGTGGCGCAGCCGCAACCGAAACCGGGACCGAGAACCGATGGATCGTTCTGGCCAAAACCGTTCTGACCGCCGAAGGGATTGGCGAAATTGGGATGGTTGAGGATATTAAAGAATTCAGCGCGGAACTGCGCGCCAAATCGTTCCCCAAGCTTCCAGTTCTTGGCTACCGAGAAGTCCCAGTTACGGAAGCCGGAATCGCGGAAGACATTGCGTCCCATCGTGCCAAAAGTTCCCAGCGCAGGGGGAATCATCGCGGAGTTGCCCTGGGCGTAGCAGCCAAAAATGCCAAGTGATGTTTGCAGCGCTGGGGTGCTGGCGGCGTTGCTGCAGATACCTCCAGGCAATGTTTGCGGGCTGCCAGGCGCAAAATAAGGAATCGACGTTGGGCCTGACTTGAAATCGTTGGTGTTGCCGACGAAGTCCCAGCGGTCGACACCCTCACCGGTGCCGCTGATATCGTCACCGGTATCCATGGGACCCCACGGCTGCGGGCTGTACAGGCTCACGATCGAGATGAGCTGCCAGCCTTCCAAAAGCTGCGCAAAGGATTTTTTGCCCGGTATCGAATAAACCGCCGAGAGCGTGAAGCGATGGCGAGTGTCGAAATCGCTGCTGGCGTACTCACGTTCCGGATGCGTGGCGTCCTGCGGGAGGCCCAAGCCCGCGCCGAAATCCCAGTTGGCCCCGACATCATCGAGAGAATGCGAATAGGTGTATCCGGCAACGAACGTGAGATGGTGATACTCGCGGCCGGTCATGGTTACCTGCAAGCCGTTGTAATTGGATTTGTAAATATTCGCCATCTGGTAGATGTTGGCCAGATACGGGAACTGCCCGTCTGCCGTGAAGGGCCGGGCGGCCTGCTCGAGTACCGGGTCCGAACTGGTAGCGCCTGCCACCCATCCAGAGCCTACGGCCGGCTGATTGATATCGCGAATGCCCATCAGGTTCGAGCCGTGGTTACCGACATAGGCCACTTCGAGAGATAGCGTATTCGTGAACGCGTGCTGCACGTTCAAGGTCCAGTTTGTGACATACGGGGTCGTGATGTTCGGATTCACGCCAAAAATAGAGCAAGTCGCTCCGAGCGCGGCCTGGCAATTGATCTTCGGGATTTGGAAGGGCGGAGTCTGACTCACGCCCCAGGTGTCCCAGGGAGTCGGAGGATTCGGAACATTCTGAACGCCTGCGGTAATGGTTCCGGTGCCCGGCACGCCGTTTAGTATTCCGCCGGTGGGTATGGTGCCGAGGCCGTACACATTGTTGAAGGCCATGAACGATTCCCAATTCACGGTCTCATAGATCAGGCCGCCGCCGGCACGAATCACGGTCTTGCCGGTGCCAAACGGATCCCACGCCACACCGAGGCGCGGCGCGAAGTTGGTGTGGTCACCGTGGTAGGGCTGGCTTATCTGCTGGCCAACCTGCACGAGCCCGAGCGTGGGACTAAAATTGCCCAGCAGATTGTTGCTCTCGGTGATGACCCCGTTGTACTCATAACGCAGGCCAAGATTGATCGTTAAACTTGTGGTGACACGCCAGTCATCCTGAAAGAATGCTCCCTCGGAGAAATTGTGAATGTTTCTGTTGGGCGTGTCTCCTACGAGCGCATGCGTTGGAAACGGAACGCTGCCACCCGGGTCACCCGCAAGAAAATCCTCCAGAACGGTGGAACCAGTGAAGGCAGCGCCTCCCGAGAATATGATATAGCCCTTGCCGTCGCCGAACGCGCCGCCACTGAAGCTGTCCCGGTGAAGCTCGGCGCCAAACTTCAAGGCGTGTTTACCGATAACGTAGGAAAGATGATCCACGAACTGATAACGTTGGTCGGGGCCCTGGAATTTGGGCCACTTGAACCCGCCCAGGGTTTCAAAAAGGCCGCCGAAACCTTTGATCTTGAGCCGTGGCAAACCGCCATAGACCGGGTTGGTTACACCATCATCAATACCGAGGCTTGCGGCGGACTCCGCATGGTCGGCGGATTGGGTCGGCTGGTTCAGGCGGTTGTAGCCGAATCTGGCTTCGTTCACCCAACGGGAGTTCGGAACCCAAGTCCAGTTCAAGCCGACTACCTGGGCTCTGGTGTGGATTAACGTAAGCCAGCGCGGTTGCAGCTGAATTGCGTCATCCACGGTTCCTGAATTGTTTCCAAAGAAGTACATTCCGCTCAGCGAGTGACGGTCATTGATGTGGTAGTCAATCTTTCCGATTGCGTTATCGGCGCTCACGACGTTTGGAAAACCTGTATTGATGGTCGTGCCATTCGCTCCGTCATTGGTCGGGAAACCCTTCCCGTTGCACGTGACGGGCGGGCCCAAGGTGCAGCCCGCCACGTTCAAGCTGACCGCACTGACAGTGGTGCCGTGCGCTTGCAGGTCGGCGATCGCATCCGGAATGCTGTTGACGCAATCGCCCGTCAGGATAAACGTGCAATTTGTGGGAGTGGGAGGCGTCGGCGAGGAAATCATCAGCGGACTCTGCACCTGGAATGAATTTCCGACCGTATAGCGCTGCCCTTCATAACCGCCGAAAAAGAAAACCTTGTCTTTTACAATCGGTCCGCCGACGGTCCCGCCGAACTGCTCGAGTTCGGTTGGCGTCTTAGGCGTACCTATCGGGTCAAAATAGTTTCGCGCGTCCAAGGAATCGGTGCGGCCAAAAGCGTAACCGGTGCCATGCAGGGCGTTGGTGCCCGACTTCAGTCCGACGTTGACGATCGCGCCGGGCTTCCAGCCATATTCGGCGGGCGGATTTTCGATCAGATTGAATTCCTGGATCGCGTCAATCGGGAGAATTGTCGCGGAATCGCCGGCAATGCCGGCGCCATTGATGATGCTCTGGCCCGAAAAAGGCTCGCTATTGAACAGGCCGTCGACGACGTAGACGTTGTCTTCGGCTCGCAGTCCGTTTGTGCTCGTGGTGGAAAAGCCGCCGCCGGGATAGCGCACTACGCCCGGGCGCAGCTGCAGGAGATTTTCGTAGTTGCGGCCATTGAGCGGCAGATCGGTGATTTCCTCGTTACTCAAAGTTCCGCCCAGCGTCGAGGACGTCGTATTGAGCAGCGGTACTTCCTCGTTCACGATTACCGTTTGGGTGGCGTCTCCAGGCTGCAGCACCGCGTCAATGCGAATGTCGGTAGCTACTTCCAATTGCACGTTGGTGCGCTCGAATCGCTTGAAGCCGGATTTGGTAACGGTAATTTTGTAGAACCCCGGCTCCAGATTGGGCGCCACGTACTCCCCCGCGCCATCCGTTTCCAGGCTGCGCGTAATTCCGCGCTGCACGTCCGTGATCTCTACGCCCGCACCGACAATCAGCGCACCGCTTGGGTCGCGGACATCGCCCAGGATTCGACCCGTGGAAGATTGCGCGAAGAGCGGACAGGAGAGCAGGAGTAGTCCCAACCCGACAACGAACGAACGAGCAAGCTTTTCCAAAAACGGGTGTACGCGCGAACCCCGCCGTAACGTTTGCATTTCCATATTTCTCCCCCACCCTGTGCCAAAAGGCGCTAAAGCGCCCAATGTGGTATGACAGCCCTACCACTCAACGATTTGCCATGTCAAGGTAATTTTTATCGAAACAATTTGCAAATGTGTGGTATGATGGCTATACCAAATGTCGCTCGGCGCTCAAACCTTGCTGATTTCGCCCTTTCCTCCCACTTTTTTCGCGTTTTCGTGCGACTGTTCTCTTGGCGCTGGATTTTGCGCTTGTGCCCTATTAGTGACTCGGAGGAGCGCGTCATGAGCATTGCAACTACGAATCCGGCGACCGGTGAAGTGCTGAAAAGCTTCGAGCCGATCTCGGACGCCCAGCTGGAAGGCAAACTACAGCGCGCCGTCGAAGCCTTCGACTCGTTCCGCAAGACGACATTCTCGAGCCGCGCAGCTTTGATGGTAAAAGCCGCGGAAATTCTGGAAGCCGACAAAGAAAAACTTGGCCGGATGATGACGACCGAAATGGGTAAGACTTACCGTTCCGCGGTGGATGAAGCCGTGAAGTGCGCCTGGGTGTGCCGCTATTATGCGGAGCATGCCGAAAAATTCCTGGCTGACGAAGCGGCGGACGTTCCCGGAAGCAAGAGCTTCGTGCGTTACCTGCCGCTGGGCCCGATTCTGGCGGTGATGCCCTGGAATTATCCTTTCTGGCAGGTCTTTCGTTTCATCGCGCCGTCGCTCATGGCGGGCAATGTCGGGTTGTTGAAGCATGCCTCGAATGTGCCGCAATCGGCGCTGCGGATCGAAGAAATCCTCCTGCGGGCTGGATTCCCCGAAGGCGTTTTCCAGACGCTGCTGATTGGGTCGAATAAAGTTGCCAGGATTCTCGCTGATCCGCGGATCAAAGCCGCAACCCTCACGGGCAGCGAAGGCGCAGGCGTGCAGGTCGGCATCGCCGCGGCAACGGACATCAAGAAGGTCGTCCTGGAGCTTGGCGGCAGCGATCCATTCATCGTGATGAAGAGCGCGAATCTGGAGCAGGCGGTTACCGTAGGCGTGAAGGCGCGCGTGCTCAATAATGGCCAGTCCTGCATCGCGGCCAAGCGATTTATCGTCGCCGAAGAAATCGCGGATGAATTCGAACGCCGGTTCGTGAAAAAAATGGAATCGCTGAAGGTCGGCGACCCCTTCGATGAGCACACCGACGTCGGGCCATTGTCCTCCGCCGAAGCACTGCAGGAACTTGACGCCGACGTGCAAAAAACAATTCAAGCAGGAGCGCGGCTGCTGACCGGAGGAAAGCGGCTGAATCAGCCCGGAAACTATTACCTCCCGACCGTGCTGGCCGATATTCCCAGGGATTCTCCGGCAGCGTGCGGGGAATTATTCGGACCCGTCGCCTCCCTGTTTCGCGCCAAAAATGCGGAAGACGCCATTCGCATCGCCAACACCAGCCCGTTTGGACTCGGCGCCAGCGCCTGGACCAATGACCCTGCGGAGCGCGAGAAATTCATCAACGGACTGGAATCCGGAATGGTCTTCATCAACCGGATGGTGGCGTCGGACCCGCGCCTCCCCTTCGGCGGAGTGAAGCGATCCGGCCACGGGCGAGAGCTGGCGATGTTCGGAATTCGCGAGTTCATGAACATAAAGACAGTGTCCATCGAAGGGGCCTAGCGATTCGGGAAGGCGAGCGGCACAGGCAAACGGCGGACGGCGAAGCGTCGCGATGGCTTTGATTTGTGACCGGCGCATGTGGTATGTCGGTCTGACCACCAGAAGTCTGGTGGTCACCGGGCAGGAGGCTTTATGTACAAGGTAGTCCGCACGTCGCGCCTGTACGAACAAATCGTGCAGCAAATCGAGGATTCGATCACCAAAGGCACGCTCAAGGCCGGCGACCAGCTTCCCTCCGAACGCGAACTGGCCTTGAAGTTCGGCGTAAGCCGCACCGCGGTGCGGGAAGCCGTTAAAGCGCTGCATGAGAAGGGCCTGGTGGAAGCGTATTCAGGGCGTGGAACATTCATCACCAACGGAACTTCGCAGGCGGTTCGGCAATCCATCGACTTGATGATGCGAATTGATCAGGCGGACGGCTCGGCCTATCTGGCTGAAGTGCGCCAGATACTGGAGCCCGAAATTGCCGCGCTCGCCGCGACACGCATCCAGGAACCGCAACTGGCGCTGATGCGCGAGGCCTTTACGGTGATGAACGACGCGGTGAAAGATCCCGACGCCTATATCGAAGCGGATCTGGATTTTCATTTGGCGCTTGCCGAGGCTGCGGAAAATCCGCTGATCTTGTCGCTGCTCGATTCGATTGTCGGATTGCTGCGCGAACAGCGCATGCGGATATTTTTTGAAGATGGCGGACCGCAGCGCGGACAGTACCATCACGCGCGAATTCTGGCGGCCATCGAACGGCGCGACGCGGAAGCCTCGCGCGCGGCGATGCGCGACCATCTGCTGCAAGTCCGGGAAGATTCGCGCCCGCATGAACACCGTGGCGCGGTTCCCGATCGAAATTTCTGACTACGGCGAGGGCGAGAATGGCCAATTTGGGTTTTGTCGGACTGGGCGTGATGGGCAGCGAGATGGTCAGCCGCCTTCTGAGCAAGGGCCACACCGTCACAGGCTACAACCGCACGCGCGCCAAAGCGCAGCGCTTGCTGGATCGCGGGATGAAGTGGGCCGATTCGCCGCGCGCGGTGTGTGCCGCAGCAGAGGTCACGTTTTCGATGGTCACCAACGAAAAGGCCTTGGCCGCCATCATGGAAGGGCCCGACGGAATCCTCAGTGCCGTCACGTCGGGAAAATATTTGATCGACATGAGTACGGTCAGTCCCAGCTACAGCCGCAGCGTCGCCGCCAAGGCTCGCGAAAAGGGCGCCGACATGATTGACGCACCGGTTTCCGGCAGCGTAATCACACTCCAGGAAGGAAAGTTGTCGGTGATGGTTGGCGGGCGGCGCCAGACCTTCGAACTTCTGAAACCGATTCTGGATGGCATCGGACCGAAAGTGACCTACGTCGGGGACAACGGCCAGGCGCTTTCCATGAAAATCGCGACGAACCTGAGCCTCGCTGTGCAAATGATGGCGTTCTGCGAAGGTGTCTTGCTCGCGGAAAAAAGCGGTATCGCGCGCGAAGTCGCCGTCGATGTACTCGCCAACAGCGCCATCGCTTCGCCGATGATCAAGTACCGCGGCCCATTCGTGCTCAGCATGCCAGCCGAAGCCTGGTTCGACGTGAACATGATGCAGAAAGACATGATGCTCGCGCTCGACATGGGCCGCGCGCTGGACGTTCCGTTGCCCACGACGGCCGTCTCCAACGAGTTTCTCACCGCCGCTCGTGGGATGGGACTGGCGAAGCAGGATTTTGCGGTGGTTTTTGAAGTGCTGGCACGAATGTCCGGAGTGGCAAAATGACAACGGTCTCTGACCCCACCAGAACAAGCGCCGGCGCCGGCGTGGAAAAGTGGCTGCGCATGTACCGCCAGATGATGGCGATCCGTCTGTTTGAAGAAAATGTCAATGAATTGTACACGCGCGCACTGATGCCGGGCCTGGCGCATCTTTACATAGGCGAAGAGGCCATTGCCGTGGGCGTTTGCGAAGCGCTGCGCCCGGATGATTACGTAACCAGCACGCACCGCGGCCATGGTCACTGCCTCGCCAAAGGCGCCTCTGCGAAATTGATGTTTGCGGAATTGCTGGGAAAGGAAGCTGGATACTGCCGCGGAAAAGGTGGTTCGATGCACATCGCCGATCCTGCCACCGGGAACCTGGGAGCGAACGCCATCGTGGCGGGAAGTGTGGGCATCGCCACCGGCGCCGCGCTCTCCGCCAAGACCCTGAAAACGGGACAAGTCGCTGTTTGCTTCTTCGGCGAAGGCGCACTCGGCCAGGGCGTTCTGTACGAATGCATGAACCTCGCGCAGCTCTGGAAGCTGCCCGTCATGTACGTCTGCGAAAATAATATGTACACCGAATACACGCATTTTTCCGAAACAACGGCGGGAGATATTCCTGCTCGCGCTGCCGCTTTCGGCGTGCGCGCGGAAACCGTGGACGGCCAGGACGTTCGCGCGGTGCACGCCGTCGCGACGGACCTCGCCGATCGCGCCCGCCGCGGCGAAGGCCCGGCATTCTTGCTCTGTAACACCTACCGCTACCGCGGCCATCACGTCGGCGATATCAACCGGGAATATTACCGCTCGAAAAAAGAAGAGCAACAATGGTTGGCCGAAAGCGATCCGATCAAAAATTTCGCCGCATGGCTGAAATCTCAGAAGCACGCCGACGCCGACGCGCTCAGCGCGATCGACTCCGAACTCCGAGCGGAAATGGAAAAGGCCGTGAAATTTGCCGTCGCCGCGCCGTATCCGGGCGCGGACGAAGTGGACCAGGACGTGTATGCCTGAAGCGGGGATTCGTGAAATAACGTTCGCCGAAGCGATCCGCGAAGCGCTCGCGGAGGAAATGCGGCGCGACTCGCGCGTATTTATCATGGGCGAAGACGTGGCCGAAGCCGGCACGCCGTTCAAAGTGCTTTCCGGGCTGGTCGAAGAATTCGGCACCTCGCGAGTGGTGGACACCCCAATTTCAGAAGCTGGATTTACCGGCGTGGGAGTGGGCGCCGCGATGACCGGCCTGCGTCCCGTGGTGGACATTATGTTCGGCGATTTCATCACGCTCACCATGGACCAGATGGCCAATCAAGCCGCCAAAGTGCATTACATGTCGGGCGGAAAGTGGAAAGTTCCCATGGTGATGCGCACCACGCTTGGCGCCGCGCGGCGCTCGGCCGCGCAACACTCGCAATCACTGCACGCCTGGTTCAGCCACATCCCCGGATTGAAAGTCGTGCTGCCTTCGACACCGTATGACGCCAAGGGCTTGCTGAAAAGCGCGATTCGCGACGATAACCCGGTGATTTTTTTCGAAGACAAGATGAGCTTCCGGCTGAAGGGTCCGGTGCCTGAAGCGGAATACACGATTCCGCTCGGCGTCGCGGACGTCAAGCGCGTCGGGACGGATATCACGCTGGTCGGCACCAGCAGCATGGTGCAAGTCGCGCTGGAAGCCGCCGTAATGCTCGAGCAGGCCGGGATCAGCGCCGAAGTGGTGGACCCGCGAACGACTTGGCCGCTCGATGAACACACCTTGATCGAGTCCGTGAAGAAAACATCGCGCGCCATCGTGATTGACGAAGGCTACGGCCGCTATGGCGTCGCCGCCGAAATCGCGGCCACGATTGCCGAAGGCGCGTTTCATTATCTCGATGGCCCGGTGAAGCGCATGGGAGCAATGCACGTGCCCATCCCGTTCTCGCCGCCGCTGGAAGATCTGACTGTGCCCACCGGGAAGACAGTTTTCGACACCGCCATGAAACTTTGCGGCCGGTCTTGATTTTGTAGTTTCAGGAGGATGCCATGGCGTTAGCAACGCATGGAACGATGGCGGTTGATTGGGAACAGCGCATTGACTTCGATCGTCTGCGCACCGAACGGCTCCAGCGCGTGAAGGATCTTCTGGCCCGATCGGAAATGGGCGCGATTCTGTGCTTTGACATGAACAACGTGCGCTACATCACGTCAACGCACATTGGTTCGTGGGCGCAAGACAAAATGAGCCGCTTCACCCTGCTGACGCGCAAGAGCGAGCCGATACTTTGGGACTTCGGCTCCGCCGCCAAGCATCACCAACTGCATTGTCCCTGGCTCGGCGAACGCTCGCGCGCTGGCATTCCCTTGCTGCGCGGCGCGATGTCGCCGGAAATGGGCCGCGCCGAAGACGTCGCAAAGAAAATACGCATCGAACTCGAAGAACTCGGCTTGCTCCACGAGCCTCTGGGCGTTGACATCATCGAGCCGCCCATTCTTTTTGCGCTGCAGCGCGCAGGAATCAAGATTGTGGACGGCCAGCAGCTCATGTCCGACGCTCGCGTCATCAAGACCCGCGATGAAATCGAGCTCCTGAATACTTCCGCGATGATGGTGGATGCCGCCTACGACGAACTCTACCGCGCGATGAAGCCGGGCATGCGCGAAAACGAAGCCGTCGGCCTGGTCAGCAAAGTCCTCTACGACCTGGGTTCGGAATACGTCGAAGCCGTGAACGCCATCTCCGGCGAACGTTGCAGTCCGCATCCGCACGTATTTTCAGACCGAGTGCTGCGCCCGGGCGATCCCGTGTATTACGACATTCTTCATTCCTACATGGGCTACCGCACTTGTTATTACCGCTGCTTCACCATCGGCTATGCGTCGCACGCCATGATTGATGCCTATAAACGCTGCCGTGAATATCTGGATGCGGCAATTTCGCTGGTTCGGCCCGGCCGCACGACCGGCGAAATCGCGGCGCTGTGGCCGAAAGCGCAGGAATTCGGATTTCCCGACGAAGAAGCGGCGTTCGCTCTGCAATACGGCCACGGCATCGGTTTGGCGATCTGGGAAAAGCCGGTCATCAGCCGCTTGGTTTCGCTCGATCATCCTTATGAGATCAAGCCCGGCATGGTTTTCGCTCTGGAAACTTTCTGGCCTTCCACCGATGGCTGGGCCGCGGCGCGCATTGAAGAAGAAATCGTGGTCACTGAAACGGGACACGAAGTCATCACCCGTTTCCCGGCGGAGCAATTGCTGGTCGCGGGCGCGCATTATTTCACTGTCAACGGGCCGCTGTCCGCGACGCGCGAATCCGAAGCGGCGCCGAGCAAGCGCGTCAAGGAAATGGTTGAGGCCAGCGCCAAAATCGAACGGGTGGGCGCCACAGACTAGGTACCTTTTTCTTTTCCTCGAGGAATTATGGCCATCAGTGTTGTCATGCCCGCACTCGAACTGACGCAGGAAACCGGCAAGCTGGTTTCCTGGCGCAAGCAGGAAGGCGAAGCCGTCGCCAGGGGCGAGACTTTGCTCGAGGTCGAAACGGACAAGGCCGTGGTCGAAGTGGAAGCGCTCGCCGATGGATATTTGGCGGGAGTGAAAGCGAAGGAAGGCGATGTTATTCCCGTAGGACGGACGATCGCCTGGATCGTTGCGGAGGGGGAATCCGCTCCCGCGGAGGAAGCGCCCGCTGCGGCACAAGCCAACGCCGCGACAGCGTCGCGCGCCGCCGCATCGCGAGCTCCATCAGCCGATGCCGCGATTTCCGGCGCGCGGGTGAAGACTTCGCCCAAAGCACGCCGCCTTGCGGGCGAGCTTCAGGTAAACCTCGACGGTGTGCGCGGTTCAGGGCCTGGCGGAGAAATTCTCGCATCCGACGTTGCGGCCGCGGCAAAATCGCCGGCGCCCAGCGCTGTCGCGCCATCGGCTGGCGCCAAACTCGAGACGCTCACCGCGATCGGCAGGTTGATGGCGGAACGCACGGTCCAGAGCTGGACCACCGTGCCGCATTTCTTCCTGGCCCGCGAGGTGGACGCCAGCGCACTCCTGCAAATCCGCGAAAAGCTCGCCGCTTCCACAGGCACAAGCTCCGACGTCAAAATCACCCACACAGATTTGCTCACTGCGCTCGTCGCTCGAGTCTTGCTGAAACACCCGCGCATGAATGCCAGCTGGACGCCTGCTGGAATCCAGCTTCATCCTGAAGTGAACATCGCCCTGGCGATCGCCGTAAACGACGGCGTGATCGCGGCAGTGGTTCCCAGCGCGCACGTTGCAAGCATCACGGAAATCGCCGCGCAACGCCGGGACCTCGCCGAGCGTGCCAAATCCGGGAAATCGCGCCCGCAAGATTTCGCAGGCGCTACATTCACAATCAGCAACCTAGGCATGTTCGGGGTCGATTCCTTCACCGCGATTATTCCGCCACCGCTGGCCGCCATCCTCGCGGTTGGCGCAATTACCGATCGCGTCGTGGCCATCGCCGGCCAGCCCGCCGTCCGGAGCATGCTGACGCTCACGCTTTCCTGCGATCATCGCGTCCTAGATGGCGCGCGCGGCGCGCAATTCCTGAATGATCTGGCGAAGGCCATCGCCGAACCGCAACAGTTCCTGCGCTGACCATGCAAGGCGCTGCAACTACGAAGCAGATTCCGCTCCAGCTTCAGTTTCCGAATAGAAGTATTTGAAACTTTCCGGAGTCGTTGGACGGCACCAGGAGGTGGTGCGTTTTGCAATCGAGCGCCATGGTCTTCGAGCCGGTGTGTGTGGGGATTCGCTCGACCGCGCTGTATTTGTCCGGCGAGTCCTGATGGAAGACGTCGACGGTCCCTTCTCCCGTGGAATTGAA
>Ga0210394_10003202_pt1 | contig 20995 bp, 20 predicted proteins | sample IncBWC12MmetaG_FD_160121 | JGI IMG/M metagenome (GOLD analysis project Ga0210394, IMG submission 160121) | Forest soil microbial communities from Barre Woods Harvard Forest LTER site, Petersham, Massachusetts, United States - Inc-BW-C-12-M | ecosystem: Environmental > Terrestrial > Soil >...
GTTCGTCAGCCAGTCGGCGATGACGGGCGAGTCGCTGCCGGTGGAGAAATTCGCCGAGCACCGGGGCGCCGCCACCGCCAACCCGCTGGAGCTGGACAACATCGCTTTCATGGGCACCAACGTGGTCAGCGGCTCGGCCACCGGCGTCGTGGTGACGACCGCCAACCAGACCTACTTCGGGGCGCTCGCGCAGAAAGTCACCGCGGTGGCTCCGGCCACGAACGCCTTTCAGACCGGCGTGAACAAGGTGAGCTGGTTGCTGATCCGCTTCATGATCGTGATGACGCCGATTGTGCTGCTGCTGAACGGCTTCACGAAGGGCAATACGCTGGTGGCGTGGAAGGATGCGTTCCTATTCGCGCTGTCGATTGCGGTGGGCCTGACCCCCGAGATGCTGCCGATGATCGTGACCTCGACGCTGGCCAAGGGCGCGGTGTATCTGTCGCGCAAGAAAGTGATCGTCAAGCGCCTCGATGCGATCCAGAACTTCGGTGCGATGGACGTGCTGTGCACCGACAAGACCGGCACGCTCACCCAGGACAAGATCTTCCTGTCGCGCCACTGCGGGGCGTTCGGCGAGGACTTCGACACGGTGCTGGAGTACGCCTACCTGAACAGCTACTACCAGACCGGGCTGAAGAACCTGCTCGACGTGGCGGTGCTCGAGCACGTCGAGGTGCACCGCGAGCTGTCGGTCGCCACCGCGTTTCGCAAGGTCGACGAGATCCCGTTCGACTTCAACCGTCGGCGGATGAGCGTGGTGGTGGCCGAGCAGGATCAGCATCATCTGCTGATCTGCAAAGGGGCGGTCGAGGAGATCCTGGCGGTGTGCACGCGGGTTCAGCACGAAGGGGCCACCGAGCCGATCACCGAAGAAACGCTCGCCAAGATGCGCGAGCTGACCGCGGACCTGAACGAGGAAGGCCTGCGAGTGGTCGCGGTCGCGATCAAGGAGATGCCTCCGACGCGCGAAATGTACGGGCAACGCGACGAGAGCGACCTGACGCTGGTCGGGTACATCTCGTTTCTGGATCCGCCCAAGGAGTCGACGGCGCCTGCGCTCAAGGCGCTCGCCGACCATGGCGTCGAGGTCAAGGTTCTGACCGGCGACAACCATCTGGTGACGCGCAAGATCTGCAAGGAGGTGGGCCTGGAGAACCGCGGCATCGTGCTGGGCGCGCAGATCGAGGCGATGAGCGACGAGCAGCTCGCAACGGCTGCCGAAGAAAACAACGTATTCGCCCGCCTGACGCCCGCCCATAAGGACCGGATCGTGCGCGCGCTGCGCTCGCGCGGCCACATCGTCGGCTTCCTGGGAGACGGCATCAACGACGCGCCGGCGATCCGCACCGCCGACATCGGCATCTCGGTCGACAGCGCAGTCGATATCGCCAAGGAGGCGGCCGACATCATTCTGCTGGAAAAGAGCCTGCTGGTGCTCGAGCAGGGCGTGCTGGAGGGGCGGCGCACGTTCGCCAATATCCTGAAGTACATCAAGATGACGGCCAGCTCGAACTTCGGCAACGTGTTCTCGGTGCTGGTGGCCAGCGCCTTTCTGCCGTTCCTGCCGATGCTGCCGCTGCAGCTGCTGGTGCAGAACCTGCTCTACGACATCTCGCAGACGGCAATCCCGTTCGACAACGTCGATCCTGAACTGGTCCAACAGCCGCAGCGCTGGCGCCCCGACGACATCGGCCGCTTCATGGTCGTGTTCGGACCCGTGAGCTCGGTGTTCGATATCGCCACGTACGCCGTGATGTGGTTCGTGTTCGGTGCCACCACCGTCGCGGCGTCGTCGCTGTTCCAAGCCGGCTGGTTCGTCGAGGGGCTGGCCACGCAGACCTTGATCGTGCACATGATCCGCACGCAGAAGCTGCCTTTCGTCCAGAGCCGTCCTGCCACGCCGCTGTTGCTGACGACGATCGCGGTGGTCGTGTTCGGCATGGCGATCGCGGTCGGCCCGATGGCGCACGTGTTCAAGTTCTCGCCACTGCCGCTCTCGTATTTCCCCTGGTGGGCGGCGATGGTCGGCGGCTACATCGTACTGACCCAGATCGTGAAGTCCTGGTACCTGAAGCGCTACGGCTGGCAGTAGTCGAGCGGCGACGAACTCTGCCCCGACCGACTCGGCAGATCGACCCTTGGGCAAGGCCCGAGGGTGTAGTGTGGTGGCCCGGGGAGGGCGGCCGAAGTCGGCTGGCGGCGTTAAATGGTCGAGAGGATTACCGACGCGTACGCTCTGGCCGGCGCGGTATCGCTGGGCGCCCAGGCGGCGCTGCACGGGGTGGCGTGGCGAAGGTTGCGCCGACGCTGGTGCGCGTCCTTTACCGCGACCTACCTGCTCGGAGCGCTGATCTTCGCATTTGAGCCCATCACGAGGCCCATCGACGATCGCGCCAATCCGTACGCCACACTGCTCGCTCTCGTCGCTGCCGTAATGCTCGTCGACGGCATGATCGACTACGTCGGCCTAGGTCGGCGCTGGGCGCTCTGGACACGCGCGGCTGCTGTTGGCATCGCTGCGCTGGTGGTGGGAGTGTCGCAAGCTGGTTGGTTGACACGATTGGCTGGCGCAACGGTGTTCAGCGCATACCTGGGGGTCATTGCGATATTGGCGCTGTGGGCCGCACGACGCGAACCGGACAGCGGGCACGGGCTGGAGTTTCTTGCCATGATGATCTTCCCGGCCTTTGTGATCGCGGCCTGGCGCGGCTGGTTCCCGGTCAACTTGCTGCGCTATTCCGCGATCGTGCCAGTCGTGATCTTCGGCATGACGATGCTGACCACCGGGCTGTTGCGGGCCCAGCGTCAGGCCAACGAAGGGCTCCAACGAGCCGAACGGGCCGAGGCGACGTTGCGCAGCGTGAACGACTCGCTCGAGCAGACCGTCGCATTACGAACCGCCGAACTGCATGAGCTGGTGTCCGGCCTGGAAGGCTTCAATCGCCAGGTCTCACACGATCTGCGCGGGCCGCTGGGAGGCATCGCCGGTGCCTCGCGCCACGCCGCCGAAGCTCTGCAGCGCGGTGATACGGAAACGGTTGCGAGCCTCTTGCCCATGATCACGACACAGGCCGAGTCGTCGGGGCAGTTGGTGGCGGCCTTGCTCGAATTGGCGCGCGTCGGCGACGCGCCCTTTGTGCCGAAGCGGCTACCTCTTGGAACGTTGGTGCAAGAAGCGCTGTCGCAGCTGCACCTGGCCGATCCTCAAAACGACGCGGTGCCCGTAACGGTCAGCGCGCCACTGACTGAAATCGAGGCGGACCCCGACCTGCTGCGCCAGGTCTACGTGAACCTGGTGGGTAACGCGATGAAATTCTCGCGCGGCGCGAGCGCGCCGCGCATCGAAGTCGGCGCCCTCGTAAGCAGCGGCGGGCCTACCTTTTACGTCCGCGACAACGGAGTTGGCTTCGACGCCGATCGTGCGCGAAACCTGTTCGAGCCGTTCCAGCGCTTTCACGATGCGCGCTTCCCGGGGCACGGTGTGGGCTTGAGCATTGTCAAGCAGATCATCCAGCGGCACGGCGGGCGCATCTGGGCCGAGGCGGCGCCCGGTGGAGGTGCGACGTTCTACTTCACGCTGAGCCGGGTCACCGCAGTCTGAAAATCGCCTACTCGCTTTCCTCGGCAACGGCGAGGAAGCCGTGAGATGCTCCGGTGGAGTCCTGGTAAAAGCCGACGATCTGATCCCTGTCGTTGACGGTTTGCGCGGAAACAAAGCTCGGCGCCAGGGAAGCGGGCAGATTGAACAACGCAGTGCTTGCGCCGGTGGCCAGGAAATTCTGATTCGTCACCGTGGTGCTGGTGTACCCACCCAGGATCTGGTCGCGGTTGTTGATCGAGATGAAGTAGGTTCCCTGAGGGACGGAGCCCGGCGCGGTCACGATCGACACGGTGCCGTTCTTCTGTTGGACGTACCCGAAACCGTTGGTCGTGGCCGTCCCCGCGTACTCGCCGGCAATCTCCTCCCGATCGTTGATGCTCAGCGGCAGGGTCGGCAGCCCGCCTGCAATGTCGACGTTCTTGTAGATGCCGTCGCGCCGGACGAACGCATGCGAGTTTCCAGTCGAATCGTTGTAGACGCCGATCACGCTGCCCAGGTCGTTGATGCCGAATGCCTGGGTGTCGAAGCCTCCCGGATATTCGATCGGCTCGATGGTCCCGCTGTCGCGGTGAAAGACGTATCCGTGGTACGAGCCGGCGGTATCGAAGTAAGCGCCGGCGATGTCAACCCGGTTGTTGATCGAAAACGCCCAGCTCTTGACCGCCTTGCCCACGACTCCGTTGGGATCGAGCAGCCGGAGCTTGCCGTCGAGCCGCGCGATCGCGTGGGCCAAGCCGCTCTGGTCGAATTCGGCGCCGACCATCTGGCCGGCATCGTTGAGGGCATAAAGGGAGGTGCCTGCAGCCCCCGGAAAATCGATCGTCCGTATTTCGTATTCGGCCGCCGCCACGCCCACGGCGGAGCCGACCAGCGTTAACGCCAGGATCCATGCCTTCATATGAGTCTCCCGTCCACGCGGCGTCGACTGAGCCGCCCGGACGCGACGATAGGAGCGCGCGAAGCGCTCCGGCGCTGCTCGGGATGAACGCCTTCGGGCCGGGACGAATTCCGGTAGAAATTCGATCAAATTTGAGCGACGATCGCACTGGCGATGAGTTCGCTCCCGACGCCGGCGGGTCACTTCGAGGTGATCCACGGCACGAACAACCCTTCATCGTGACCCGATGAAATCCTCGGCCAAACAGTTCGCGATCGTGCTGGCGGCGTGGACGGCCGTCGCCATCACCGACGGCCTCGCGAGCTACCTGCTTCACCTGTCGCTCGGCGATGAACCGGTGTTCTGGAAGGTGTTCCGGCGTCCGCTGACCGAGCAGTGGATCTGGGCGGCCTTCACCCCCATCGTGTTCATGCTCACCACGCGTTTCCCGCTGGCGCGGCCGCATCTGGCCCGCGCTTTCGTGGTGCATTGCCTGGCCTTTCTGATGCTGTCGGCGACGCATTGCCTCGTCGCCGACGCCCTCGGCAGCCCGCTCGGCTACAAAGCCCCCAACTATCCGGGCGGCCTGCTGGCGTTGCGGTTCCTGGAGGAGATCTACTCCGACATCTGGATGTACTGGCCGCTGGTGTGCATTCGCGCCTTGCTGGATTCTCATGCGCAGATCCGGCGACGGGAAAGCGAGGCCGCGCGCCTCGAAGCGCTGCTGGCCACATCGCAACTGCAGCTGCTGCGTGCGCAGATCCAGCCGCACTTCCTTTTCAACACGCTGCACTCGATCAGCACGCTGGTACGCACCGATCCGGCGGCCGCGGAAGACCTGATCGCCGATCTGGCGCAGATCCTGCGTGCGTCGTTTGTCGATTCGTCGAGTCAGGAAACGACGTTGAGGCGCGAAATGGCCCTCGTCGACTGCTACCTGAGGATTCAACAGCGGCGATTCAGCGATCGGCTGATCCTGGCGTACCGGATTGCCCCGGAAACGGTGGAAGCGGCGGTTCCGCCGCTCGTGCTGCAGTCGCTGGTCGAGAATGCGGTGATCCACGGCATTTCGCCCTCGAATCGGCCAGGCACCGTGACGATCCGGGCCAATCGCGTCAGGGACCGTTTGCTGCTCGAGGTCTGCGACGACGGTGCGGGCCTGGCGGCGTCTTTCCGCCCGGGCCTCGGGATCTCCAATGCCCGATCACGAATGCAGCGGCTTTACGGGAGCGACCAGTCGCTTCGGATCGACGGGGCCATCGGTCACGGCACCACCGTCAGCGTATCGATTCCGTTTCGGGTCTTGCCGCCCGCTCCCCCGGCACCGGATGTTTGCGATGAAGATCAGAACATTGATCGTCGACGACGAGCCGCTTGCGCGGCTTAACCTGGCGAGTCTGCTGGCAGCCGAGCCCGACTTCGAGGTGACCGGCGAATGCTCGGACGGCCGGTCGGCCGCGGATGCGATCGTCGAGCTGCGCCCTGACCTGGTCTTCCTGGATGTGCAAATGCCGAATCTGGACGGCCTCGCCGTATTGGACGCGCTGCCGGCCGACACCTCTCCGGTGGTCGTGTTCGTGACGGCCCACGATCGCTATGCCGTAACCGCCTTCGAGGCGCAGGCGCTCGATTATCTGCTGAAGCCGTTCCGCCGCGAGCGTTTCCGCGCAACGCTGGATCGCGTGCGGCGCAAACTGGATGCTGCGGGCGCCGGGATGGGCACGGCTGCGGCCGGCCGCCTGCCGGACCGGATGATCGTCAAGTCCGGCGGCCGTGTCGTCTTGATCCCCTTTGGCGAGCTGACCTACGTGCGCGCCGCGGCCAACTATGTCGAACTGCACCTGATCGATCGCAGCGTGGAGGTCAGGGAGAAGATCAGCACGATGGAATCGCGCCTGCCATCCGATCAGTTCCTGCGGGTGCACCGTTCCTACCTGGTCAATCTGACCGCAGTGCAGGAGCTCTATCCGGTCGGTGGGGGCGAATACATGATCGCGCTGCGCAACGGCAAACAGCTGCCGGTCGGACCAACCTATCCGCCCTCGATTCGCCGCGCTCTGGCTCGCTTGCCGCACTTCGGCGGCGCCGGCGGGGTTTGAGCGGGTTTATCTGGACTACGTGGTTGCGCGATCGAGCAGCGCCCGGATCGCCCGCACGCGATCAGGGTCCAGGCAATCTTCGCGGTCCGATCCAGTGCACAGCGCCCCTCGAAAACCCAGGTAATCGGGCCCCAGCGCGGCCAACGGGCGCACGTCGTCCTCGCGCAGCGAACCGGCCAGACCGACCAGCAGGCCAGCGGCGCGCGCCTGATGAACGAAGTCGGCCAGCCAATCCTGGTCGGTCCAGTCGCGCAGGCTGCCGGCCGCCTTGTCGGCCGTATCGAGCATCACTCCATGCCAGCCGTGCGCGGCCAGGCCGGCCGCGACCTGAAGTGGTGGCGAGCGGTCTGCGAACAGGACGGCGATCAGCGGCACGCCAGGCATCGCGGGCGGCAGGGCTTTGAGTCTCGACGCCTCGAACGGCTGCTCGAAGATTCCGACCTTGATGAAGTTCGCGCCGCAATCGGCGTTGCGCTGCGCGGCCAGGCGCACCCGCTCGACGTCGAGCGGCAGGTCGCCGACCGTCGCGCTGACTGGCTTGCGCCCACCCACGGTCGAAACGATTGCGCGCAGGGTGTCGGCGGGAACGGCGCCCAGTGTGCCCTCCGCAGGCTCCTTGGCGTCGATCAGATCGGCGCCTGCCTGCAGCGCGAACAGCGCCTCTTCGGCCGACCGCACGCTGGCCAGCATCCTGACCCGCGGCGACCGATTCACCGGGTCGCTCCGCGGCTTTCGCGGTGGACTGCGATCGCCTCCATCAGCCAGCTCCAGGCCTCCAGCTCGGCCTCGCCTGCCGTCTTGTCGATGGCGATCTTCAGGTATTCCAGCTCCGCCTCGAGTTTGCCGGCGGGCAGGATCGACAGTCGGCTGACCAGAATGGCCGCTTCGATGACAGCGGCCTGAGCGCGGTTGTAGCCGCGGAACGGTGCGTGCATCTCGCGATGCGCCGAGCGGCAGCGCATTTGGGGCCGCTGCACATCGTCGATCAGCTCGACCAGCTCGATTTCCTCGTGCGCCAGGCTGGCCGCGAGGCGAACGCTGTCGATCCGGGTTGCCGGCACCAATGGCCAGTCGCGCCGGCCAACGATGCAGCCGGCGAACACCCGCACGTCGTCGGTGTAGTTGATCACGGCCACGCGCGACTGCAGCAACAAGTCCAGCGTCAGCGAAGGCTTGAACGGGGCAAGCACGATCCAGTCGCCTTGTTGACGCACGCCCAGCGGCGTCACCTGGGTGCGGTCCGCGGCCCGCACCGTGACAATCGTTTCGAAGATCCGATTCATGTCGATCTCACTTGCGCGAGGCGCGCTTTCGGCGTGCGGTCAACGTAGGTCCCGGTGCGCGATGAACCATCCGGTCCTCGGGCGGCGTCTCGTAGGCACAGCCCCAGCCGAGCTCTTCATCCTGGGCATAGCGCTTGCCGAGCTGCCACGCGATCTGCGCCCGGGCCAGTTCGACCCCCAGGTAGAAGGCATGGGCCCCATCGGCCTCGACGCCCAGGCGTGGATACAGTTCGTAAGGATCGGTGGCGACGGCCAATCCTTCGCGATTGAAAACGTGGACGCCGCGCTCGCCAACCTGAATCCGGAAATTCGGGTCCCGCACCTCCGAGGCGACCTGCGCGATCTCGTCGGTCGAGTAGGGAAACGGGCGGCGCGCGTGCACGGTCAACAGCGCGTCGGTCAGGTCGCGCGGCAGCGACTGCGATTCGCGCGCCGCGTACATCATCCGGCGCGCCCAGTCGGCTTCACGCACTGCTCGGCGGCAATGCGGGCTCACCTGGGTCGTCAGTATCGCGTTCAATCTCAACTCGACCGCCACCCCCAGCAGCACAGCCGTCGTTCCACTGGTGTCGGCATCAGTGAGCTCGGTCACGTTTCCCGTGCCCATCAGGATCGGCACTTCGGGCTCGAGCTCGCGCAGGCGCTGGTAGCGCAGCAACGATCGAGTGAAGCCGAACTGGATCGGCTCCAGGATCGGATCGGCCAGGAAAGGCCGGCCGCGCCGGCGCATCAGTTCGATCGCGCGCAGCAGTGAATCCAGGTCGCCGGCCTCGGAGGGAATCAGCACCGGTATCGAGGCGACCTCGTCCGCGATGTCGATCGATTCGGCTTTCAAGCTCAACAGGTAATCGGCGCCCGCGCGACCCCCTGCCAGCAGGTCTTGGCGCGCCAGCGAATCGACGCTGACGCGAAAGCCCGCGTCACGCAGCGACCGCACCGCTTCTGCCAGGTGCGGAAACGGGGTATCCGGCAGGCAGCCCAGATCGATCACATCGGCGCCGTCGCGCCGGTACGCCTGTGCGCGCGCGATGATCTGTTCCAGACTCAGGTCCGGAGCGTCGACGATCTCGGCGAAGATCAGCACGTCCTGCATCGACAGATCGATCTTGCGGCGCTCGCGCCCAAAGTACTCCGGCAGGTCGCGCAGCTCATCCGGCCCGCGTTCGATTCGCACGCCCAGCGTGTGCGCGAGCGCGTCCAGATCCCCGCGGCAGCGGCCGGGCACGATCAGACGATCCGCGCCGTCGCCGCTGGAGAAATGCCGCCCGATGAAGTCAGCCGTCATCAGGCCGGCGACATTGATCGGAAGGCGTACGACGTCATACGTGAACTCCTCCGGAGCCAGCTCCTCCAGCACGCCGCGCAGGTTGCGCTCGGCCAGCTTGCCCGTCAAAAAGACGATGTGCTCCGGCATGCGGTTAGACGGTGTTAGGAGCCGCAGTTTAAAGCGGCCGGCCGGGCGGGCGTCCAAAGCTCAGTAAGATGCCGGATTTAAACGGCCGCTCGGGTCGGACCACACGCTATGTTCAACCTCCCCGCCGGCATCCGCTGGCTGCTTTTGATCAATGTCGGCGTCTACGCGGTGGAGCTGCTGGCTCCCGACCTGCTGCTGAACACCTTCGCCTTGTGGCCGTTCGGCACCTCGGAGTTCCAGGTCTGGCAGCTGGTGACCTACAGCTTCCTGCACGAGCCACCGAACCCGTACCCGTTGCACCTGGTGTTCAATATGTTTGCGCTCTGGATGTTCGGCGCCGATGTCGAACGCGTGTGGGGCCGCAACCGCTTCCTGACCTATTACTTCACCTGCGTGCTGACGGCCGGTTTGACACAGGTGTTGGTGTCCTATTGGTCCGGCTCATCTGCGCCTACCATTGGCGCATCGGGCGGCGTGTTTGGCGTGCTGTTGGCGTTTGGAATGATGTACCCGAACCGCACGATCCTGCTGATTTTTCCGCCGATTCCGATGCCGGCCTGGCTGCTGGTGACGCTGTATGGGGCGTTCGAGCTGTATGCGGGCGTCACTGGCGCGATGGGCGATGTCGCGCACTTCGCCCATCTCGGCGGGATGCTGGGTGGCTACCTGCTGATCCGATTCGGCCGCCCACGTCGCCGTTAGCGGGTGCTCCCCTCTCCCGCTCGCGGAACTGCTGCTTTTACTTCACATTGGCTGGGGCAGTAACGAGGGGGCCAGCCCAGCCCCCTTGTTCTGCTCCTGCCTTTTCCGGCCGCAGGCCGGAAAAGGGTCTGCAGCGATCGGTCGCCCGCTATGTTTGGGTGCTCTGACTCGAGGGCTCCGCGTCGGGGGCCGCGTGCCACCCGCAGCGGCCACGCAGTCCGGCCCGGAATTTTTCGCGCTCCTCTGGTGTCATCGCCTCCAGGCGCTCGGCCAGGCGGGCGCGCCAGTGCCAATGCCCGCCTCCGCGGCCTCGAAAGCCGCCGAACAGCAACCGGCACAGCAGAAGCAGCCCCACCGCCTGCACAAAGCTCAGCGGACGCCAGCCGAACAGGTCCGGTGCGAGCCAGTTCCACAGTCCCATCACCAGCAGGCCGATCACTGCGACGGCCAAGACGACCAGAGCGAACATCTTCAAGCCCCATTTGATCCGGTTCGGTCTCATCCTTCGTTTCCTTCCAACGACTCGAATTCCCGATAGATCTGTTGCAGCCGCTCGCGCAGATAGCGGACTGCGTACCGCTTCCTGGACAGCAGCGTATTGATGTTGACCCGCTGCTGTTCCGCCAGGTCCCGGAAGCTCCTGCCTTCCAATTCGTGCGCGATGAACACGTCACGTTGCTCGGCGGGCAACTCCTCCAGCGCGGCGTCCAGCTCCTCCACCAGCAGGCGCCGCGCGTATTGCGCTTCGGGCCCGGCCCGCGGAGAGGGCAGCAGCTCGGCCAGCACGGTCATCGCGTCCTGCTCCTCGATGTCGGCCGTAAACTGCAGCGGCGTTGCGGATCGGCGCCTGAAGCGGTCGATGATCCGATTGCGCGCCACCTGGAACAGCCAGGCGCCGACCTGCTCGATCGGGCGCAGCATCCGGACCGATTCGACCAGCTCGCTGAAGACATCCTGCAGGATGTCCTCCGCGTCGCCCGGATCCGGCACGCGGCGTCGAATGAAGCTTCCGAGGCGCCTGCGTTCGCGAGCGATCACCTCGGCGATTCTCTTGTCCTGGTCAGCCATGATCTGATCCAGGGGAGGGGCGGTAACCATGTCTGGGTAGACGTTTGGCACCGCTAAATATTGCACCCTCACCCCCGGCCCCTTTTCCGCAACCCTCCTTCGCGCTGTGCGCTTCGGAGGGCAAGGCGGGAGAGGGGAGGAACTGCGCTCCCCCTGCTTGCGAACAGCCATTTACATTGGCTGGGGGGAGCAACGAGGGGGCCAGCCCAGCCCCCTCGTTCTTTACTAACCGCTGGCGTCGCAAATCAGCAGAGTCTGCCCGTCGCTTGTCGTGTTCAGCTGTACCTTGATCTCGCCGTGGGTCTCGGTGCGGGTGGCGGGCGCCGATTCGACCCAAGCTTGGAGCGCTTGTCGCTGACCGGCCTTCAGCGCCCCGAACTCCAATCCCCAGACCGCCAACGGGCACTCGAGCTCACAGGTCGACGCGTAGATCGCGTGCGCCGGCACGCCGGCGATGGTCACGCCATCCTTCAGGTATGCGGTGGCGGTCGCATAGCCGTGCTCCTTCTGCACCGAGAAGCTGCGGACCGCCTCGGCGTGGGCGGCCACGAAGATGTCGCGGGCGGCGCGATCGCTGATGGCGCGCATCAAATCGCCAGCCAACGGCTGGCCATACAGGCTCACGCACGTTCGGAACGCGGCCTCCAGTTGCTCGCTGCCCGACGCGGGGCGCTCCAGCGCCATCGTCGGCACCGATCCGCCGGCCAGCAGGCCGAAAGCGGCCGCCAGCCAACGCAGATTGGCGATGAATGTGGACTGCATGACAGCCAGGTGGCCCGAAACGCCAGGGGCCACTAAGAAATCATACCGGCTGCAACGGTGTCGAATGTGGTCGGATCGATCAGGATGAAGCTGCCGGTGGCGCGAACCGTCTCATAGGGATCGGCGACGATCGGATGTTGAGTCGATAGACTCAACTGGGCGATCCCGTTCGGCTCGAGCCGGTCGTCGCCGCTGATCCAGGCGAGCGTCTGGATGTCCAGATGTGCGCTGACGCGCTGGATTCGAGCGCGCGTCTCGCGCGTGCCCTGGCGCAACAGGTACTCGCGCCTTGGTTCGAGCGCCTGCTGGCCCAGCCAGCAAACCGTCGCGTCGAAGGTGGCCCGCGGCCTGGGAGCGCTTTCGCCCGCCAGTGCGATCAGGTCGCCTCGCGAGATATCGATCTCGTCCTCGAGCACGACCAGCACCGATTCGCCCGCCACGGCGTGGTCGAGCTCGCGCTCGCCCACCCGGATCGATGCGATGCGGCTGGTGCGCCCAGCGGGCAGCACCACGATCGCATCGCCCGTTGCGAGCGTTCCGCTTTCGATGCGCCCGGCGTAGCCGCGGAAATCGGCCTGCGACGGCCGGCAGATCCACTGCACCGGAAAACGCAGCGGCGCCTGCGCGTCGGCTTCGTGGGCCGGCGCCTGCTCGAGCAGCTGGATCAAGGTGGGACCCGGGTACCAATCGAGCCGGGCGTCACGCTCGACCACGTTGGCCCCTTCGAGGGCCGAGAGCGGGATGTAATCGGTCCGAACGTGCAGCGACGGGTGCTGCTCCAGCCAAACCCGAAAATCCGACGCGATCGAGTCGAACACCGACTGCGAATAGTCGACCAGGTCCATCTTGTTGACGGCCACGATCAGATGTCGCACGCCCAGCAGGCCCGCGATGGTCGTGTGGCGGCGCGTTTGCGCGACGATGCCTTTGCGGGCGTCGACCAGCAGCACCGCGGCATCGGCGGTCGAGGCGGCCGTCACCATGTTGCGGGTGTACTGGACGTGGCCCGGACTGTCGGCGATGATGAACTTGCGGTTGGCGGTGGCGAAATAGCGATACGCCACGTCGATCGTGATGCCCTGCTCCCGTTCTGCGATCAGGCCATCGGTCAGCAGCGACAGGTCCGGTGCCGACAGCCCGCGCCGCTGGGCGTGCTTCTCCAACGTCGCCAGCGTATCGCTCAGCAGCGCCTTGGTGTCGTACAACAGCCGCCCGATCAGCGTGCTTTTGCCGTCGTCGACACTGCCGCAGGTCAGGAAGCGCAGCACGCCGCGGTCATCCGTCGCGCTCGCGCCGGGATTCGGAAGCTCCTCGCGGCGCATCAGAAGTATCCCTCCCGCTTGCGCTGTTCCATCGAGGCTTCCGACGTCTGATCGTCCATCCGCGTGGCGCCGCGTTCGGTCAGGGTGGCTTCGACCGTCTCGGCCACGATCTGCTCATACGTGACCGCGGTCGAGGCGACCGGGCAGGTGCACGAGATATCACCGACCGTGCGAAACCGCACGCTCAAGGTCTGGACCGATTCGTCTTTGCGCGCGGGCGTCAGGTCCGTGACCGGGATCAGCGCGCCGCCGCGGCGGACGACGGCCCGCAGGTGAGCGAAGTACAGACTGGGTACCCGAAGCCGCTCTCGAGCGATGTACTGCCACACGTCGAGCTCGGTCCAGTTGCTGATCGGAAACACCCGCATGTGCTCGCCGGGCGCCACGCGTGCGTTGTACAGGTCCCACAGCTCCGGCCGCTGGCTCTTCGGATCCCACTGTCCCCAGCTGTCGCGGAAACTGAACACGCGCTCCTTGGCGCGCGCTTTCTCCTCGTCGCGGCGGGCTCCGCCGATGCAGGCATCGAAGCCGAACTCGGCGATCGCATCGAGCAACGTGACCGACTGGTGCTTGTTGCGCGACTCGTCGGGCGAGCGCAGCACCACGCGCCCGGCTGCGATCGATTGCTCGACCCCTCGAACGATCAGGCGCTCGCCCAGCTCGGCCGCGCGCACATCGCGGAATTCGATCACTTCCGGGAAGTTGTGCCCGGTGTCGATGTGCATCAGCGGGAACGGAAAGCGCGCCGGCCGGAACGCCTTGGTCGCCAAGTGCAGCAGTACGATCGAATCCTTGCCGCCCGAGAACAGCAACACCGGATGGGCGGCCTGCCCCGCGACCTCGCGCAGGATATGAATCGCCTCGGACTCCAACCAGTCCAGATGCGACAGCGTGCGCGCTTTGAGCACCGCGCCTGATGAGTTCACGATTGGTTCAACCCCACATTACGCTGCGGCCCGAACCGGGATCACTTTCGGGCGCTGACCATGCAGCCCGCACTCCCGGGTGTCCCCGTTTTCCCACCACCAGCGCCCGGCGCGGATGTCTTCACCCACGGCGATCGCGCGAGTGCACGGCGCGCAGCCGATGCTCGGGTAGTGCTGATCGTGCAGCGCATTGTAGGGGACCTCACGGCCGCGGATGTATTCCCACACCTGCTGTTCGCTCCAGTCGTGCAGCGGGTTGAATTTCTCGATCTGAAACTCGCCGTCCCAGCCACGCGCTGCCAGAGTCGCGCGCGAGACCGCCTGCTGTGCGCGCAGCCCGGTGACCCAGGCGCTGCGGCCGGACAGCGCGCGCTTGAGCGGCTCGACCTTGCGCACCTCGCAGCAGGCCTTGCGATTTTCGACCGACGCATAGAAGCCGTTGATGCCGCGCTCGCGCACGAGAGCCTGCACCGCCCCGGTGTCGGGGTAGAAGGTCTCGAAGCAGCGGCCATACACCTGCTCGACCCGCTGCATCAGCGCGTAGGTCTCCTGCGGCAGCCGCCCGGTGTCGAGTGTCAAGACATCGATCGCGATCTCTTCCCGGTGGATCAGGTCCAGCACCACCATGTCCTCGGCGCCGAAGCTGGTCGAAAACGCGGCGCGCGACAGGCCCACGGCATCGCGCAGCACAGACACGGCCGATTCGATGTGCCCGCTCATGGCAGCCGCTGCGAGCCGAGGTCGATCCGGCGGTACGCCGGCAGCTGCGGCTCGACCGAGCCTTGATACGAATCGGTGAAGTCCGACAGCGACGCCACCGCGTCTTCCACGTTGCGATCGGCGCGAAGCGCAAAGCTGTCGAAGCCGACCCGCTTCATGAAATACAGCTGGTCGCGCAATACGTCGCCGATCGCACGCAGCTCGCCGCGCCAGCCATGGCGGTTGCGCAGCAGTGCAGCGGTCGAAAAGCCGCGCCCGTCGCCGAACTTCGGAAACTGCACCGCGATCACCTCGATCGAATCGAACAGCGGCACCACCTGCTCGGGCTCATCGGTTGGCGACAGCCAGACGCCGCCTGGGGCCGCGGCGCCCAAGCGCTCTGGTTGTGCCAGCGCGACGGCGAGCGGAATCAGCGCCGAGGCTTCGCCGTTCCAGGCGGCGCCGTCCTCGAACAGCGTCCACCCGTCCTCGACGATCCGAGCCTGGCCGTCGATCAGCCGGATGATGCGGCGCTCAGGCATGCTCGACGCTCTCCGACTCGTGGGCGGCCGCACCCGGCGCGGCGTAGGCGGCGGTCTTGAACGGCGCCACGCTGACGCGCGTGAGCGTGTCGATGAAGCGCTCGCCCTCCTGGCGCAGCGCGACGTATTGGTCAAGGATCGCGGCGATCACGTCCGGCACCTGCTCGGCGGAAAACGACGGGCCGATCACGCTGCCCACATGCGTGGAGCCCGGATCGGACCCGACCTCACCGCCCAGCGTCAACTGGTAGAACTCGGCTCCCTGCTTGTCGATTCCCAGGATCCCGATATTGCCGACGTGATGGTGGCCGCATGAATTGATGCAGCCGGACATGTTCAGCGTCAGCTCGCCCAGATCGTGCACGTAGTCGGCGTCATCGAAGCGTTCCTGGATCGCCTGGGCGATCGGCAGCGATTTGGCATTGGCGAGCGAGCAGAAGTCGCCGCCCGGGCAGCACACGATGTCGGTCAGCAGCCCGATGTTCGGCGTGGCGAGCCCGAGTGTGCGCAGCTCGTTCCACAGAGCGAAAAGCTCCGACTCGGCGACGTCGGCCAGCACCAGGTTCTGTTCGTGCGTCACCCGCAGCTCGCCGAAACTGAATCGCTCCGCCAGATCGGCCACCCTATCCATCCGATCGGCATCCAGATCGCCCGGCGCCGTTCCCGAGCGCTTCAGCGACAGCGTGACCGCCGCGTAGCCCGGCACCCGGTGTGCGGCGACGTTGCGTCCGTGCCAGCGGGCAAAGCCCGGATTCGCCGCCAGCTGATCGCGCAGCGGTGAATCGGCGCCGGACCATGCGCTTTGCTCGCGGTAAGGGGGGGCTTCGAAATGGGCGGCGATCCGAGCCAGCTCGGCTTCGGTGACGGTGGCCGGTCCGCCTTCCAGATGCGCGAAATCGGAGTCGACTTCGCGCGTGAACTGCTCTGCGCCCAGCGACCGGACCAGGATTTTGATGCGGGCTTTCCACAGGTTGTCGCGCCGCCCGTACCGGTTGTACACGCGCAGGATGGCTTCGCAGTAGGACAGCATGTGCTGCCACGGAAGATCGCGGCGGATGATGGTGCCGACGACCGGGGTACGGCCCATCCCGCCGCCAGCCAGCACGTCAACCACGACTGCGCCCGTCTCGTCGCGCTTCAGATAAAGCCCGATGTCGTGCATCGCCGTGGCGGCGCGGTCGACACCTTGTGTGCCGGTCAGCGCGATCTTGAACTTGCGCGGCAGCCAGGAGAACTCCGGGTGGAACGTGCTCCACTGGCGCACCAGCTCGCTGTACGGGCGCGGGTCGACCTGCTCATCGGGAGCGACGCCGGCCATCGGATCGGTCGTAATGTTGCGCACGCTGTTGCCCGAGGTCTGGATCGCGTGCATCTCAACGGTCGCCAGCGCTTGCAGGATATCCGGCGAGTCTTCCAGCCGCGGCCAGTTGAACTGGATGTTCTGGCGTGTCGTGAAGTGCCCGTAGCCGCGGTCCCAGGTGCGCGCGATATGCCCGAGCATCCGCATCTGGCGCGACGACAGCAACCCGTACGGAATCGCGATCCGCAGCATTGGGGCGTGGCGCTGGATGTAGAGGCCGTTGCGCAGCCTAAGCGGGCGGAACTCGTCGTCGGTCAATTCGCCGCGCTGGTAGCGCGCGACCTGGTCGCGGTACTGCGCGACCCGCTCGTCGATCATCCGCTGATCCAACTCGTTGTATCGGTACATGGTCAGATCACCAGTCGGGTTCCGATCAGAGTCAGCATCGCGGCCAGCAGGACCCGCAAAACCTTCTCGGGCAGGCGATCGGCCAGCAACGCCCCGAGCCAGATGGCCGGCACCGATCCGATCAGCAGGGCCCCCAGCACCGGCCAGTTCACGGTGCCCAGCGCCACATGGCCGAGGCCGGCGACCAGCGTCAGGGGAATGGCGTGCGCGATGTCGACCGCGACCAGGCGCTTGGCGGTTAACGTCGGGTACAGGAACAGCAGCGCGACGACCCCGATGACGCCCGCGCCGACCGAGGTCAGGGTCACCATCACGCCGATCACGAAGCCCACGGCCACGGTGGTTCGCGGGCGGACCGGCGTCGAAGCATTGTCCCGCACGAGTGCGAAACGCCGCCCGAGCGCCTGGATCTTGGAGCGAAGCAAAAGCCCTGCAGCGGTCAGCAACAGGGCCGCAGCCAGCGCCGGTCGCACGAAGGCGCCGAACTGGCTGGAGTCAGGGTGCCAGGCCTGCAAAGCGGCGATCGTGGCAAGGGCGGCTGGAACCGAGCCGAGCGTCAGCCAGCCGGTGATCGACCATTGCACGTTGCCGCGCCGCCAATGCGTGATCGCACCGCTCAGCTTCGTGACCGATGCGAACAACAGGTCGGTGCCGACAGCGACCTGGGCCGGCAGGCCGAACACAAGCGTAAGCAGCGGGGTCATCAGTGAACCGCCGCCGACGCCGGTGGCGCCAACCACGGCGCCCACCAGCGCTCCGCCTACGATGTATTCGAGCAGCACGACCGCTCCGACCTCTCGTTGGATAGTCTCGACAGCCTATTGGGTCGGTCTGCAGCTGGGAACGATCGGATCGCAATGTCCATATGCTGGGGCGGCATGAGCCCGCGAAGGGCGGTCCGTTAAGGTTGATTTGGGGCGGATCGGCCCCCACCTTGGCCCGATGGAAGCTGCAGAAATACGAGTTGCCTCTGGACCCGATGCCCGGCGGGACGATTCCGAACGCGGTGATACGGGTCTGCTGGACGCCTACTCACGCACCATTGTGGAGGCCGTTGCCCTCGTCGGTCCCGCCGTGGGCGCGATTTCGGTGCGCCGCCGGATGGCCGACCGCAACGGTCGGACGCACGAGGTCGGAGGCGCCGGATCCGGCTTTGCCTTCACGCCCGACGGTTTTGTACTGACCAACAGCCATGTGGTGCATGGCGCGAGCTCGGTGCATGTGGTCTTTCCGGACGGCGCTGAATTCGATGCGGATCCGATGGGCGACGATCCGAGCACCGATCTGGCCGTGGTCAGGGTCGGCGGAAGCGGCCTGGCGGCGGCGCGGCTCGGCCGCTCGGCCGAGTTGCGGGTCGGTCAGGTCGCGATCGCGATCGGCAATCCTTATGGATTCGAAAACAGCGTCACCGCAGGCGTCATTTCAGCGCTGGGGCGTTCTTTGCCGGCTCGCGACGGCAACCTGATCGAAGACCTGATCCAGACCGACGCCGCGCTGAACCCCGGCAATTCGGGCGGTCCGTTGGTGAACTCCGCTTCCGAGGTGATCGGCGTGAACACAGCGATCATTCCGGGCGCGCAGGCGCTGTGTTTTGCGGTCGGGGTCGACACGGCACACTGGGTGGTCACGCAGTTGCTGGCACACGGGCGCGTTCGCCGGGCCTTCATCGGACTGACCGGGGTCACCGCGGCAATACCGCGCCTGTTGCAGCGTGCGATCGGTGTGGAGCAGGCGCACGGGGTGCGGGTCGGGGATGTCGCGCCCGACAGTCCTGCGCTGACCGCAGGGATCGAGCCGGGCGACTGGATCATCGGGCTTGACGGCGTTGCCGTCGCGTCGATCGGCGAGTTGCGCCGGCTGCTCGATCACACCCGCATTGGCCGGCTGTGCGCGGTTCGCGTCGTCCGCGGCGCGAAGCTGCTCCACAGGGTGATTACGCCGCGCGAACAGCGCTAAGACGTCGTTCTCGAGGGACTGGCTGCCCCGCGTTGTCGAAGGCAAGGGCTTGACTAGGCGTTCCTCTCCCCCGCCCGCAAGCGGGAGCTGGGGAGGAATTGCTCCTTGTGCCTAACATCGGCTGGGGGAGCAACGAGGGGCCAGCCTAGCCCCCTCGTTCTCTTGCTCTTGCCTTTTCCGGCCCCAGGCCGGAAATGGGCCCGGAGGTGAGGGCTTCAGCGATGGCGCGAGCGATGAATTCCAGCATCCCTGGCAGCTCCGACAAAACCGGGAGCGTGCGCACCACGATGCGCGGGTGGCGCCCGCTGAACTCGGCCAGGATGGGGGGCAATTCGTGCTCGACATGTCCTGCGGCTGCCCAGAACACGGGTACGACGTGGATACGCTGAACCCCCTCCGAAGCGGCTGCCTCGAGGGCCACTAGCAGGGTCGGCGTTTGCAATTCGAGAAACGCGGTGCGCACGCTGGCCCTTGCGGCGAGCGCCTGGATCGCTTCGGCGAGCGTAGCTAGAGGCGCTGCCCAGCGTGCGTCGCGCGCCCCGTGGGCGAACAAGACCACCGCCTCGTCCCTGGCAATCTTCAAGGGGTGCTCGGAGGCCGGCGCGGCACCGAGTGTTCCCAATCGGCGAGCAACGCCCGAAGCGCGGCGATGAACGCCAGCGGCTGATCCAGGATCAGGTGGTGATGGGCCTGGGGAATTTCGACCAACGGCGCGTTCCGGTTCAACAGGTCGACCATGTACTCGCTGGTCTCGGGGGGAACAATCGCGCTGAACTCGCCGCGCATCAAGGCGACGCGACAGCGAACCTTGGTGAGGTAATCGCGTACCGGATTCAAAGAGGCTCGCAGGAACACCCTGGGATCGAACTTCCAGGTCCATCCTTCATCGGTCTGATGCAGCGAGTGGCGCGCGATGTGCTCGAGGATGAAGGCGTTCTCGCAGGGCTGCTCGGGAATCAATCGGAAGTGGGGGATGGCCGTCTGCAGGTCGGGATACGTCTTCGGCGCCCGGAAGGTCTTCCCGCCTTTGCCGGCCTCGCTCTCGGGATCCGGCCGCCTCACCGGAGAGTCGACGATGATCGCCCCCGCGAGGCGGTCGCCGTGTACCGCCGCAGCGACGATGCTGACCAACCCTCCCATGCTGTGCCCGACCAGAACCGGCGGCCTGCCCTTCGCGGCGTCATCGCTGACGGCGAGCACCTCGTCCGCCCAGCCTTCGGCCGGATACGCCTGCCGACGGCCGCTGTCGCCGTGCCCGCTCAGATCCGGCGCGATCACGTGGTAATGGTGCGCGAGCTGCGGTGCGAGATGGTTCCACCACATCGCGTGCGCAGCGCCGCCGTGCACCAGCACCAGCGGCGGCCTGTCGGGTTCGCCCCAGGCGAGATAGCTGATCGGGCATCCCGCCACCGTGACCGTGCCCTTTCGGAAGGGCGCGGCGATGGCCTCGGTGAACCAGCGTGGGGTGGCGTCTTGCGAGATCACGGCTCGATTTTCATAAGATAAAGCCCATCGTCATCGCTCGCTCCGACCGCTCTGGCGGCACTGCCGTCGAAGGCGGTGACGATGACCTGTTCGTGGCACACTATGATGAAGTTTATCGAATGGTCGGGGAGAGGATAGGGAGATCGACATGGCATCGGTGAACAAGGTCATTCTGGTAGGCAATCTCGGGCGCGATCCCGAAACCCGTTACAACCCCGACGGAGCGGGGATTACCAACGTATCGCTCGCGACCACCTCGCAGTGGAAGGACAAGAACACCGGCGAAAAGCGCGAGGAAACCGAGTGGCATCGCGTCGCGTTCTTCGGTCGGCTGGCGGAAATTGCGGGCGAATATCTGAAGAAGGGCTCGCAGGTGTACATCGAAGGGCGTCTGCGCACGCGCAAATGGCAGGACAAGGATGGCCAGGACCGCTACACGACGGAGATCGTGGCCGACGTGATGCAGATGCTCGGATCGCGCCAGGGCGCGGGCGCACCGCCCGACGACGAACCGCGCGCGCCGCGCACGGCAGCCAAGCCTGCGGTGG
>Ga0210394_10003203_pt1 | contig 20988 bp, 19 predicted proteins | sample IncBWC12MmetaG_FD_160121 | JGI IMG/M metagenome (GOLD analysis project Ga0210394, IMG submission 160121) | Forest soil microbial communities from Barre Woods Harvard Forest LTER site, Petersham, Massachusetts, United States - Inc-BW-C-12-M | ecosystem: Environmental > Terrestrial > Soil >...
CGCGCCGGGTCGCCGCCGCCGGCCGGCGCTATGTGTTGCTCGAAGCGACCGATCATATCGGCGGCCGTTGCATCACCGATACCAGGAGTTTCGGCGTGCCGTATGACCGGGGCGCGCATTGGATCTACCTGCCGGACTCCAATCCGGTGACCAAGCTGACGCCGCACCGCGGCATCGACATATATCCGGCGCCGCCGAGCCAGAAGGTGCGCATCGGCCTGCGTTATGCCCGCGAGGGCGAGCTCGAGGATTTTCTCACCGCGCAGGTCCGCACCACGCGCGCGATCGACGATGCCGCCCGCAAGGCCGACATTGCCTGCGAACAGGTCGTGCCGCCCGATCTCGGCGACTGGCGCGGAACGATCGAATTCATGCTCGGCCCGTACAATTGCGCCAAGGATTTGGCGCAGGTCTCGTCCGTCGACTTCGCGCGCGCCGCCGAGCACAATGCGGCGGCGTTCTGCAAGCAAGGATTCGGCGCGCTGCTCGCCGCGCTCGGCCAAGGGCTTGACGTTCAGCTGGCGACGCCGGCAAAGACGATCGACACCAGGGGCAATCTCACCGTGGAAACCGCCAAGGGCACGATCACCGCTAGCACCGCGATCGTCACCGTGCCGACCAATGTTATCGCTTCCGGCGGCCTTCGATTCAACCCGGACCTCGGCCATCGTCAGAGCGACGCGCTGGGCAGGTTGTCGCTCGGCAGCTACGACCACATCGCGCTCGAACTTAATGGCAATCCTTTGGGCCTCGAAAGCGACGATCTGGTGTTTCAAAAATCGACCGACACGCACACGGCGGCGATTCTCGCCAACGTTTCCGGCACGCAGCTCTGTCTGATCGACGTCGCCGGCGCCTTCGGACGCGATCTCTCGGCGCAAGGCGAATCAGCGATGTTCGATTTCGCCGCCAATTGGCTCTCTGGACTCTATGGTTCGGAAGTGAAGAACGCGATCGGCCGCAAACACGCCACGCGCTGGAATGCCGATCCTTACGCACTCGGCGCCTGGTCGGCCGCAGCGCCGGGGGGTCAATTCGCGCGGCGGCAATTCCTCGAACCGATCGCCGACGATGTCTGGTATGCCGGCGAAGCGGCGCACGAGACATTATGGGGCACGGTGGGCGGCGCCTGGGAATCCGGCGAACGCGCCGCCGACGCGGTGTTGCACCGGCTCGGTCCGGTCAGGCCGGCGGCGGCCGCCGAGACGGAGGCCAAGCCGACGCGCAAACCGGCACACGCGCGCGTCGAGCGCCGCGAGCCGCGATCTGAAGCTTCACCGCAATATTACCAGGGCACGCCGAGCATCATGCGCGAGGAGCGGTGAAGCACTTTTTGAGCATGATCTTATCCGAAAACCGGTATCCACTTTTCGGGATCATGCTCACGCCCGCAGTACGCCGCCGGTGCGCTTGCCGACCTCGGCGACGATTTTTGCCGCCAGCGCCTCGATCTCGGCGTCGGTCATGGTCTTGTCGCGCGGCTGCAGCGTGACCGCGATGGCGATCGATTTCTTGCCCGGCTCGATGCCCTTGCCCTCATAGATGTCGAACACGCTGACCGAGGCGATGAGCTTGCGGTCGGCAGATTGCGCCGCGCGCACGACTTCGGCCGCCTTGACGGCGCGGTCGACCACGAACGCAAAGTCGCGCTCGACCGGCTGGAACGGCGAAAGTTCGAGTGCGGGCTTGGCGCGCGTCGGCTTCGCCTTCGACTCGGGGATGCGCTCCAGGATCACTTCGAAGCCGACCAGCGGGCCTTCGGCATCGAGCGCCTCGATCGCGTTCGGATGCAATTCGCCGAAATGTCCGAGCACGTTCTGCGGGCCGATCTGGATCGTTCCGGAACGGCCGGGGTGAAACCATGCCGGCCCGCCCGGCACCACCTGCAACGCCTGCGCCGGCGCGCCGGCCGCGGTCAGCACGGTCAGCGCGTCGGCTTTGGCGTCGAAGGCGTCGACCTCGCCGTCGCGCTTTAACCAGTGGCGACCGATGCCGGACGGTTTTGCCAGCGCGCGCCGGATGCCGGCAGCGGCCGTGAGCTGATCGGCCGGTTGATCGCCGCGAAACACCTGGCCGACCTCGAACAGGCCGACGTCGGGGAAGCCGCGGTCGGCGTTCTGCTGCGCGGCGGCGACCAGGCCGGGAATGAGGCTCGGCCGCATGTCGGAGAGGTCCGCGGCGATTGGATTGGCCAGCGCCAGTTCCGCTTGGCCGCCGCCGAACAGCTCGGCGTGCTTCTTGGCGATGAAGGACCAGGTCACGGCCTCGACCAAATTTCGCGCGGCGAGCGCGCGCTTCGACTTGCGGGTGCGCACTTGGATCGGGGTGAGCACCGGCTTGCGCGGGGCATCACCGCGGCCGAACGGCGTCGGTGGCACGCGGTCGACGCCGACGATGCGGACCACTTCCTCGACGATATCGGCCTTGCCCTGCACGTCGGGCCGCCACGACGGCACCGCGATCTTCACGCGCTCGCTCTGCCCGGCGACGAAGAAGCCGAGGCGCTCCAGCACCCGACGCATTTCGGTGAGCGGCACGTTAAGCCCGGCCAGGCGCTTGAGCTCGGCGAGCGGAAAATCGATGACGCGTTCGTGCGCCTCGGCGCTGCCGGCGACGACGATGTCCGACGGCGTGCCGCCGGTGAGCTCCATGACCATGCGGGTCGCCAGTTCGAGGCCCGGCAACATAAATGCCGGATCGACGCCGCGCTCGAAGCGGTAGCGCGCGTCGGAATTGATGCCGAGCTTGCGGCCGGTTTGCGCGATGTTCATCGGCTCCCATAGCGCGGACTCGATCAAAACATCCGCGGTCGTTTCCGAGCAGCCGGTTTTCTCGCCGCCCATAATCCCGGACAAGGATTCCACGCCATCGTCGTCGGCGATGACGCACATCGTGTCGTCGAGCGTGTAAGTCTTGCCGTCGAGCGCCAGTACGGATTCGCCCGACCGCGCGCGGCGCACCGCGAGATTGCCATGGACTTTCGCCGCATCGAACACATGCAGCGGCCGGCCGCGGTCATAGGTGATGAAGTTTGTGATATCGACCAGCGCGTTGATCGGCCGCAGGCCGATGGCAATGAGCCGCTTCTGCAGCCAATCCGACGACGGACCGTTCTTGACGCCGCGCACCAGGCGGAGCGCGAAGGCCGGGCATAGCGACGGCGTGGCGCCGAAATCGAGCGTCACCTTCACCGGGCACGGAAATTCGCCTTTGACCGGCTTGATCGTCGCATCCTTGAACTTGCCCATGTCGGCCGCGGCGAGGTCGCGCGCGATGCCGTGCACGCCGGTGCCGTCGCCGCGGTTCGGCGTCAGATTGATTTCGAGCACCGGATCGTCGAGGCCGGCATATTTCGCGTAAGCCTCGCCAACCGGCGCGTCGTCCGGCAGCTCGATGATGCCTTCGTGATCGTCGGAGATTTGCAGCTCGAATTCCGAGACCAGCATGCCGCGGCTCTCGACGTCGCGGATTTTGCCGATGCCGAGCGTGATGTTCTTGCCTGGGATGAAGGCGCCGACTGGCGCGAACACGCCTTTCATGCCGGTGCGCGCATTCGGCGCGCCGCACACGACCTGGATCGGATCGCCGCTGCCGGTGTCGACCATGCAGACGCGCAAGCGATCTGCATTCGGATGCTGCTTGGCTTCGATGACGCGGGCGATGACAAACGGCGCGAACTGTTTCGCCTTGTCCTCGATGCGCTCGACCTCGAGCCCGATCATGGTGAGCTTGTCGGCGATTTCGCCGAGCGGACGATCGGTGTCGAGATGCTCCTTGAGCCAGGCGAGGGTGAATTTCATCATGGGCGCACATCTCCACGCGCCGACAGTACTTCCCCTCCCCGCAAGCGGGGGAGGGGAATGATTTATGGGCTCAATCCCCCCGCCAGCGTCGGGAAATCGAGCGGGCGGAAGCCGTAATGCGACAGCCAGCGGACGTCGGCCTCGAAGAAGGCGCGCAGATCCGACATGCCGTATTTGAGCATGGCGATGCGGTCGATCCCCATGCCCCAGGCAAAGCCTTGATATTCGTCGGGATCGAGACCGCAGTTTTTCATCACGTTGGGATGCACCATGCCGCAGCCGAGAATCTCCATCCAATCGTCGCCCTCGCCGAAGCGGATTTCGCCTTTGTCGCGGCGGCACTGGATGTCGACTTCAAGCGAAGGTTCCGTGAAGGGAAAGAACGACGGCCGGAACCGCATGCCGACGCGATCGACTTCGAAGAATGCCTTGAAAAACTCTTCGAGAATCCACTTCAGGTGGCCGAGATGCGAGCCTTTGTCGATGACAAGGCCCTCGACCTGATGGAACATCGGCGTGTGCGTCTGATCGCTGTCGCAGCGGTAGGTGCGGCCGGGAATGATGACGCGGATCGGCGGCTTTTGCGTCAGCATGGTGCGCACCTGCACCGGGGACGTGTGCGTGCGCAGGAGTAACCGCGTGCCGTCCGGCTTCGGATTGAAGAAGAACGTGTCGTGCATCGCCCGCGCCGGATGGTCTTCCGGGAAATTGAGCTTGGTGAAATTGTAATCGTCGGTCGCGATATCGGGGCCTTCGGCGACGGCAAAACCCATATCGGCGAAGATCGCGGTGAGTTCGTCGGTCACTTGCGTGATCGGATGCACGCGCCCGATCTCGGCCGGCGCCTCGCGCACCGGCAGCGTGACGTCGACGCTCTCGGAGTTGAGCCGCGCCGCGAGCGCCGATTCCTTAAAGGCGTCACGGCGCGCGGCGAGTGCGGCATTGAAGCGATCCTTGAGCCCGTTGATGAGCGGGCCCTGACTTTTGCGCTCCTCGGGCGGCAGCGTGCCGAGCGTCTTCAAAAGTGCGGTGATCGAGCCGTTCTTGCCGAGCGCCGCAACACGTACCGCTTCGAGCGCGGTGTCATCGCCCGCGGCGGCGACCGCGGCGAGAATACTTTTTTCAAGCTGGGCAACGTCGGACATGACCATTAATCCGGCATGAACGGCAAATCGGTATCGGACGGCCTGCCGCCGGCCTGTGTCAGCATGCTGTGCACCTGGCCGCGATGGTGCGTCTGGTGATTGAACATATGCGTGACCAGGACCCAGCGCGGCCGCGTCCATTCGCGCTTGGTCGCGCCCGAATAGTAGGTCTGATCGGCGGCGAGCCACGCGTCGTCAACGCTGTCGGCCCAACCGAGAATTTTTTTGTCGAAGGCCGAGCGCTCGGACTTCAAGTTGTCCCAGTCCGGATAGAGCGACACCGATTCCGGGATACCGACCGTCGGGCGCGGCAAGTCGGTGAAACGGCTCATCCAGATTTGATCGCCCCATAAGATATGGCTCAACGTCTTGTGGATGGAGCCGAACCACGCGCCGCGTTCGCGCCGGCGTTCGTCGTCGGATAGCCGGTCGGCGACGCCGTAGAGGTTCTCATTCTGCCAGCGATTGTAGCGCGCCATGCGCTGGACGTATGCGCGATCGATCATGGCACGCTCTCACGCCGCGAGCGCGGATTTGGCTTGGCCGACGATCGCTTCGAAGGCCGCCGGCTCCGTGATCGCAAGGTCCGAGAGCACCTTGCGGTCGACCATGATGCCGGCTTTGGCAAGTCCGGCGATGAAGCGGCTGTAGTTGAGCCCGAACGGACGCACCGCCGCATTGAGGCGCTGGATCCACAAGGCGCGGAAGGTGCGCTTTCTCCGCTTGCGGTCGCGAAAGGCGTATTGGTTCGCCTTCTCCACCGCCTGCTTGGCGATGCGGATGGTGTTCTTGCGCCGGCCGTAATAGCCCTTGGCGGCCTTGAGCACCTTTTTGTGCTTGGCATGGGACGTGACGCCGCGTTTGACGCGAGCCATTGCTGATCTCCTTCAGAATTGGGAACGACGAACAGACTGCCGGACGTGGCCGCTCGTCAGCCGTTCGGCAAAAAATACTTTTTGATGTTGTCGCCGTCGGTCTTGAACAGCACGTTGGTGCCGCGCAACTGGCGGATCTGCTTTTTGGTGCGCTTGATCATGCCGTGGCGCTTGCGCGACTGCGCATAGAGGACTTTGCCTCCACCGGTAATCTTGAAGCGCTTTTTGGCGCCCGACTTGGTCTTGATCTTGGGCATTTGGCTCTCCTTGGCCGCGGGCGCCTTCGCCCCGGGCCGAAAATGCTCATAATTGAGCGATGTGTGCGTGAGCACTTCGCGCCGCCACGGCAGCCCTTAATCAGCCGGGCGGCGAGAGGGCGCGGTTATGGCAGAGGCCGCCAACGATGGCAAGAAACAGGTGGCAACACAAAGCGAAAGCAGCGCCGGGGGTTTAACGCGGCGCCAGGACCATAACGACTTGGCGGCCTTCGAAGCGCGGCTCTTGCTCTATCTTGGCGATCTTGACGGTGTCGCCCTTGACCCGGTCGAGCAGCTTATAGCCCAGCTCCTGGTGCGCCATTTCACGGCCGCGGAACCGCAAGGTGACCTTGACCTTGTCGCCTTCCTCGAAAAACCGCTGCATCGAGCGCATTTTCACGTCGTAATCGTGATCGTCGATCATCGGCCGCAGCTTGATCTCCTTGATCTCGACGACTTTTTGCTTCTTGCGCGCTTCGGCGGCCTTCTTCTGCGCCTGATATTTATATTTGCCGAAATCGAGAATCTTGCAAACCGGCGGGACCGAATTCGGCGCGATCTCTACCAGATCGAGCCCGGCCTCCTGCGCCATGGCGATAGCGGCGCTGATTTCAGTGACGCCTTTGTTGGCGCCGTCTTTGTCGATGAGTTGGACCTCGCGAACGCGGATCTCCTCGTTGATGCGCGGGCCCTCCTTGGCGGCGGGCTGCGCGTTTCTGATCGGGCGACGAATGGGTCTTGTCTCCTTTAAGTCGTTACAACTGTAGTTGTAGAGGATCGGGAGTTTTTGCCTTCAAGTCAACGACAATGCGCAATGCGCGCATAGCGGGACGCCAGGTGACATGATTATGTTCCGTCATCCTGAGGTGGCCGCGTAGCGGCCCTCGAATGATGACGGAACGCAGATGAACGATAACGGCCTGAAATTCCTGCACATTGGCGAGGGCGCCGAGCGCCGCGCCATCGCCGTGCGGGCGCAAAGCGGCGCCGCGCCGGGCCTGTTGTGGCTCGGCGGCTACAAATCCGACATGAAGGGCACCAAGGCGCAGGCGCTTGCCGATTGGGCGGTGCGCGAAGGCCGTGCTTGCGTGCGGTTCGACTATTCCGGCCATGGTGAATCGGAGGGCGCGTTCACCGACGGCACGATCGGCCGTTGGCTCGCCGAAAGCCTCGCGGTGTTCGACGCCTGCTGTCGGGGCCCGCAGCTCCTGGTCGGCTCGTCGATGGGCGGGTGGATCGCGCTCCTTCTCGTCGGCGCCCTGCGGCGGCGCGGCCAAACCGGGCCGGCAAGCCTCGCCGGCCTGGTGCTCATCGCCCCGGCCGTGGATTTCACCGAAGAATTGATGTGGAAACGGTTCACGCCCGAGATCAAGCGCGAGCTTGAAGACAAAGGCATTTGGGCGCGGCCGTCGCAATATTCGACGGAGCCCTATTTCGTCACCCGGCAATTGATCGAAGAAGGCCGCAATCATCTTCTGCTCGGCGGCATGATCGAGACCGGCTGTCCGGTGCGCATCCTGCAAGGCGTCGAGGATCCCGATGTACCGTGGCAGCATGCCAAAGCGCTGGTCGCGCGGCTCGCTTGCGACGATGTCGTGCTGACGCTCGTCAAGGACGGCGATCACCGGCTGTCGCGGCCGGAAGACATCGAGCGGCTCGTTCGCGCGGTGGCGGAGTTCTAATAATTTGCCGCCGCCGTCTCTGCTTCCTCGAACGCCACGCCGAACTCGTCGTTGGTGCGCCAGACCACGCGGCAGGCGCGCCGCGTACGGCCGTGCTCGAAGGTCAGTTCGAAGGTCGCCGGCAGGCCGTAGGTATTCGCCAGCTTCAGGCATGCGCCGCCGCTCGTGACGTTCTGCACCGTGCAGTGAATCATCGACGAGCGGCGCGGTACAATGATCTTGGCGTTGCGCAGCACTTTCGTGCGTTGCACGCCTCTCCGATCGTCCGGCTTCTCGGCTTTAGGGGATTCCTTCATGGCCGCCTGCGTGACCGCGCCGGGATCGAGGTCCCCGGCACGTTCATATCTAGCACGCAAGTGTTACGGATCGTCGAATGGCCGGCCGCGCCGCGGGTTAATGTCGGCAAACTCGATTTGGATTCGCGGCGCCGCGCCAACCCTTTGTTGACCATGACGCTTTCGGCACCCCCGGTGAACCGCCCATACGGGATAGTTACAGGGTCGGAACCGACTTCGGATTTGCCAGACGGATCGGCGCGGCTGAATAGCTGAAAGTGTCGCCCGTATAGATTTTTCCGGTGCGGTCGACTTCGGTCGTGACACCGGAGATGGTCTTTTTATCAATCGTCAGCGTCATAAAGCCCCAGCGTTTGTCGTTGGCGTATTTCAGCACAGCGCCGGAATCGGGGGCTTTATTTCCCTGACTGACTTTGACGGCATGGAGATTATGGTAGCCGCCATTTCCGGTGACGATGAACGGCGTCGGGCCATCGTTCGCAATGGCCTGCTCGATGCGCTGGTAGTCGTGGACATGACCGGTCAGTATCAGATTGGGCACGCGGCCGGTGTCGCGGATTGCGTTTTCAACCACGTCCGCCATTTTAGAGCTGCCGCTATGGTAGACGTCGAACGAATATATCGGGTGATGCAGCGCCAAGACAAACGCCCGATCGGTCGGTGCGGTCGCGAATTCGTTGGTAACCCATTGTTGTTGTACCGAGTCGACTGATCCACCTTCCGGCACGTTCGTATACATTCCGACGATCGTCGCCAGCGGCGTGATCAGCGTCCAATACACATTGGGAAGATTCATCTGGACCCGCGGCGCATCCTTGGAAATCGGGTCGACGTCGGGATGAGCCTGCATGAAATAATCCACCCAGCCATCAAGCGAAGTCTGGACCGACGGGTCATCGACCTCGCCGTCGTGATTGCCTGGAATGGCAAAGATCGGCACGTCGTAGTGGGCATAGGGCTCATAGAATTGCGCGTAGTAATCGTCCCTCATGCCCGTGAAATAGACGACGTCGCCGACATGGTAGCAAAACAACGGCGTTGCGCCCTTGCCGTTCGTCAGATGATCGATCATTTGCGCGGCGACATTATTCTGAAATTCGCCATCCTGAACGCCGCCGGTATCGCCGACGACATGAAACGTCATGCTTTTGCCGATATTCTTGGCAATGTCGGGAAAATGCTCGCTGAGGTCGTAGTGATACGGCGGCAAATCCAACGGTCGCGGCAGCGGTTGAAAGCTGATGTTACGATGGGTGACGGGATGCAGCGGGCTGACGCCGGGATGAGCTTGCGAGTGCTTTGGATTCGGCAGCGGCCGCACATCGCCGGGTTGCAGTGAAGTGCTCGAACTTTGCTTTCTGGCCGGATGTTTCATAACGCCCCCCGATCTAAGCTCAATATTCAAGTCGCGTATCGAGATTAATGGATGAATTCGACAACCTTGAGTTTATCGCATTTTATGTGTGAGGCAAGCCCGTTAGCATGCTGCCGTTGCACTTCACTGGCCTTCCGCCCAACCGCGAAGGCCGGTAAATATACTTGAATGTCGCCTTGACGCGTGACGCAACTTGGCGCTGGCGATCGGCAGTCAATACTACTTGGACAATGTGACGATTTGCCGAAATCCGCTTTGCAACCTGGAGATTGACGGAATTAAATTCCGAGGTCCGAAGCGTCGCAGACGAAGCTAGCGCTATTTCATTTCGCCGAAACCGTCTCGGAATATCGCGAGTAGAACAGCGCAAGCCGCTGGCGCCACATGTCAGTGAATGCGCCGGAGCTGAGATTTTCGACCGATTTCCAAATACGCTTGATATCCGGAAGCGTATTTTGCCAAATGGCGCGCTTGCACCACTTTTCACCCTTTTCGTGGCCTTCGTCGGTCGCACACATCGATTGCCAAGCGATGCGCTCCGGATGGCTGATGTGCTCCGCCGCACCCTGCCATCCTTGTTGATGAATCAAGTAGAGGTCGAACAAAGTCGGCCTAATGTGCGTATCGATTTCGAACAGGATAGCCGCGGTTGCAAACTTGTAGGCGGCAGCGACGGCATTGTCGCGGGGGCTGGTAATATCGCCCGATCCAAACATCGCAAACTCATAATTGCTGAGTTGGAAGAGACCGATATACGATCCGGTCCGCTGCTTGGGATCGAAGTCGGATTCGATCCTGGCAACGGCCTTCATGAAGGTGAAATCCAGACCGAAGGCATCGGATGCAAGTTTGATTTCGTCGATAGGCGTTCCGACTGGAATGTCCTGAAGTGATTCGAGAACAATCTCCGCCGGGTTCTTGCCGGGCGGAACTTCGGAATAAGCGCAATCGGCGAGGTATGAAAGATTCTTCGGATTCGATGCCGGCTCGGGAGAATAATCTACGGCTACCTGTGCTTGTTGTTGTTGTTGTTGTGAGGCGTCGATGGCCGCATTATCTCCACGCGGAAGTTCCTTATCTCCACGTCGGAATTCATTTGGTTGAATAGCATTCGGATCCTCCCGCACCTCGCGCGTTGAGTACGGGAAAATCGCAATCACGAAAATTAACCCAGTAAGCAGCAGGATCGTCCTGGTCGTGCTGCCATTTCCAAAGTCGCGCCGACTCATGCCCATCCCCGACCAGCGCAGCGTAGCATTAGCAAGGAGTAGCTGGCAAAAGCCGCCATCGCGCGGCGGAACTATGTCGGCAGCGGAGCGAAGTTAGGATTGACGCCCATGTCGGACGTATGTCCGACGTTTTAGGTACGTTCTGTCACTCATGGCTGCGGGGTGGATGAGGCAAAAACTGGCGCGCCCGAAGGGATTCGAACCCCTGACCTCTGCCTTCGGAGGGCAGCGCTCTATCCAGCTGAGCTACGGGCGCGCAAAATCAGCGTCGTGCGCCTGTAGATACCGAAACACCGCCACGACGGCAACGGCCCGCGCCCTTGCCGCTCGTGATGTCGGCTCCTAAGCTTGCGTCCAAGCCAGGGAGACAGCCGATGTCCCAACTTGCGGAGAAAACCGGGAAATCCGAGCCGAAAAGCGCCCAGATCAAGGACGCCGCATTCAAATGGGACGATCCGCTCGACCTCGAAGGTGAGTTGACCGAGGAAGAGCGCATGGTGCGCGACACGGCGCGCGACTATGCGCAGGAGAAGCTTTTTCCGCGCGTGCTCGCCGCCAATCGCGACGGCAAGACGGACCCGGCGATCTTTCGCGAGATGGGCGCGCTCGGGCTGCTTGGCTCGACCATCCCGCAGGACTACGGCGGCGCCGGACTCGGTTATGTCTCATACGGGCTGATCGCGCGCGAATTGGAGCGCGTCGATTCCGGCTTCCGCTCGGCGATGTCGGTGCAATCCTCGCTCGCCATGCAGGCGATTTATGCCTACGGCTCCGAGGCGCAGCGCCGCAAATATTTGCCGAAGATGGCGAGCGGCGAACTGTTGGGCTGCTTCGGCCTCACCGAGCCCGACCACGGCTCCGATCCCGGCTCGATGGTGACGCGCGCCGAGAAAGTCGCCGGCGGCTTTAGCCTCACCGGCGCGAAGACCTGGATCACCAATGCGCCGGTCGCCGATGTCGCCGTGGTTTGGGTGAAGCTCGACGGCAGGATCCGCGGCTTCCTCGTCGAGCGCGGCACCAAGGGATTCTCGACGCCGAAGATCGAGGGCAAGCTCAGCTTACGCGCGTCGATCACCGGCGAGGTGGTGCTTGAGGGCGCCGTGGTGCCGGAAGAGAATATTCTGCCGAACGTTTCCGGTCTTGCGGGCCCATTCGGCTGCCTCAACGTGGCGCGCGCCGGAATTGCCTGGGGCGCCATGGGCGCCGCCGAATTCTGCTGGCACCGCGCCCGCGACTACGTGCTCAACCGCAAGCAGTTCGGCCGCCCGCTTGCCGCCAATCAGCTGGTGCAGAAAAAACTCGCCGACATGCAGACCGAGATCACGCTCGGCCTGCACGCGGCGCTGCGGCTGTCGCGCATGATCGACGCCGGCACGGCATCGCCGCCGGCGATTTCGCTGCTTAAGCGCAACAATTGCGGCAAGGCGCTGGACGTCGCCCGCCTCGCCCGCGATATGCACGGCGGCAACGGCATCGCCGAGGAATTCCACGTCATGCGCGTTTTGTGCAATCTCGAAACCGTCAACACCTACGAAGGCACCCACGACATCCACGCGCTCGTCCTCGGCCGCGCGCAGACGGGGATCCAGGCGTTTTTCTGAGCCCTTCGCAGGGCGGGTAAGGCGAAGCCGTAACCCGCCATTTGGAACGAAGAAAGAAGCGGCGGATTACGCCCGCCCGCCTTCGCAAAGCCTGCTTCGGCGGGCAAAGCAAGGTCGGCTCATCGCCCTATGCTATTCCAGCCTGGAGAGATTTCATGCGCCTGCCTTTGATTCCGCCGGCCGAACTGACCGCCGAACAGCGCCCGGTCTACGACGACATGAAAGCCGGCATCGAAAAAAACTTTTCGGGATTTAAGACGATCGCCGAAAATGGCGCGCTGATGGGACCGTGGAACCCATGGCTGCATGAGCCGAAGTTCGGCAAGCCGATCTGGGACCTGACATTGGCGCTTTCCATATCGCCGTCGCTGCCGCGCCCGGTGCGGGAAGTGGCGATCCTCGTCACCGGTGCTACGTTTCACTCGGCTTACGAGCTCTACGCCCATGTCATCGCCGCGGAAAAACGCGGACTGTCGGACGACAAGCTCGCCACCATCGTTTCCGGCCAGCGCCCAAGCGATCTGACGCACGACGAAGCGGTCGCCTACGACGTCGCCTCGTCGCTGCTCCACCACGGCACCTTGCCCGAACTGAGCTATCGCGCGGCGGTGCAAGCATTCGGGGTGCATGGCGCGGCTGAATTGATCTATCTCGTCGGTCTTTATTGTCTCGTCTCGGTGACGCTCAATGGTTTCAACGTCCCGGTGCCGGAATCCGAAGCGGAATGACGTTCCATTCCTCCAACGGGCTGGCACCCGACGCCCGAACCTCCTACATAGAGAGTTCCCCGACAAAGGAGCATCGAATGGCCTCGCGCCAAATCAAAATGCCGGTAAAGGACGATTCCGAAAAGGAAAAAGACGCCGATGAGGTGTTTTCACAGCGCAAGCGGCCGGAGCGCGGCCGCTATCTGCTCCAGGTCGACCGGCAGACCAAGGGTTCCTACACCACGGCGGAAGCCGCGCAATCGGCGGCGCTGGTGATCAAAACCGGTTATCCGATCGTTCAGGTGGCGGTGTATGACAGTGTCGAGTACACGCACACGATGGTGGAAGCACCGGCCGCGGCGTCCTGACGAGATCGCCCGCGGATCCGCCCAAAAGGACCAAATACGATGCCGACCCGTCACTACCACGCGGTCATTTGGATCGATCACCACGAAGCCCGCGTGTTCCAATTCAGTCCGACGGACGTCGAGCGGCTGGTGTTGCACCCGGATCATCCGACGCGGCACATCCACCACAAGGCAAACTCGCTGGGCAGCGGGCACGCCGCGGAGGATCGCAACTTCCTTCAGGCCATCGTCGGATCGATTATGGATTCCGGCGCGGTTCTGATTACCGGGCCGGGCAGCGCCAAGAACGAACTGGTCAAGCACATCGACCGGCACGCTCCCAGGCTGATGAAGATCATCGCCGGCGTCGAAACCGTCGATCATCCCAGCGACGCGCAACTCGTCGCCCTTGCCCGGCATTATTTCGAGGCCGAGGACCGGATGTCGCCGCAGAAGGCTTAGACGCCGGCATCCCGCTCGCCAGCAACACCGCACCCCCGACATGCTTCAAATCGATAGCCTTGTTTTCAACGGCTGGGGACGCCGCTTTTTCGATTCTGCAAGCGTCACGCTCCCGGTCGGAGCCAAGGTCGGCCTGGTCGGACGTAACGGAGTCGGCAAATCGACTTTGTTCAAGCTGATTCTGGGCGACCTCATTCCGGATGGCGGCGAAATCCTGCTGCCGAAAGCCGCCAGAATTGGATCGGTCGACCAGGAGCATCCCGCCACACCGGTCAACCTGTTGGACACAATTCTGGCCGCCGACCTCGAGCGGGCGGCGCTGAACGCACAACTGGAAATCGCCGAACCCGAACAGCTTGCCGATATCTACCAGCGGCTGATCGAGATCGATGCCGATAGCGCTCCGGCGCGGGCGGCTGAAATCCTCAGCGGGCTGGGTTTCTCCAGCGACGATCTCAGCCGCCCGATGGCGGAGTTCTCAGGCGGCTGGCGCATGCGCGTGGCGCTCGCAGCGGCCTTGTTCGCGCAGCCCGACCTGCTGCTGCTCGACGAACCCACCAACTATCTCGACCTGGAGGGCGCGTTATGGCTCGAAGCGCGACTCAAGAAATATCCGCATACCGCGCTCATCGTCAGCCACGACCGCGAGCTTTTGAATAATTCGGTCGACGCCATCCTGCATTTGAGCGAAGGCAAGCTCGAACTCTACACCGGCGGCTACGACGATTTCGAACGGCGCCGTGCGGAGAAGACGCGGCTATTGTCCGCGACCAGGGCCAAGCAGGACGCCGAGCGCGCGCATCTGCAAAAGTTCATCGATCGTTTCCGGGCCAAGGCCAGCAAGGCGGCGCAGGCGCAGTCGCGCATCAAGCGGCTCGCCAAGCTCGAGCCGATAGCGACGGTGGTCGAGGAGCGCGTGACGCCTTTCACGATACCCTCGCCGGCCCGGCCGCTGGCGCCACCCTTGATCCAGCTTGACGCCGCGGCGGTCGGCTATGACGGCACTCCGGTGCTGCGCCAACTCAATCTGCGGCTCGATGTCGACGATCGGATCGGGCTCCTTGGCGTCAACGGCGCCGGCAAATCGACCTTCGCGAAGATGGTCGCCGGCGCGCTGCCGCTGCAAGCGGGCCAGATGAAAAGGGAGAATCGCATCCAGGTCGGCTGGTTTCATCAGCATCAGATCGAAGCGCTCGACCCGGACGATACGCCGCTGGAGATTATCCGCCGTGCGCTGCCGGAAGACAGCGAGAGCGCGCGGCGGTCGCGGCTCGCGCAGTTCGGCCTCTCCTTCGACAAGCAGGAAACCACGGTCGCCAACCTCTCCGGCGGCGAGCGCGCGCGGCTGTTGCTGAATCTCGTCGCGATGGCGGCGCCGCATCTTTTGATTCTCGACGAGCCGACCAATCACCTCGACATCGAAAGCCGCCGTGCGCTCCTCGATGCGCTCAACGACTACAAGGGCGCCGTCATCCTCATCACCCACGACCGCTCGTTGATCGAACTGGTGACCGACCGGCTGTGGCTCGCCGCCGACGGTCACATCAAGCCATTCAAGGGCGACATGGACGACTACGCCCGTTTCGTCCTCGATCGCGCGAAAGCCGGCCTGCGGGCTCCGTCGCAGGACCTCGAGCTTCACCCCGCGCCGCCGCAACCGCCGGTGAAGAAAAAGAAGAAGAAAAAGCGGATTTGACTCTGACGATTAAGTTTCGCTAATCCGCCCGACGAGCTTGGCGTTAGGAAAGACGATGGCCAGCGAGAGCAAGAAGACCGACACAGCACCAAAAAGTGACGCCGCGGCGAAGGCCAAGAGCACTGCGGCTGAAGACGCCCCCAAAGGTGCGCCCAAAGACGCCCCCAAAGACGCGCCCAAAGACGCGCCCAAAGACGCGCCCAAAGACGCGCCAAAGTCCGAGGGCGGCGAGGCTGGTGCCGTGGCGCCGTCCAACTATAGCCGGGGCGAAGGCCAAAAACCAGTCACCACGGCCTACAAGGAAAACTGGAACGCGATTTTCGGCAAGAAGCGCACCAGGAAGAAAAAGCGCTAGCAAGCGCAGCCGCAAGCCCACGGTAGCTCGCCAAGCCAGAGCGGAAGCGGCTCGCTAATCCGCCCTGCGCGCTACAATATTATGTGCTAGTGTCCCGTCCCATGATTGATCATGAAGACTTTTCCGTTGTCGTGAAGCACAGGGCGCCGCCGCCGAAATCGTGGCGCTGGGAGATCTATCGCGCCGGCAGGACTAGCGCGATCGACCACTCCCAGGTTTTTTTCGAGTCCGTGACGGAAGCCAACCGGGCGGGAAAAGCCGCGCTCAGGGCGATGTTGAGCGAATACCCGGACTGAGCGGAGGCAGCTTGTTAGGGCAATCCGCCGTACGCCCCGAGAACGCCGGCGACGATCGCGAGTGCCAAAATCACCAGCGCCACCGCGTGAAATCCGGTCGCCGCCGCGAAGGCGCGATTCGGCGCGGCGTCAAGCCGACGAACGCCCTATAGCGGCGGCTCCTCGCCGCCTTCCTTCTTGCAGGCGATGCTGGCCTCTTCGAGGTCGAGCTCGCGTTCGATGCGCCGGCGCGCTTCGTCGGTGATTTCGCCGTCCTGTAAGAGCCGGTAAATGTATTCGCGCTCGGCCGCGATCAGTTCCATCCTGATTTCGGCGGCCAGTGCCGCGGCATCGCCGCCGTCCGGCGCATTCCCCGGCAGCCGCCCGGCGCGGTACTCGTGGCGGGCGCGCAGGATCGCCAGCGCCTCGGCCGAAATCCGGCCGTCGGCGACGAATTGCTGCAAGCGGTCATGCCCGACGTTCAAGGCTTGCGACCGCGCGGCAAGCTCGGCCGCGTGCTCGCGTTGCCGTTCGTCGGCGGCGTGTTGCGCCAGTCCAAGCCAGCGCACGAGACCCGGCAGCAGCAGGCCTTGGCCGATCAGCGTGACGACGATGACGCCGAAGGTGACGAAGAGGATGAGATCGCGATCGGGAAACAGCGTGCCGGCCGCCGTGGTGAGCGGAATGGCCAAGGCCGCCGCCAGCGAGACGACGCCGCGCACGCCGACGAATCCCAGAAAGAAGAGCCACCGCCAGGGCGGCAGCGGATCGCGGCGCGCCAGCGCCGGGCTCAGCCAGCGCGGCAACAGCGCCGCCGGATAGACCCAGATAAAGCGCGTCACGATCACCACCGCCACGGTGAGCACGATCGCAAATGCGAGCTCGTGCCACGGCACCTCATGCATGCGAATGAACAGCGTTCGCGTCTGCATGCCGGTCACCAGAAAGACAAAACCTTCGAGCAGATAGACCACGAGGTCCCAAAAGAAGATGCCTTGCAGCCGCGTCGCCGCCGGAATGAGCAAGGGCCCGTTCCAGCTCACGAACAGGCCGGCCGCCACCGTCGCCAGAACGCCCGATCCGCCCAATTGCTGCGGCAGCAAAAACGCGGCGTAAGGCGTCAACAGCGACAGCGTGATCTCGACGCGCGGATCACGCGCCCAGCGGCGCAGCTGCAGGCTCAACCAGCCGACGGCGATGCCGTAGGCGATCTCGCCGACGACGATAAGCGCAAACTCGCCGGCGGCTTTGTCGAAGGAAAACAGGCCGGTCGCCACCGCGGCGACGGCGAAGCGGTAAAGGATCAATGCCGTGGCGTCGTTGGCGAGACCTTCGCCTTCGAGCACGACGACGAGCCGGCGCGGGACGCCGAGGCGGCGGACGATGGCAAGCGGCGCCACCGCGTCGGGCGGCGACACGATGGCGCCGAGCACGAAACCGACGGCAAGCGGCATGCCGAGGATGAAGTGCGCCGCCGCCGCCACCGCGCAGGTGGTGAAAACGACACAGCCGAAGGCAAACAGTGCGATCGGGCGCAGATTGAAACGGAATTCGCGCCAGCTCATGGCGACGCCCGCCGAATAGATCAGCGGCGGCAGGATGCCGAGCAGCACCAGTTCAGGCGCCAGCTCGATCCGCGGCAGCCCGGGCGCGAGCGCCAGCGCAATGCCGGCGATGACGAGCAGGATCGAGGGTGCGGTATTGAGCCGCCGCGCGACAACGGCGACGACGACCAGAACGGCGAGGAGGAGCAGGAGCGTTTCGATCGTCGCCGTCATGGGGTGCGCGGAGTCTGGTCAGCGCGCATTATCGACCTTGTTGCGCGGGTTGAGCAAAGTGAAATGCGGAATTGGTCACGCCATCTCCCTCGTCACCGCCGGCTTGATGTTCAGCCTAGCGATGCAAAAGAGAAGGCGAAACCGACCGGACGATGCGTTTCGTTTCATTCTGCCCGTCCTACACGCTCACCTTCTCGCTAAGGCCCGACGTGTGATAACCTTGGCACGAGTCTGGGGATCGCCATGTTTACTCGACTTAGCGGATGGCAGCGAATCGGAATTGTCCTCACTGTCATCTGGATTCTTGTCGGCGGCTTTTGGGGCAACAATATCGGAATACACGAAGGCGATTGGGCCGGTAACTCGCTCAGCATTTGCTATGAAACACATCCGGACGATTGGACGGGATGTAGGAGCAAATTCGACAGGGACTTTATCCAGGCAGTCAAATATCATTGGTATGACGCTGCGATTTTCGCTTTCGTCCCAATTCCGATTGGACGGCTTGGGGTCTATGGCCTAATCGCACTCACGCAGTGGGTTCGGAGAGGTTTCAAGTCGTCGACTTAGTTTGCCGCGAGCGCATATCTTTGCCGTAGAGGCGCAATTGCTGTCATCGCAAAATCCTGCGCGAGCGGGGGTAAAGTAGGGGTGAAACCGAAAACCTCCCAATTTGGCGCGCTTGCGCTAGGTCTCGTTCGGCCGATCCGAACCGCTCGCAAGTGGCGACAGCCTAATTGAAGGCGAGCCACTCTCAGACATTTAGATTCGATAAAGTCCCTGCTTTCTTCCGGCATCTGTTCGTGCATGGTTGGGCTCTCGTGTAAGTCAACGATTCGCAAGCTCAATCATAACATGAACTGAGCACTAGGCCGAAGCCTTACTCCCGGATTTGGCTGGCGCTTAATCCGGGCTGAGGGCGTCTCACAAAAAACTCTGCGGGTCGACGTCGATGTCGAGCTTGATCGAGCCCTTGATCTTCGGCGCGGCGCTAAGCCATTCGCGCAAGTAGGCCGCGAGATCGAAATTGCGCGGCGCCCGGATCAACAACCGCAAGCGATGGCGGCCGCGCACCAGAGAAAGCGGCGCTTCGGCCGGGCCGAGGACGCGCACCTCTTCGTTGTGCGGCGCGGCCCGCGCCAGCGCTCGCGCATGCGCCGCGGCGTCGTTCTTGTCGGGGCCGGAGACGACGATCGAGGCGAGCCGGCCGAACGGCGGATAGTGCGCGGCCTCGCGCGCGGCGATCTCGGCGGAATAGAACGCCTCGCGGTCCTGCGCGACCAGCGCCCGCATCACCGGATGCTCGGGCTGGTGGGTTTGCAGATAACCACGGCCGGTGCCGGCGTCGCGGCCGGCGCGGCCGATCACCTGATGCAAAAGCTGAAAGGTGCGCTCGGCGGCGCGCGGATCGCCGTTGGCGAGGCCGAGATCGGCGTCGATGACGCCGACCAGGTTGAGCATCGGGAAGTGATGGCCTTTTGCCACCAATTGCGTGCCGATGACGATATCGAAGCGCCCGGCGGCGATGTCGGCGAATTCCTCGCGCATCCTTTCAACCGAAGCGACGAGATCGCTGGAGAGGACGAGCACGCGCGCTTGCGGAAACAATTCGCGCACCTCTTCTTCGAGCCGCTCGACACCCGGCCCGATGGCGACGTAGGAGTCGGCCGCCTGGCATTTCGGGCAGTTTGCCGGGTGCGGCATGGCGAAGCCGCAATGATGGCAAACGAGCGCCCGGCGGAAGCGGTGATCGACCAGCCAGGCGTCGCAATTCGGGCAGGAGAAACGAAAGCCGCAGGCGCGGCACAAGGTCAGCGGTGCATAGCCGCGACGATTGAGAAACAGCAGCGCCTGCTCGCCGCGTTCGAGCGAGGTTTTGATCGCGCCGGCGAGCACCGGCGAAATGAAACGGCCGCGCGGCGGCGGCGCGATGCGCAGATCGATCGCCTCGACCGAAGGCATCAACTGGCCGCCGAAGCGTTCCGGCAAAGCGAGCCGCGCATAACGGCCGCGCCGTGCATTGAGCTCGGTCTCGAGCGACGGCGTCGCCGACGCCAGCACCACCGGGATTTTCGCGATGTGGCCGCGCACCACCGCCATGTCGCGGGCGTGATAGTGCACGCCGTCCTCCTGCTTGTAGGCGGGATCGTGCTCCTCATCGACGACGATCAGCCCGAGATTGGCGTAGGGCAGAAATAGAGCGGACCGCGCGCCAACGACGACGGCGACTTCGCCGCCGGCGACAGCTCTCCACGTGCGCGCGCGCTTGCGCGGCGTGAGCTCCGAATGCCATTCCGCCGGCCGCACGCCAAAGCGCGCGGCAAAGCGGTCGAGGAAGGCCGCGGTGAGCGCGATCTCCGGCATCAGGATCAGGCTTTGCCGGCCGCTTCGGATCGTGTCCGCCACCGCTTCGAAATACACTTCGGTCTTGCCCGAGCCGGTGACACCGTCGAGCAGCGTCACCGCATAACCGCCCTTGACGACGGTCGATTTCAGCGCCGCGGCGGCGGCGCTCTGGTCGGCGGTGAATTCGGGCTGCATGAAATCGGGATCGGGTTTTTCGGCGACCGGCTCGGGCGGCAGCACGAAAGTTTCCAGCGTGCCTTCGTCGATCAGGCCGTCGATCACGCCGGCACTGACGCCGGCCTCGCGCGCGGCTTCGCTTTTTGCACGCGTCATGCCGTCGGCCAGCAGCTCCAGCACGCGCTGGCGCGCGGCGGTCATGCGCTGCGGCGGCGAGCCCGCAAGCTTGACGCCGACGCGCTCGCGCTCCGGGCCGAGATGCTCGCCCATGCGCAGGCACATGCGCAGCACCATGCCGCGCGAACTCATCGTGTAGTTCGCCACCCAATCGACGAAGCTGCGCAGCTCCGGCTTAAGCGGCGGCAGTTCGAGCTTTTCCTCGACGTCCTTGAGCCGGTTATCGAGCCGCGGGTTGGGTTTTGGATTGTCCGCCCACACCACCGCCGTGGTCTCGCGCGCGCCCAATGGCACGGACACGATATCGCCCGGGGCGAGGCTGAACTGCTCCGGCACCCGGTACGAATAGGCCCGATCGAGCGCGACCGGGACCAGCACATCGACGACGCGTCTGGCCATGCTACG